>Ga0206862_1134_pt1 | contig 19693 bp, 16 predicted proteins | sample Alteio_BWOrgCont_43_FD_152625 | JGI IMG/M metagenome (GOLD analysis project Ga0206862, IMG submission 152625) | Enriched cells from forest soil in Barre Woods Harvard Forest LTER site, Petersham, Massachusetts, United States -... | ecosystem: Environmental > Terrestrial > Soil > Temperate forest >... | reverse complement strand
AACAGTCAAAACTCTAGCAAAGCTTGTGCATGCTTATGCTTAAGTTGTCTTAGGCTGAACTTTGTTATGCCGCAAATTCGCCGCATTGGTCCACAAAAAAGCACCAAGGATTGCAACTCACTGCGATTTTGGTGTAAAGAGAAAATTCGACTTAATTTTTTCAAACTCTTGTTGTTATAATTCGCCGAAAATCGTGAATGATTGAATTCCCAAGAGTATGGCGATGTCTGTTAATCCATTGGTCGCAAGTTCGAATCTTGCATCCGGAGTTTTTCTATAGAAATTCTTAAAAAGAAATCATTATTCGGACGAAGAAGCGATCTTAAAACTGCCAAGCGAGTTCTATATTTATTTGGTGAGATTGATAGTGTGTACCGAACTCACCCTGGTAAAAGAGGGTGCTTGTAGGATAGCGGGCATTAAGTGGATCAAAACTCATCGCAAGTTGCCCTACTCCTAAATTTTGCGCGGATGATAACGTTTCTACTGTAAATGAACCTGGTGATCCAACGAGGAATGCATTGACTTTACCTGCATTGAATGATTGTGTATTTACATAACTGATTTTTTCCTGGATGCTAAAATTCCATGACTGAAAAAAGATGGTTTCATAAAAACGTACACCAGTCTCTGTGCGAAGAAGCGATCCGTAATAAGCTTTTTGAGCAGCATTAAAAGGGCTGTTGCCTTTTTCTCGATAGCTTTCTTGCCAAGCGTTGGCCCAATCGAGCATCACAAAGGGGTTGAGACGAAAATTGTTGGCTTGGGAGTTTTTTTTGAAACCTAATTCCAAATGAGGAAGGAGTTGCCAGCCGTTTGGATGGGAGGTAGAGCGAAATGAAAAGCTGGTCATTTTAGTATTTCGTACCTGATCGATTTGGACACCCCCTCCCATCACAAGGATATCGACATAAAATCGTTGATTATCCCATGAGCTGTATACAAATCCCTCTTCCTGATTAATATTGCTGTGTCCTTGGTCTTCTTTTTCATGAATATGGGTAAACAGATACGCTATTCCTCCTCCCACTCGCAACTGCGGCATCATCATGTAATCGAAAGCCAGGATAGCTCCTCCCGTTGTTGGGTTAAATCTGACTGTTTGGTGCTGCGATTTCTGATACGCTAAAGCACCGACTATTTCGAACCAAATCGAAAAGGGTTTGTCAAGAGGAGAACTTTTTGACGGGTTTTTTTGTATGGTAAGCGAGGTCAATAGCTCGTCAAAAGGCAATGCATTTGCAGTAACAACAGTAGATTTTTTTTGTTGTAATAGCTTTTCCAATTGTTGATTTCTGATGTGATTTGCAAAGCTCGTCGTTAGATTGAATAAGTTGTAGCTTGCGGTATAGGTCGATATCCCATTGCGCGTGGGAGCTGCGCTTTGCAGCGCTGCATTCAGCGTTTCATCAAGGATTGAGGGAATGAAATAAAACGCATCTTGAGAAGCAAATTCGTTAATATAATTGGCAAAAATTAAATTGTTGCCAGATAAAGAAGCAGTGGGAATTTCTCTTAAGAGACTTCTGAAGGGTAGTAAAGCGACGCTATTGATCCACCCGTTGATTGTGATACCTCCTGTGAGTGTAAGAGGTGTCACCGTACCAGAAGAAGAAACGAGCGCTGCGAAACCAGGTTGAGATCCGATTAGATTCCATCCTCCGATAAGACCATTTCCTTCATCATTGATCGCAACGCTATAGATAATTCCATTAGTATCCATATCGTTTCCGAGCACAAGAGGGGTTACAGTGCCGGAAGTTGAGACGAGCGCTGCGTAGGCAGGTTGAGATCCAGTCAGATCCTGTCCTCCGATGATGCCGTTTCCAGCGGAGTTGATCACAACAGTATTGATGATGCCATTCGTAGCCACACCTCCTGTCAAGGTGAGAGGGTTCACAGTGCCGGAAGTGGAGACGAACGCCGCGTAGGCGGGCTGAGATCCAGTTAGATCCTGCCCTCCAATAATACTATTTCCAGAAGGATTGATTGCAACACCCTTGATGTTGCCACTCGTAGCCACCCCTCCTGTCAATGTGAGAGGGGTCACCGTACCGGAAGTTGAAACGAGCGCTGCATAGGCAGGCTGAGATCCGACCAGGTCCTGCCCTCCGATGATGCCGTTCCCAGAAGGATTGATCGCCACAGAGAGGATCGTTCCGTCCGTAGCTATGCCTCCTGTTAATGTAAGAGAAGTCAACACGCCTGAAGCTGAGACGGATCCTATGTAGGCGGGCTGCGCGTCGTAGAAACCTTGTCCTCCGATGAGGCTGCTTCCAGAGTCGTTGATTGAAACGCTATTAATAATTCCGCCTGATGCGATTGGGTCTGGAAATACCAGGGGTACAAGTGGGTTTCCTAAAGGAGGAACAAGCGCCGCATAGATGGGTCCAGTGGTATCTCGTCCGCCGATTATTCCGTTGCCATGGGAATTGATTGCAGCGCTGTAGATGATTCCATGCATCGCCGTTGGTCCGGTAATGCCAAGAGGCGTAATCTCTCCTGAAGAAGAGATGAGCGCTGCATAAGCAGATCCTATTTGTCCTTGCCCGCCGATGAGGCTGTTTCCGGAAGAGTTCATTGATACGCTAGAGATGATTCCTCCCATCGCCGCATCTCCTGGTAATGCAAGAGGGGTGACATCGCCCGAAGAGGAAATGAGCGCTGCATAGGCAGGCCCAGTTCCGGTTAGATCTATTCCCCCAATAATCGCTGCACTATCTGCAGCAGCATGAGTGGGTATCGTTAGGGAAGTTATTATGGCTCCATAGATTATCATTGGATAGAGAAGAGATTTTCGTATAGAAGTAAAAAGCACAAGATACTCCATCATCGATCGTTTTTTTTGTAGCACATCGTACTATTTTTGTAATAAAGCTATCTAAGGGACGTCTGCATCGGTTTTGGGCATGCTCTTCCACAAAAAGATGGCTTCTAAAACTTTGAGAGAGACTAATCCAATTAAAAATTCGTAATGTGACCAGTCACTGGAGACTTTCTCTTTCACTAAAAAAATGGCGCTTTCAGTCTTTGCTAAAGAGTGTTCTATTTTTTTGTTTTCTTAAAGAGAGCGCTAAAAAAAGTTTATTAGCGTTAGCCGTCACTCCGGATCACATTTTTTTAACAGTCCATAAGGTCCCCTGTGTGTGTAAGGTGAGTTTTTAAGGCTTTTTTTATTTTCCATAAATTGAAACTACCGACGGTTTAAGGAGGACATGGAGTAGCCTGAGGACAGGATTGGACAGGAGTGATTACACCTGAGGTAATGATCACGCCTATGTTAACGGAGTCTACATCGCATGGGCTTAGATTGAAGAGGCCATCAACTGGATTGGTCAGTTGATAATTGGTGCTGTCGTTGCCGGTAAGAGTTAGGCAGACCGTAGGAGTAGATAGGATCGAACCTATGGTTACGGCTGGGTCTGCATTTCCTGAGAGTGTATTATTGGTAATAGAGCCAGCAAGGTTTGTGTATTGTTCTATATCAAGGCCTGAGGCAGCATTTGATGATAAGTTTTCGCAATTGTTGATCGTATTATCCGAAACAGTCAATGTCAAAGAATCGATACCGGTAGGGGCATAGCTGGTGATCCCTGTTCCTTCGCATCCGTTAATTTCGTTATTCAATATGGTTAGATTAAGCGTTGAGAAATCTTGGTTTATAGCGATTCCATTTGACGAGTTTCCAATATTTGTAATGGTGTTGTTATTGATTGTTATATTGCCAATCGAAGTAACTGAAGAGCTTATTACAGCGATTCCATTATCGCCGCATTGCGTGATCATATTGTCTGTTGCAAGCAGTGTCAAAGTATCGACTGGAGTCGCAAGGACTAGGGCGGAGCCTCCATTGTCAGACATTGTGTTTGTAGATGCTGTGATTTCAAGAGCTGTAAATGCACCCGAGGTATGCAGGTAAAGAGAGTTCGACGCGTTCCCGGAAAAGGAGTTATCACTTAATGCAATTGAACAATTGTTGGTAGTCCCACTCGGAATGACAACAAAGCTCGATCCTAAGCTTGCCTGAGATCCCGTTCCGTTATTTATAATCGTATTGTTCAGCAAGCTGATATTGGCATCGACGACATTGTTGAGGTCAAACCGGATGCTACCGGTTGCATTGTTGTTAAAGATGTTATTCTCGATATGGACACCGATAGTATTGCTAACTGCCGATATTTCCAGAGGAACGGCAGAGATAGAAGTTTGGCCTGTAAACATATTCTCTGAACAGACTACGGCGGATGTTCCATTAAGAGTCAAAAAAATCCCGTTGACGTTGTTCAAAAACTGATTGTTCGTTAAGGAGATGGAGGCATTGCCAGGAAAGGAAGCCTCGATCGCATAAGTAGTGGTGTTTTTGATCGTGCAAGAAGAAACCGCCAGGCTTTGAGGATCAGTTCCAAAGATGGCATCGTTGAATGCAGACGTAATGGTAAAACCGCTTATTGCGTTATCAGTCGCTAGGGTGATCGCATTGCCCTCCGTATTGATATTGGTATTCGTAATAGTGGGAGAGGAGCTGCTTTGCGCGGGGATGGAGATCGTCCCTTGAGAAGTTGGTAGCGAGTGGCTAACACCGGAGCCCCAAAACTTCTGATTTGCTTTTAAAAAAATCCCTGAATCCATTCCTGTAGTTGTCCCATCGCCAGGGAATACGTAGATGATGTCGTTCGGGGAGGAATTGGTTTGTGCTTGAGCCAGGCTGTGGTAGGGGTTTTCATAGGTGCCGTTAGAACTGCTTGTATTATCGACGAACACAAAAAAGTAGGGGAGTCCTGTGGCGGGATCAATGGCGATGGTGTTTTTTCTTGTGTTGTCGATGACGATAATCTCTTGTCTATCGACTGGTTGCAGCATTCGGTCATTTAACGTATTTGCCACTTTGCAAGCGCGTCCTTGTTCTTTGACTTTTGACTTGGGGCCAAAGGAAAAGCTTAAGGAAATTTGCCCCTGGAATTTATTATGGAAAGTTCTGTCATACGAGTCGCTGATTTCTAGGGTTAAAATGTCCTTGAATGTGCCAGAAATCCTAGCTTTTCCGCCCCAGGTTGCGGGATCAATTTTTCCTATGAAGTAGTAAGGACCTGCTGCTGCATAGAAATCAAACAATGCAGATTTTCCAAAGTGAAAGCCAAATTCGGCATTGGCTCCTTTCATCGCAGACTGATATTTTTGCGATACAAGCATGTAATTGCCAGAAAAAGTTTCAAAGGTGGAGTCATAAGGACTGCTGATTTTTGTGCCAACGGGCAAATAACCGTTTATGCGAAAATCAAAGAGCTCCCCCAAAGTTTCAATGCCTGCCCCGATTTGATTCGAGTGAAAGCGGCCTGCATTCCTGTAGTCGTAGTAAGTGTTTATGCCGTAAGCCCGATTTCCCCATAAAGCTCTTAGCCCAACACCTGCGTTGGCTGCCCATTTTCCGTTATCAAAAACGTGTCCCCGGGCATCTAAAAAAGGGGTGACTGCCCATTGACTTGGATCTAAAGCAAGAAACGCTTCGAGGGTCGTATATCCCTTTTCATAGCCGATACCACCACTTTCAATATGGCGGATGGTCGCTCGATAGTGTTGTTTGCCGTTAGGGCAGTTCTCATTTTCTTTAGAAGAGCCTGCAAAACACCTAAGAGAAAGAACTGCTGCAAAAAAAATAAAACGGAACATACATGCCTTTAGAAAACCATGCTTCGTTTTATCTCATGGAGCTAATATTGGGATCAAATTTTTTTTATGGACAATAAGAATATTGGGAGATTTGTACGTCCTTAAAAACCTATGGCAAGGGATGAGATCCCCATCTAAATCCATGCCGAGTTTCACATCTATCGAGTTGTTTGCTGGCATGGATTTAGATGGGGATCTCATCCCTTGCCATAGGTTTTTAAGGACGTACCAAGTTCGAATCTTGCATCCGGAGTTTCTTTTAGTTCTGCATTAATAGCACGCCTTCTCGAATAAATAATCTGATAATTAAGCGATTATGACATTAGCTGCAGAAATTAGAATAAAATAAAAATTTCTAATATAACAAAAAATGTTTTTATTATATAATTGGTGAACCTGTTATTAAAAAATAAGGAGATTGTAATGAGTATTAATACGGTTAGCAAAGTGATGATTGGGATGGCAGTACTGGCCATTGGCTATGGAGTAGGTCGTTTTCTTTTTCAAAGAACGAGGCCCATCGGCGGCAATGAGTCCATCACTAACATCTAAAGCTATCGCTTCCTGTCACGATATCGGAGAAGCCCGGGCTCTTATGCGCAAAGTGGAGGCTTCAACAGATCTTCAATCCCCCTATTCCATTAGCATCCCTCTATTGGGTGCAGCTTACTTAAACGATGGAAAAAGGTATGGACGATGGAAGGAGGCTTTACTCCAAGCATTTAAAATCGGGAAAGAGGAATCGGAAGATTCAATTGTTGAAAAGTTACAAGAAAAGGCTTCTACAAATGCATGGATTCTAGGTCGGTTGCTAGTTGCAGATTTAAGGATGGGGGATCAATCTTCGGCGCAAAAGAATGTCTCTATCATGGAAAAGCTGTTAAAGAAATCCGCGGTAGATCGTTTTTCAGCATGGGCTTGGGGCTATCTCGCGATTTTCTATGCTCAAGTTAAACCAAAGGAATATCCCTTGGTGCAAAAACAAATGCTTGAAACTACGGACGTGTTGATGAGACAACCCGGTGAGAAGGGGAAAGACAACGTTCTCTGGGCGCTTGTTATGCAACTACAAAGCTTTGCCGATATCGGAGATAAGGTAGGGTATTTTAGTTGCCTTCAAAAAATGCAGGAGTTTTCAGGAACTCTCTCGGTTCAAGAAACCCTCGAGTCAATTCCGGCAGAAGATTTTCGTGCCTGGGCGACCAGCCTGGTCTTGCGTGCTGCAAAAAAAATTCCCGATCGGTTTCTGGAGCATATTTTGTTGGGATACTTACCGAAAACAATCGCAGCTTCTCCTTCAGATGGGGATAAAATGCTCGCTTTATTCGTTCGATGCTCTAACTAGGCTTTATCATTTGACGAGAAAAATCTCGGCTTTCTTAAAATCTCACGACTTGCTAAATCCTTCCCCATCGCGATAACCAAGCGATCGTCTAGGTCGGGATGAGCGGATATTATTGACCCGGGCTATAAACGGGTGACAATTTGCTTGCTTTGGCTTTGCCATACGGAGCACTATCTAACAGGCTGGACGCAAATAAATGGGGATGCATGAACAAGATTTGTAAAATTTTGATCGCTTTAGGATGGATCGTCAACACAGCCTACGGCGCAGCAAATGGTGTTTTGCAAGGGGCAAGAGACGTAGAGGCTGTGGTTCAGCAAACGCTGCAAGAGGTCAATGGGACAACCTTTGCTGAACGATCTCTTCACCTAGAGGTATTGAAAAATTGCCCTGAAACGATCCCTGTTCTGGCTGAGTGGATATACGAAGATTGGCATCCTTACGATAGTTCTCTAACCAAGGAAAAAATGGTAAACGGATTTCGCCATCGTTTAAATGGGGATAAGCTTCCTTTGACTTTTGTTGCTTTAGAAGGCTCCAGGCCTGTCGGAGTGATCTCCTTAAAGAACCAGGCTGGTTCTGAACTATCGGATCTAGACGATGGGAGTGCTTGGGGGGGCGGTTTTCACATCATCCCCGAAAAAAGAAATCAAGGGCTGGGAGAGGAGATGGCGAAATTCCTGATCACTCTTGCTAGAGAGCTGGGCTATCAAAAGCTGCGTTTCTATACGTCCGATCCTAAAAGCGCAAAATGGTATATTCATAGAGGCGCGCAGGTTCTGGAAACGCGGGCTTTCCGCGGACATGTGATCACGATCATGGAATACCGCTATCTGGCTAGTTAAGGAAGGAATCGATTTTCTAGAACGGGAGTTCCCTGATCTTGCGGTATTCAGCACCTACAAAGCAGTTCCTAAAAATCGGCGAAAAAAACTTCCGATTTTTTCAAGCAAAGCAAGTTAGGCAAGATGTCTAATATGCCTTCGTTTGACGCGCATCTTGGGTGTACACGTACCCATGCTCTTTCCAAAAACAGCTCATTTAAAAAATTCATTGTGTGTTAAATGCTTTGACTAATAGTGTTTACTAGATTGAGGTTCGTTACCCATTGCGCCTTAGTGAGGTGCTGCAACTCGTCCTTTAGTGCTATGAAATCTTGTATAACCAGAGGAACATATGAAACATCTAGTGCGTTTGTTTGCTTTTCTCTTTTTTACCGATGTCGTTTTTGGCACAGTTCCACATGCTTATGTGTGTGATCAACTCTACAACCGGGTCACCGTACTCGATGTTACGAATGATACGACTGCCGTAATTTTAGGATTTGCTGCTCCTCGTGTAGTGCATCTTAATGCAGACGGAACACTTGCTTTCGTAGGAAGCAACGATGGAACAATTCGAATAATCGACACTACGAGTCACACCTTATTGCCTATAGTTGTCAACGTTGCACCACCTGTTGCAATGGCAGTTTCCCCAGATGCCAGTTTCATTTATGTTGCTAGCAACGATAATACCGTGAGTGTCATTCGGACATCGGATTATATGGTTTCAACTGTGATCACGGGATTCGATAAACTGCAAGATATTAAAATAAGGCCAGATGGCGCTTATGCCTATGTTACAAATGCTGGCAACGGTACGGTAAGCGTAATCCGTACATCAGACAAGACAGTAGTAGATACGATCAGTGGTTTTCTCAAACCGATTGGATTGACGTTAACAGTAGACGGAAGATATGGATATGTCACTGAGACAAGCAGTAATTCAATCCGAGTCTTTGATACTTCGACCAATACAATCGTGGATAGTATTTTAGGTTTAAATTTCCCAACGTACTCTGCTGTTGCCCCTAATAAAACATATATATATGTGGCCAATTTGGGAAATGATACAATCAGTATTATTCGGACCAGTGATAATTTTATTGTTGATACAATTACTATTCCTGCACCTAAGTGCATAGCTGTAACAGCTGATGGAAATTATCTCTATATAGGCAGTGAAGAAGGTGCCGTAGTCAAAATCGACCTTATCAATTACACTATAGTAACCGTATTTTCAGGATTTTCTAGTCCTTCGAACATTGCATTAACTAATAACAATACTCCTGGTTACACAGTAAATGGATGTCAAGTCGTAGTAAGCCCAACAGATGTTTATAATATGGTCTCATGGAAACCTATTGGAACCCCAACCTCCTATAAACTATATCGGGATGGGGCTTTAACAGTTCCTATTGTTACTCTTCCTGCAGGAACTTTACAATATAATGACAACCACCTGCTCTTGGGCCAGGTTTATTCATATTATGTAGTAGCCGAATATTCTGATGGTTTTGCCTCGACGATTGGGTCTGTCGAAGTGATTCCAACTCGATTATGTCAAAACCCTTAGGTATATAGTGGTTCCGGTTCAATCGCCTTCGGGCGTTTGAACTGTCAGCAGTATATGATTAATGAAGTGGTTGGCCCGTTTCCTTGCCATTGCCGAGCTATTTGACGGCTATGCTCGGGGCTTCGGGCCGCTCGAAAATTTGAGTCTGAAACTGGAAAGCTGCCTGGGTAATGACGAGAAAAAAGCATTCGTAGTTTGTAAAGAGCGTTCACAGAGTGTTTAGATATTGCTCAAAACGCTCGAGGACTTCAGGCATGTCTTTTCTCCCAAACCCGATCCGGAAAAAATTGCCGGCAACAGCAAAGATAGTACCTGGCATGATCAATACCCCTGTTTTTTCTACAAGCTGCTCAGTAAACTGTTCGATAGGAATTGGCATTAGTAGCTCGATAAAAGCAATCGTTCCGCTTTGAGGACGAACCCAAGCAAGACGATGGCGCTGACGTTCCATAAAAGCATCTAAGATTTCCAAGTTGTGCAGCATGATTTCGCGATTTCGCTTTAAGAGAGTATCTTTGGCACGAAGACCGATAAGAGCAAGGATTTCGCTTGGAGCGCTATTGCAGATCGACAAATAGAGCTTATAAGAACCAGCCTTTTGCATGAATTCCACATCATGCGAAGCCAACCAGCCAATCCGTAAACCAGAAAGACCAAAGGCTTTAGTCATGACATTTAAAGTAATGCCCTTTTCATAAGCATCGACAATAGAGGGGAGACGCTCGTCTTCATCGATCTCCATGTAGCGATAGACCTCATCGGAAAAAATATAACAACCACTTCCTCTTGCTAGATCAATCATTCCGTGAAACACTTCTCGATCCAGAAGCATTCCCGTTGGATTATGGGGATAATTAAGCACGAGTAGCTTTGTATTGTGCCTAAATGCCTTTTGCAAGGACTCTAATTTGAGTTTCCAATTTTGTTTCGGATCAAGAGCGATTCTTGTGACCTCAGCACCGATTTCTAAAGGAATGACCTCGAGAGATTCGTAACAGGGGGTCACAACAATGACATGATCTCCAGGTGAAAGAAGGGCTCTTAAGGCACAATAAATTCCCTCTTCTGCACCTGCCGTTGTGAGAACAAGATCGCTGTGAAGGGAAGAATACAACTTAACGATTTCTGTACGGAGAAGGGGAAGTCCCGCACTTTCCGTATATCCAAGCCGCAAAGTTTCCCATAGTTCTTTAGATTCAGCGTCAGCCAAATCGACGAGTTCGCTCAAGCTCCAGCTTTCAGCATCAGAAGGACAAAGTAAATAGGGAGCATTAAATTCGTATTTTTTCCAAAATTCTTCGAGTTTAAAAGGTGGAAATTGCACTGGTTACCTCAAATAGTTATAAATTGTCGCTCGAGAAATCCCGAGCACATCAGCTGCATAGGAAGCAGCTTTTTTGGCTTGAAAAGCACCTTTGCGATGAAGTGTGCGTACAAGCTCTTGTTTCTGTTCTTTTGTTATCGTCTTTAAAGAAAGAGCTTCTTTTTGTAAGTAGTCGGATACGAAGGTGTTGATTTTTTCCTTCCAATCATCTTTAAAAAGGACATCTGGCTTTTCTTTATTGTCCATGCCTTCTATCCATCCTAAAATGAACTGATACATCTCTTCCCATTTTGAGAGGTCGAGATTGATGCAAAAAAGCCCGATCGGAGTGCCTTTCGGATCGCGTATAGTTGCCGTCACCGACTTCATCTTTTTTCCATCCCAGTTTACCTTGGAATATGGGGGGAACACATCGGGAAGCTTGGCTAAATTAGTCATTTCTTCTAGCAAGGATTCCTCCCCGATCTTTCTTTTGGAAAGATGATTGTAAATCGCTGCGATGCGACCTGTTGATAGATCGTGGAGTACGACTTCTGCATAAGGATGAAGGAGCATACTGATCGCTTGTGCCACTGCTGCATGCCTTTTGAGTTCTTCGTTCATGACCATCTCCTTTGTGTATATTCTAGTCTAATTTAGACTTTTTAGTCCACATCGTTCTTGAGTTGAATATTTACATTAAGGTCGAGAATTTCAGCAGTTGTGGTACCCTACCAACTAGGTAATTATTTTGTCCAAATTCCAGTTATGCTAGGAAAGAGAAATGGAAGAAGAGTTTAAAGCCATACCAGCTGAGCGTCAGGTCTATTGCAACCGCACGCTGAACCTGAAATCGATAGCTGCTATCGGCTATGACATGGACTATACCCTCATTCATTATCGGGCAGAGGTATGGGAGCTGCGTACTTATGAGTATCTAAAGCAGCAATTCCTCAAGGATGGATGGCCTGTAGAAGAACTCCAGTTTAATCCGAATATTGTTACTCGAGGACTCATCATTGATACAGAACATGGCAACCTGATCAAAGCGAACCGGTTCGGCTTTATCAAACGGGCCATGCATGGAACTTCTCTGATGAGTTTTGAAGAAAATCGTGAATTGTATTCTAGAACTTTGATTGATTTAGGAAATAAAAGGTGGGTTTTTCTCAATACTTTATTTTCCTTGTCAGAAGGGTGCATGTATTGTCAGTTAGTCGATCTTTTAGATCGTCGGCAGATTCCAGAGATTTTAGGGTATACCGATTTGTATGAACGAGTGAGGCGGGTGATCGATGAAGCCCACATGGAAGGAAGAGTCAAAGCAGAAATTATCACCTCTCCTGAAAAATATGTCCTTTTAGAGAAGGAAGTCCCCCTGGCTCTTTGGGATCAGCACTGCTCAGGCAAAAAACTGATTTTGATCACCAATTCGGAGTGGAGCTATACAGTTCCCATGATGACCTATGCCTTTGATCGGTTTCTTCCTTCTGGAAAAACATGGAGGGATCTATTTCAAATCATCATTGTGGGTGCGCGCAAGCCTTATTTTTTTACAACGGATCAGCCTTTCTTTGAGATTGTCAACGAAGAAGGATTGCTTAAACCACATGTCGGAGGATTAGAAAAAGGGAAGGCGTACCTGGGGGGAGCGGCAAGGACTTTAGAGAAAAATCTAAAGCTCTCTGGAGATGAGATTCTCTATGTTGGAGACCACATGTTCGGAGATGTCCATGTGACAAAAAACGTTTCCCGTTGGCGGACAGCGCTGGTTCTTCGAGAATTAGAAGACGAAATACAAGCCATTGAGGATTTCAAGTCTAGCCAACAGCAGTTGATGAGCCTTATGAGAAAAAAGCAACAGCTGGAAGATAGGTACTGTTTTGCCAAGTTGGCGCTCCAAAGAAAGAAAAAGTCCTCCAATACCAAAATATTCGATGAGAAGCTAGAGAAAGAGATGCAGGAAATCAGAGACGCACTAGAAGCCCTTGATAAAGAGATCTCTCCTCTCGCCCAGATGGATGCCGAATTGAACAATAAGACTTGGGGTCTTTTGATGCGTGCGGGAAATGATAAAAGCTATTTAGCTTATCAAGTAGAGCGTTACGCAGATATCTATATGTCAAGGGTTTCCAACCTCATGTGGATCACCCCTTTTGCTTACCTTCGTTCGCCCCGAGGAAGTTTGCCTCATGATCCTGGTCTTTGACAGTGTCTAACATCCAGTGCCTGACATAAGAACTGTAGGGACTAAATGTTCGGTTTTTAATGTATAGATTTTGTTCGGTACGATCTCGACCCAATTGGTGAGAAAATCTGGATCTCCTTCACCTTTTGACCATGCAAGAACTCTAAAATACTCAGCCTTTTTAGGGATGTTTAAAGTGACCTTTCCTGATTGACGAAGAACTTGCACTGTCTTTGGATTCAATTTTGCTCCATTGAGCAATGCGTTATTGCCTTCATCAACTTCTTTAGCAGAGGTTGCCCATTGAACTGCGATCTTCGATTTTTGATTTTTAAGAGGATAGGCTGTCTGATTTTCGAGTATGAAATTTTCAGCGAACCCTGTTGTTGTTACTACGAATAAGAGAGAGAAAAATAGCAACCTGAACTTTTTCATTTTATCACCTTTATTCAACAGTTATTCCTTCTTGAGGGATGCATGGAGCATCTAGATTGACCTTTGGAGCTTTTAGTGGGAAAGTGCCTTCAGAGCAAAGAGTGGATGTCTTGCCTATCCCTTTGAATGGCTCTTTTGGAATATGAACTGTTACGTTTTTGATGACATTGACAGCCTCAGCAATTTCGAAATCGCCGACCATGCTCAAGAATTGATAGCTCTCCTCAGGTGTGAGGCCTTGTGTACGCACTAAAAAGTCAATGGCATTTCTGGATGCCAGCTTCATTGCTTCAAAAAGGTCGACATTTAAGCCCACGATCATCCAGTGGGTAGAGTTTTCGATGATAGGCCAACTAAACGCGTTTCCACCTTTTCTTTTGGTTTTGTCAAGCACTCCTTCTGCTTTAAGATCTTTTCTTACGATAAATTGTAGAGTGATCGCTTCGTAGGAGGTCTCCAGGGCTGTTATATCAATTTCGCCATTGCTCTGCATTGCATGTGAATCTCCGGTCCAGACAAGAGCCCCTTTTTGGAATACGGGGAGAAAAAGGATGGAACCTGCCTGCAGTTCAGGCTGATCCAAGTTGCCACCGAAAGGTCCTGGTGGAACAGAATTAAACTCTCCCGTCACAGGTTGTCCCATGGAAGGCTGCATATTGACGGGCCACTCTTGCGGCCAATCAAGTGGAGGAGCTACAGCTAGTATGCCAGGAAAAGGCTTCAGGTGTAGGCACACACCTTTGACAAATTCGGTCGTGTTGTTCTTTTTGTCATATTTAAAATACTTGATCCTTGGCTTGGTAAATTCTGATAAAATCCCCTGCGTAGGGCTTAAAAAATTATAGCCAAAGTCATTCAGCTTGATATCGAGAATGCGAATCTCTAACACATCTCCTGGCTCAGCTCCTTCAATGTAAACGGGCCCTGTCAGTGTGTGCATGCCACGCCTTTTCTGGATGTCATGTTCTTGATAAAATTTTGCCACATCGGCAGGCGTTGTTTTATTGAAGACCATGACATGTAGACAGCTATTCCACGTTTCCATCGAGACGGTGTCGCCTGAGCAAATTTTTACCACCGGTGGTTTATTGAGAGTAAAAAGCCCAAGTGTTGTCGTTTCTGTTGTTGCTGGAACTTTGTAGGTTTCTCCCACGAGGGAAAAAGCATGCGAGATGGCGATGAGTAATGAGAAAACGATCATTTTTTTTCGCATTTCCCCTCCTATTCAAGGAAAACCCACCTGTAATATTTATGGCAAAGGAATGCAAGAGAATGATGCAAAAATTGGCCTGGTTCAAAAAGCGCTAAACTTAGGTAACAAAAAGAAAAAAGGTATTTTTACCATAGAGATCACAGACTCGACTTTGCAACTTTTTAGGGTCGCCTGCCTCGTCTATTTGTCTCCCGAGAATAAATATCTCGAGGCCTTCGACCCTAAAAAGTTACAAAGTCGAGTTAGAATAGGACGGTAAGTCTGCCTGTAAACGCCACCACGTTGGATTTTGTAGGATGCGCTCCAGGGTTGGGAATATAGCTAAGCACGGGTTGAAAATAGATGGAGCTGTAAACTTGCGCTTGATAATAGCCTTGGAACATCCATTCTGAATACCTTGAAAAGGTATGAGGGTTCAGGCGTGACCATGCAACGCCAACACCAAAAGAGTCGTTCGGACGTTTTTGCACCAAGGCAAATGCGGTAAGCCCCATTCCCACAAAAAGATTCATAGGAAGCGTTTTAGAGTTGTTCCAACCGAGTTGAAAAAATCCGGAAATGTTTCCTTTATTCGTTGTGTAAGATTCCTTTATCCAAAGGGCTTGCGAGCCAAAAGCATAGACTCCACCAGTTCCATGGTCTTTTTGTGAGCCGGACTCTAAAAGTCCACTTTGATACCATCCACCTATTGCAGCTATGCCAGGTTTAGGAGAAGTCCAACCATATCCTCCTTCTATGATAGAAAAGTAATACCCATTAAAATGAGGGCCAGTGAGCCCTGTTTGCACCCCTCTTGCTAAGTTGCCATCAAAAACACCTATATTGATATAGGCTTGTTTAATAGGAGCTATGGTAATAACAAAACCATAGACAGAGTTATAGTAACCTCCGATGGCTCCTAATAAAGTTGTATTGACAAAGATAGGTGTGTAGATCAATCCGCTCACAGAGGGGATGGAAATCGCTGGATTTTCTTTGGGTACGGGTTTGGACACGTTGTTGAAGTGATAGGTAGGAACTGTTTTCCCTATTCGTACACTCAGCTTATTATCTAGAAATTCCTGCCGTATCCATAGCTGGTAGAGTTCTGAACGATTCAAAGGAGGAGCTCCGGGCAAGCTGTTATATCCCTGAACAACGCCTACATCAGCGTTTGTAGGTTGCCCATTAAATTGAAGGAACTCTGCGCCAAAAAAGGCGTTATTCCATCCAACCGCTTTTTGTAAATCTATGGATAGATCCAGTATAAATAGGCTGTTGCCTGTCCAACGTCTATTATGATGGGTTCCATCGCCACCGCTCAAGAGAGCATTATAATCGCCCATCCATAGTCCCCCGAGCCGAAAGCCAGAGCTTTTTGGAATCTGCAGCAAGTTGCCAAGTTCGCCAGTCCCTGTCAGGATATTGACAGCGCCAGGGTTTCCGCTAATTCCATAGCTTGCTTCTTCTGCATGGATGAGAGCCATCTTGGCAAACAGACAAGTGAAGATAAAAATTAGGCGTGCATGGACCATCGAATCGCTATTTTTTGTTAAGGGAGGAGAAAAGGCGCACCAGTTCGTTTGATTCTTTCGATACCGCCAATATAAGTAGAATGGTTGTTTCGGTATACCGGAACAACCTGAAGAATCGGGTTTTTGACAAGAAGGCTCTTCGAAATTCTTGTCTGGAGCGAGAGACCATTGTTCGAGAACAAGGCTCGAGTGAAGACAAGAATTGCGAAGTAAAGCCGACGCCGTCAGAAACCGATTCCTCAGGTTGTTGCGGTATACATTGGGTTGACAAAAATTTAGTAGCGCCACATGCAGAAGTTATTTGTTGAGCTCGATAAGGAGACTTTAATGAGTCGAAAATCAGAAGATCCAAAAGAGGGTACGGTTCCTCTTATCTTAAATCATTGCCCTGCTTTGCCTCTTTATTATGACTTTGATAATAGCATTGTGGAGAAAATTTCTGATAAGATCAGTCGCCAATATGTCATAGGTTCGCAAGGGATGCTTGTCAAGTGGATGTATAAAAAGGGAGCCGAGATTCCTTTGCATTTTCATCCGCACGAACAGATCACTTGGATTACAGAGGGAGTTGCTGAAGTAAAATCGCAAGGAAAAACCTTTATCGTCAGGGCAGGCGGGGTCATCATTTTTCCTGCCTTTGTGCCGCATGAGTTTTTTATTCCAGAAGATACGATCAATATCGATATTTTTACTCCCGTGCGAGAAGATTGGTTTGCTCGTTCTGAGTACTATCTGAAGGCTGGGCATAAATAAAAAGCTCTAATGGCTGAAACGTTTTATCTCATTCCGGAAAAGATGCATAACCAGCTTGTGAAGGCTATTTACATGCATCGCGGTTATAGCGAAGAGGAAGCGGAATATGCTACGCGAATGTGCCTTGCTGCCGTTCTTCATGGAATCCGGACGCATAACGCCGTTAAGGCCCTGATCTACGACGAAATGTATGGGCAAAAACTCGGAGCGTGCGTTCCTCATGCTCAAATCAAAGTCATCCCTAGTCCATTTAAAGCCGTCCAGGCTTGGGATGCAGGCCGTAAGCTTGGCCAGGCCATTGCTTATTCTGCGATGGATACCTGCATGAAACTTGCTGATGAATATGGCGTAGGTGTTGTCTCTGTGGACAATTGCTTCCACTATGTGTGGGGAGGCGCTTATGTGCTGTACGCAGCTGAAAAAAGATACATTGCTTATACCTGTTGTACGGCGCCTATTGCTGAGGTGGTTCCTTATCAAGGAAAGTTCCCGACATTAGGGACGAACCCACATTCTTGGGGGTTTCCAACGACAAAAGTCATCGGCTATCCGATCATCATCGATTGGGCGACCTCAGCGGTAGCAAGGGGGAGAGTCGAATTTCTACAACGAGAAAACAAGTAGCTTCCGCCGGATAGCGCTTTAGATACACATGGCAATCCTAACGTCGATCCTGCAAAAGCGGCCTTTCTTCTTCCCTTCGGTCAACATAAAGGCTACAGCATGGGGCTTATCGATGAGATCATGGCTGCATTCATTGGAGGCTCCATTCCCACTGTACGAGGTACCTATGCGAACCAGAAAGGGGAGAAGTACGCTACCTCATTTTTTTTCCAAGTTATCCGTCCTGAGGCACTTTCAGGTGGGGCATTTGCCCATGGGCGCAGCCAAATGGAAAACGTCAAAGCTGTCTTAGACGACATCCTTGGTCATGGAAATACGAAAAGCCAGTTTCCAGGTGTGAATTTAAGCAAAGCAAAAGCTCTAGCAGAGAAATATCAAGCCCTTCTCTTCACTAAGGCCGAAGTTGAGCAGCTCCAAAAGATCGCTAGACAATCAGGGATAACCCCCTGGGATCTTGCTTTTTTTAAGCATGTAGAAATCTAGAGTTAGATTTATACTGCGATGATGAGCATCTTCTCTGTACATGACATAAATTTCATGCGTTCAAGACGTTGCCGAGGGATTTTGCTATAGAGAAAAACAAGATAGGCATGATCGGCGAAACGCCGGCAGGATGGACAGGATAGAGAAGATGAGATAAATCTATCTTTCTTCATCCTGCCCATCCTGCCGGCGTTTCGCCGATCATGCCTATCTTGTTTTTTCTTATGGAAAAAAGGCTATCTTCATAACCCCATGAATGCTTACAAATTTTGTCGTTTACAGAGTAGAGGGCTGAGTTATAGAGCCTTGTTCTATAAATCCCATCTAGGCATAAATATGAGTTAGACTTGTTGCTCATGTCCTGGAATTGGGAGTTGCCAAATTGGCCAAAATTTCGGCCTGGTTCAAACCTGGGTAAAAAAGAAATTTTTTACCACAGAGGTCGTAGAGAGCATAGAGGCAGATTTTTTTTCTCTTTCTCTGTGTTCTCTGTGACCTCTGTGGTAAAAGTGCCTTAAAAAAAGATAAAATACTTCACTACCGAACAGGTTTTAAAGCTTCACGATGCTGTAGTTAAAAAAGAGAAATGCTTCCTATCAAGTTATTTTAGTGACCAAATAGCTGACTGATGAAGACGTTTGCACTTTGCCTGAAGGGAATGTGTACTGAGGAATAAAGCCAGTATTTGCACATTCAAATTTTAATCCCTTATGCATAAATCCTTCTGAAATTGCATCAATAGCCGCATCAGCCATACCACCACTCATATTACTTTCCTTGACCAAAAGTCCTGTTTTAGAAGCGCTGGTGACTTTTAAAAACAAATCAGTGACATGTGCAGATACTACATCAGGATGGGAGCTCATCATTATACGACCAAAAAACACATCGAATGGATATATAAATGAAGCAGAATCTACAGTAGGAAAAGGACTTAGCTTAAAGATATCCTTAACAATTTTTACAATTTTAATTTTAAGGTTTTTATCTTTATTTTTTTTTCTTAAATGATCTGCAAGATTTAAAGCCGCCTTGTCTAATCCTTTAGAGGAAATATCATTCAAGTAAAAAGTAAATTTCTTATAATTTGAATGTGTCTCAAGGACGTGATCTAAGTTACAGAATAAAACCCGATGGATCTTCAATCCAGATGAATCAGAAGACGAGTGACGATACCCCTTACGTCGACTGGATTCAGGGCCATAATTTGAAGAACCAATATCCAAGTGTTTAAAAACCTGGCCAGAATCTTCTTCTTTTTTCTTTGGATTCCAAACGCCAATGGTAATCTGTGTTTTCGATAAAGATGAGGAAGCAATTGGTGTTGCTAATGGAGTTTTTGCTTTAAGAGCCTCTATGTGCCTTTTAATGGCGTTCTTCATGGCAATTTTGTTCATAATGTGCTTATCGCCTATCGTTTCACAAGAGCTCATAGCGCGAATCGCATGGCGATCGATTTTTTCAAGGTTTGTAAACACTTTGCAAATGTATTGATTGGACTTATTTTTTGTGAGTACTCGGTAGAGGTTTTGAAGCTTCTCTAATCGAATGACAACGTTTGCAGATGGTAGATTTGTATTTGTTACTAAAGACATAAACCCTCATATTTTTAATTATATTATATATTAATTATGATTATTTTCGCAATAAATGTAAAGAAAAATAGTAATACATCGTAATTAAAAATAAATATTAATAAATATAATTTATTTTAGTTGATAAGAGAAGGGAACTTTTTCAGCGCCAAAAACTTTTGGGCGTTTGAACTGTC
>Ga0206862_1133_pt1 | contig 19803 bp, 17 predicted proteins | sample Alteio_BWOrgCont_43_FD_152625 | JGI IMG/M metagenome (GOLD analysis project Ga0206862, IMG submission 152625) | Enriched cells from forest soil in Barre Woods Harvard Forest LTER site, Petersham, Massachusetts, United States -... | ecosystem: Environmental > Terrestrial > Soil > Temperate forest >... | reverse complement strand
ATTTACTTAATAGATAAATAATCGTTTACAAAAAACAATCAGAATGATTATAATTGATATTAACGTCATTAAATAATATGACAAACTTAAAAAACCAAAATAAAACAAGGAAACAATCATTATGTCTACAACAACACCACTTTATACCATTAAAGCATATCCAAGCGATGATATTGAAGACTTTGACGCATCACGTGGTTTACCCACACGAATTATACAAATGGGTGATCTCAGCGGCAGAGTAATCGGCGAGATTCCAGAAACAGTACCTGCACTCGAAGTCCAAGCTGTTGCTCAAAGAACATCCGATGTCGTTAAGGTCCTTAAAGGGGCACTGGAAGGGATCAAGGATGCATTTAAAGGCAGCGCCCTTGTATTTAGTGGTTTAGGCGCTGGAATTGGAGTTGGCGTTGCTACACTTGCTGGCGTGGTCTCTTTCGCCACTGGAGGCATTGCAGCTATAGTTCTTCTCAGTGTTTTCGGCGGTTACGTAGTTTATAAGGCAATTGAGGGTGGTTATGACGCTTACGATAAAGCGAACCCAGGAGCCGCGCCTGATACATCTAGCAGGGATAATAATGACCGCCTAGAAAAACAAAAGAGACAGGCAATGAGGAACCAGTCACGCATGGAATCCGAAGTTGCTAATTATGGAGGCACCCCTCTAGTAGACGGTGATTACACATCTGACCTGAGAAAAGGGGCTAACTATGCGGCAGACCCAAAATTTTTAAAAGGCGTCACATGCACACCTAACCTGGGAAAAGGGGCTAATTATGAGGCAGACCCAGAATTTTTAAAAGGCGTCACATACATATCTAGCCTGGGAAAAGAGGATAACTACGCTTCAACATAGGTAATTACGGGCCATCGATAGAAAGAAGCAGCCTTTTGTGAGATACCCGCCTTCCGGATGAGGGAGATGGGGATGATCAAAGGCTTGCCTGTGGCGAAGAGAGAAGGGTAACCATGCGACCTGTCTCTATGGCCGATTGGAAAGCGAGCATTTGCACTAGCTTTTCGTCGACATACTGAGAACAATAGGGAAAAAGGAGCATGGTTCCCCTTCTCGCTTTTTTAAAGACTTCTCCTAACAGTCTCCCATAGGCCCGGCATGCAGCTTCGACATCGGAAGCTTTTTGACAAGTGCAGGCAGATCAAGGATGGTGAGATCTTAATTTTCTGAAAGAGCCTCTCTACACGCAAATAAATAAACGATCTTTCTTGTTAAAAAACGGTCATTTCGCGACCTTTCAGTTAATCAACGCACTCTCGAGCATAAGCATGAGCTCCTTGAGGTACTCGGGTTGATGGGTTTTGATGAACTTGAACTTCATACCCTCCCCCGCTATAAAGACTATATATTCATATTCTTTACCAGAACCCGCTTTTTTTATGCGATGAACGATTTTTCTATCGAAAAGATCCCTGATTCTGAGAGAGATAAACCCCAAAGTTCAAGGGATTCAAAGAGGACACCCTAGGTCGAGGCTAGCTATTGATTAATCGATCAGTATTTTTATACTCTTAATTCCTTTGTAATCAGGCGTTTATTTAATATATAAATAATCGTTTACAAAAAAAATCGGAATGATCATAATTGATATTAACGTCATTAAATGACATGACAAAAACAAACTTAAAAAACAAAATAAAACAAGGAAACAATTATTATGACTACAAATATAAGGTTTACCTATACAGGCAAAACGGAACAAGATTTTCAAGCCGGTCAAGAGCGGTATCAACATGATATTAATCGTAGAAACACAGATGTCGTAGAGCTCTCTCCCCAGGCTCAAGCTACAACTCAAAAAATATCCTCTTTCGTTATCGTCCTTAAAGGGGCGGCTGAAGGGATTAAGGATGCATTTAAAGGCAGCGCCCTTGTATTTAGTGGTTTAGGCGCTGGAATTGGAGTTGGCGTTGCTACACTTGCTGGTGCGGTCTCTTTCTTTACTGGGGGCATTGCAGCTATAGTTCTTCTCAGTGTTTTCGGCGGTTACGTAGTTTATAAAGCAATTGAGGGTGGTTATGACGCTTACGACAAAGCGAACCACTCAAACTACTCATTTCAGGAAAAAATACCATCTGGTACATCTTATAACCCTGCTCCCTGGGTTGAAGAACTAGAAAAACAACAAGCAAGATTAGAAAAGTTCGAGAATGATTAATTCGTACTATTACTAATCGTACTGAGTAATTACGGGCTATCAATAGAAAGAAGCAGGCTTTTGTGAGATACTCGCCTTCCGGATGAAAGAGGGGGATGGGATGATCAAAGGCTTGCCGGTGGCGAAGAGAGAAGGGTAACCATGCGACCTGTCTCTATGGCCGATTGGAAAGCGAGCATTTGCAGCAGCTTTTCGTCGACATAATGAGAACAGGAGGAAAAAGGAGCATGGTTCCCCTTCTCGCTTTTTTTAACTCGACTTTGTAACTTTTTAGGGTCGAAGGCCTCGAAATATTTATTCTCGGGGGAGTTTATTTAAAACAGGTAGGGGTTAAAAACCCCCTTCCTGTTTTAAATAAACTCCTAGTTCAACCCTGGGGTCGAACGTCCGAGGATAAATAGACGAGGCAGGCGACCTTAAAAAGTTGCAAAGTCGAGTTAAAGCCTTCTCCTAACAGTGTTTAGCCCCCGGCATGCACCTTCGACATCGGAACGCTTTTTGGCAAATGCAAGCAGCTTTAAAATTGAGGCGCCACAGCCAAAAACCTCTGACGGGGTTCGCCTCTTAATTTCGGGCAAAAATTTCTCTATAATGGCATAGAAAGAGTCATCAATGATTTATATAACTCTTTGCGTCTTTGCGACTTGCGCGTCTTTGCGTTAAATCGTCCTAATCGCTGAGTTTCGAAAAAGAGCGAAATGCAAAATATAGCGAAAAGATCCTTGATTCTGAGAGAGATAAACCCAAAGTTCAGGTGATTGGAAGGTTTATTTCAAAAAAAACCCCTAGGTCGAGGCTAGTTATTGAGTAATCGATCAGTACTTTTACGCTCTTAATTCATTTATAATCAGACGCTTGTTAATCTATAAATAAAACTTTACAAAACAATAAAATTACTGTATAACTGTATAATTGTAAATACAACCGGTATTAAATATTAAAAACCTAGATAAAATAAGGAGCCAATTATTATGGCTAGCCCAGTTATGTTTGCCGCTATAAATTTTTTCTCCAATCCCGAAAATCTAACGGCTCGCCCTATCTCTACCCCTACTTCTAGGAGAATGCTCGAGGGGTATTCCTCCAAGCCAGAAAATCTAACGGCTCGCCCTATCTCTACCCCTACTTCTAGGAGAATGCTCGAGACCTACGAAAATGTTCCTACTGTTCAAAAAACAGCCACTTTCGCTATCGTCCCTAATGGGGCAGGGAAGGATACATTCCGTGGCAACGTACGCAGTGGTTTAGATGATGCTGGAACTGGTCTTAGCATTGCCACACTTCTTCGTGCGCTCTCTGTTGCCACTGGCGGCATTGGAACTAGAGCTCTTCTGTGTTTTCGGCGGTTATTTAGCTTATAAAGCAATTGAGGGCGCTTACAACAATGCGAACTCATCCCACGGAGCCTTGAGGTATGTTTTAGAGGAGAACAATAATAGACATCTTGCGTAACCTGCTTTGCAGTTTCGGATCAAGCGAGCGAAGCCACTCCAAAGAGTGGTTGAGTGAGTGCGAGAAAAATCCGCGAAAAAAGAACGATTTTAGTAAGCAAATGAGGTTACGCAAGATGTCTAATACACCTAGTCTGGGAAAAAGGAAAACTACGCTTTGCGTTAAATCGTCCAAACACTGAGTTTCGAAAAGGAACGAATTGCAAAAATATAGAGAAAAGCTCCTTGATTCTGAGAGAGATAAACCCAAAGTTCAAGCTATCGGAAGCTTATTTCAAGAAAACACCCCTAGGTCGAGGCTAGTTATTGAGTAATCGATCAGCATTTTTTATGTTCTTAATTCATTTATAATCAGACGCTTGTTTAATTTATAAATAAACATTTACAAAACAATAAAATTACTATATAATTGTAATCACAAACATTATTAAATATCAAAAACCTGAATAAAATAAGGAAACAATTATTATGTCTACCCCTGTCCCTATCAAAACGAGCAACAACAACCACTCCTCCTTCCCTGTCAACGATCCTGGTAAAGATGGACCCATTCAAACGACTGCTCAAAAAATATCCAAGGTCGTTATCCTTAACGGGGTACTGGATGGCGTCAAGGGTGCATTCCTTGGCAACTACTTAGTATGCGGTAGTTTAGGTGGTGGTGGAACTGCTCTTGGCATTGCTGCACTTGTTGGTGCGGTCTCTTTTGTCACCGGGGGCATTGCAGCTATCGTTCTTCTCAGTGTTTTCGGCGGTTACGTAGCTTATACAGCAATTAAGGGTGGTTATGAGGCTTACAAGAATGAGAAGTCTGCCCAGGAACAGGAAGCCCCGGGGTTCGTTTTAGATGAACAGGGAACAACCAATAGCTTTTGCTCAGTACTGCTTTCATTTACTGATCGAGATTATGATCTAGATGATCAAGATGACCTAGATGGTCCAGTAGTGCTACCCGAATTCATAGGAGAAGAAGCTGCTAGGGGCAGCCAGTACGGAGATGGTACTAAGTAATTAGGGGCCATCGATAGAAAGAAGCAGGCTTTTGAGGTACTCGCCTTCCGGATGAAAGAGGGAGATGGGATGATCAAAGGCTTGCCGGTGACGAGAGAGAAGGGTAACCATGCGACCTGTCTCTATGGCCGATTGGAAAGCAAGCATTTGCAGCAGCTTTTCGTCGACATAATGAGAACAGGAGGAAAAAAGAAGCATGGTTCCCCTTCTCGCTTTTTTAAAGACTTCTCCTAAAAGTTGCTTATAGCCACGGCACGCAGCTTCAACATCAGAACGCTTTTTCGCAAATGCAGGCGGATCGAGGATGATGAGATCATACTTCTCTAGCCGACCTCTGCATAACTGATCTTCTTTGCTAAAAGCGGTCATTTCATGACCTTTCAATTCTTGCTCATCAATAGGGTCTGTTTTTCCCCGAGAAGCTGCGTTATGCAGGGGTCTCTTTAAAGGGGGTGAAAGAAAATCGAATACATCCTCGCCAAAAAATCGGTGTTTCATAGCATCGCATTGATTGAGAGCAATATTTTTCATGAGGGTAGGTTCTACCTTGCGCGAGATCTCAACGCTATCGACATGCGCTGCTCCTCCTTTTAAAGCGGCAATCGAAAAACCTCCCGTATAGGCAAACCCATTGAGAACATGCTTGTCCTTAGAAAGCGTACGGATGAGATGCCTCATTTCGCGCTGGTCAAGGAAAAAGCCACTTTTCTGCCCTTCTTGTAAGGAGACGATAAATTTCAGGCCGTTCTCTAAGATTTCGATTTCATCAGCTGAGTCCCCCCAGATAAACCCTTCTTGTTCTTTCAATCCTTCTTGAAGACGGGCTGGGCCATGGGATTTTTCATAAATGGCTTTGGGGCGGAGTCGTTCCAAAAGAAGCTCGACGACAAGGTTCTTGAGATGTTCCATGCCCGCTGTTGTGCATTGCATCACGAGGACATCTTTGTATTGATCGACGACCAATCCAGGCAGTTCATCCCCTTCGGCATTGATCAATCGATAAGCATTTGTCTCGGGAGTATAGAAAGGCTCTCTTCTCTTGAGCGCCTCATCGATTTTCTTTTTCAGGATCTCTTTGATAGGGCCTTCGCTAAAACTGAGAACTCTGCCAGCAAGAGAATGCTCGGGTTGAAAGTAGGCAAGGGCCAGAAATTGTCCGTTGTTCGCTAGGACAGGCAAAAGTTCGCCGGGTGCGCAATCAGAGGGTATTTCTTGAATGGCGCCAGAAAAAATCCAGGGATGGCGTCGTAGAAGAGACTTTTCCTTTTCGGGCTTTAAACGAACAAAGCGGTGTGGAGAAGCCATGGCGATCAAACGAGAGAAAGGGAAGCACGTGCCTGCGGAGCAGGGGTCTTTCGCTTAACCGGCGCTATGACTCGGCCAACGAGGTCATAGTCTATCGCATCGGTGATTTCAACCTCATAGAGCTCGCCAAAAGCTTTCACCTTGCGGCCATCGTTGATGATCACTTGACCGTCGATATCAGGACATTGCCCATAGAACCGTCCACGCATTAACATCTGCGTTTCTGGATGGTAGCCTTCGACGACGACAGGCAAGGTTTTGCCGACGTAGCGTTTGCTCAGTTTCTTGACCATTTTCATCTGCACTTTCGAGAGTCGATCGAACCGCTCCTGCTTGACCTCTTCGCTAACCTGTCCGGAAAATTTGGCAGCCGAAGCTTCTTTTTCCAAAGAAAACTTGAAAATCCCCACATTATCGAGCGGGTATTCTTGAACAAATTCAAGAAGCTCTTCGAATTCTTTTTCCGTTTCTCCAGGAAAACCTACCATTAAGCTTGTTCGAATGACAATACCGGGAACTTCCTGGCGCAGTTTAGTGATGATCTCTATGATTTGACTACGGGACGTCTTGCGGCGCATGGCTTTGAGAATCGGATCGCTGATGTGTTGAATCGGCATATCGAGATAGCGGCAAAGGCGTTTGTCCATTTTCAGCATCTCGATGATTTCATTGGAGATCTCATCAGGATACAGATAGAGAAGGCGTAGCCAAAAATCGAGTGGTGAATCGAGCATTTTTCGCAAAAGGCCTTCTAAGCCTTGTTTTTCTTTTTTTTCTTTACCATAGTCTCCAAGGTCTTGGGCGATCATGATCACCTCGCGCACTCCTTGATCGAGCAAAAGGTAGAACTCTTTCAAGACCTGCTCTTCTGGCTTGCTCTTCAAAGGACCTTTGATTTTAGGGATAATGCAAAAAGCACATTGCTTGGCACACCCTTCCGCGATCTTGAGATAAGCATAATGCTTAGGCGTAGAGAGCTGCCTTGGGACTTCCCCCATTTGCAGGTAGCTTTTTGCAGAACTAACACCAAACCCTGGGGCATCGGCTTGGACAGCTTCGAGGATCTTTTCCATATCGCCGGAGCCAAGAAAATAATGGACGCCCGGGAATTTAGAACGCACCTCATCGCCAAATTTCTGTACCATGCAACCAGCTACGATGACTTTTGCCGTCTCTTTCTTTTCTTTGAGGAGATCCTCGATGGATTGACTCGACTCATCGCGTGACGCTTGTAAAAAACCGCAGGTATTCACGACGAGGTAATCGGCCTCTTTCAGATCGGGCGTTGCTTCGTAGCCGGCTTTTAAGAGGATACCCAGCATGACCTCGCTATCGACGAGATTGCGTGCACAGCCTAGGCTGGTGAAGTGAATTTTGTTGCCCAAAGGAATCATGGTAAAAATGATAAGCTAAAAGTTCTTTTTGTGCATGCTTTTTTGCATTGTGGTTAACCTCGACTTTGCAACTTTTTAGGGCCGCCTGCCTCGTCTATTTGTCCTCGGACGTTCGACTCGGGGTCGAACGTCCGAGGACAAATAGACGAGGCAGGCGGCCCTAAAAAGTTGCAAAGTCGAGTTAACAAAAACTTTACTGAAATGGAAGATTTTCTTTAGTCTTTTTGTCAAAGCAATTTTACCAGGTGTGTCTATGAAGGTTTTAAACTATTTTCTCCTTAGCCTAGTGTTTAGTGCAGGATGCCAAAAACACGATCAAGACAAACGTCAATCCGACTGTCTTTATATTAACTTTGGACGAGAGCCGACGACGCATGATGGTAGAAAATCTACTGAGATCACAACAGCTTTTCTCTATGATTTGCTCTCTGAAGGACTTATGAAAATGGATCCCGATGGGAATATTATACCGGCCCAAGCGGAACGCATGGAAATCTCTGATGATGGACTCACCTACACTTTTTATCTAAAAGATACCCTTTGGTCGAATGGCGAACCGGTCACAGCGCAAGACTTTGCCACTTCATGGTTGAGTTGCTTGAATCCACAGTTTCCCTCGCCTTTTGCCTATCATCTCTATGCCATCAAAAATGCCGAGGAGGCAAAAGCTGGGGAAGTTCCTCTAGATCAAGTAGGCATCGAAGTCGTCGATCCCAAATGTCTCCGCGTGTATTTAGATCAGCCTAACTCTACGTTTCTTACCCTGATCTGTTCCACCTTTGCTCGCCCTATCCGCTACAAAACAGACGACGAGTCGAATGCGAAAAACCTTCTCTGCAATGGACCTTTTTACATTGAGCAATGGAAAGAGGATGCGAAGCATAATTTGAAAAAAAAAAACGACAAAAGAATTTTTCTTAAGCGCAACCCTTTTTATGCAAACAAAGACCATTTCTCTTTTTCTGCTATCGACATCAGCTTAATCGAAAATCAAAACACTTCCTATGAGCTCTTCAGGAATGGTCAACTGGACTTTATAGGCGGTTCCTATTCGCCTGTTTCACCTACGTCGCTAGAAACTCTTCCAGAAGATCAAATCCTAGAATCGCTTGCGTCTATTTCCGTCGCGGCCTGTAATTTCAATACGACTCGCTTTCCTCTGAATAATCTCCATCTAAGGCGCGCCCTTTCCGCAGCGATCGACCGCGAACTTTTAGCCACCTCGCTCAAAGCTCAAAAGCTGTCGCCAGCTTACTCCATTGTACCCAATGGGTTCAAAACGAAACACTACGACTCCTTTTCTCCAAAAAGTACTGAACAAGCAATAGCGTATTTCGAGGAAGCTCTTAAAGAGTTAGCTCTTACGCGTGAAACTTTTCCTCAGTTAACGCTGATCTATCCTTCCTCGAATCACAATGTCCTCATCACACACATCGTGCAGATTATGCAGCAAAGCTGGCATCAAGTTCTAGGGATTGAGGTAGAACTCCAGACCTACGATTTAAAAACGCTCGTTGCTAGGCTGGGAAAAAAAGATTACGATCTTGGACTCGTCAACTGGGATGCGAATTATCCTCATCCCATCAGTTTTCTCGAACGGTTTTTAACTAAAGCCAATCCAAAAAACTATAGCGGCTGGGAAAATCCCGCATTTCAAACGGCTATTGATCATGCTTATCGATCGCTTAATGCAAGCGAACAACTAGAGTGCATCATGCGTGCTGAAGAAATTTTAGCTGATGCAATTCCAGTGATGCCCGTCGTCTTTACAGATTGTGTCATGCTTATGGATAAGAGGATCTCTGGCTTGAAAATTCTGAAGACTGGCTCATTTTGGGTGGAGTCTCTAAAGATTCACTCTCCCGAAAAAAAGTCCTCGGGAGAGCAACTCTGATCAATGATTACAGAGTCATATCTGGCGTACTAACGGTCTTTGCTTGATCTGCTGCAGGCTTGTTCAACGTGATCGTTGGATTGCCTGCTGTTTTACCATCCACTGCGCAAAAAGAGAAAACCAAAGCAAAAAGACCGATGAATTTACTTACGTGTTGCATACATCCTCCTTATGTTTGAGGGTTACATAAATAGCTTTTACACAATCTCTTTTTTTTTTAAAATAAAATTAAGAATCCTTCAAGAGCTACACATGTCCAATGATCTTACGTTTCCCTTCGTTCATCGTCACAAAACACTTGTGACAAATATTTCCCGCCCCGATTACCGCAGCATCCCTGGACGATTAGAACCACAGAGGACCACCGACGGCTCAGCCCAAACCATTAGCAGCACTCTTTATGACACTCTAACCAAGTATCTTGCTAATGGAGAGATTGTGCTTAGCCAAGCGGAGCATTTTGAGATCTCGAATGACGGGAAAACCTATATTTTCACGCTGAGAAAGAATGGCTGGTCCGACGGAAGCCTTGTTACAGCTGCCGATTTCGAAAGAACGTGGAAATATCTTCTCACTCCTAAAGTCGAATGTCCTTGTTCTTATTACTTTTTCTTCTTGAAGAACGCGAAAAAAGCGAAAACCGGGAAAGTCTCTGTTGATAAAATCGGCATCAGGGCCCTATCCGAACGCCTTTTGCGCATTGATCTGGAAAAGCCGATCTCGTTTCTGCTCGATCTATTAGCCTGCTATGTTTTTGCCCCCCTGCATTCTTCCAGCATCGAGGGGTTCTTTCCCAGGCCAGATTCTACCTATTATCCTCTCATCTCGAATGGCCCTTTCAAGCTTTGCCATTGGTCGCCCAATGTCGAACTTGTCATGGACAAAAACCCCCATTATTATCGGGCCCATGAAATTTATTTCGAGCGAATCCGGCTCAACTACCTGGTGAATGACCTCCGCGTCATCGATCATTTCCTACAACGGGATGTCGATCTCATGGTCAAACGATTTAGAATCCTCTTCAAACATAAAGCCATTAAATGGCTCGTCAACACGAATGACATGAATTCAAGTCAATTGAGTGATACTTGCTGCTGTGTTTTCAATTGCATCCATCCCGTTTTTCGCCACAAAGAACTTAGAAGAGCCTTGTCGATGGGGATCGATCGCCCAAAACTTTTGCGTCGATTGACCTTGATGGGAGAAGAAGCTGCCGACTATCTGCTTCCGCCCATCTATCGTAGTAGCCGCATTTATAAAGAGTTCAGCAAATTCGATCTTCTTCATGCTAGACAACTTTTTCAAGATGCTGTTAAGAATGCCAAACTTAGCCACAAGAGGCTTGCGAAAAGCTTCACCTTGCTTTTTCCGCATAGTGAGTTCTATTTTAATTTGGCTGAAGACTTAAAAGAATGTTGGGAGTTCATCTTTGATATCAAAATCACAACAGAACCGATGACGCTCGAAAACATGCTAAAAAGAATGGCCAAGCGCGATTACTCTATGGCCATCTTGTCCTGGAATGCCTACTATCACCATCCACTTTCCATCCTGGAACGATTCCGGTCCAAGAGCAACCCTAAGAACTACTGTCATTGGAACACGCGCAACTTTGTAAAACTCCTGCAAAAAGCCACCTACGCCGAAACAAAAGAAAAATCGTGGGACTACTGCCGCCAAGCTGATGAAATCATCAAAGAAGAAGCCCCGCTCGCACCTATTTTCCACGCTAAATATGGTTCGCTTGTCCAACCCTATGTGAAAAATTTCATGACGTCGCCCATGGGGATCGTGAATTTCGAAGCCATTAGTTTTGATGAAGAAATGCTTGTTAAACGTCCATTTCCTGAGCACCCGCTCGCAAGTGATCTCGTCGAAATGCTCAAAGAGTCGATTCCAGAGCCTATAAGGAAGATGAGTTGGTATGGCGTGAACTTTTCATCCCCCTATAGCGACTACTTAAACAGCCTTCGTTTTCCCGACCCTTAGAACGAGTTCTCAGGATAACCCTTGGGATAAAACTTAGGATTACGTCTGCATAAGCACTTCCAATAGACATGTCGGGAGGTGTGCCACAGGACACACCATCCGACATGTCTATTGGAAGCGCTTATGTAGACTTTGTCCTAATGATTGGAGTTTGGACTAATTTCCGCGCCCGGAGGGCACAGAAATCAGTCTAAATCAAAATGATCCTCCCATGGCTAACCAGCAGAACATGAGCAAGTAAGGGAACGCTTGCGAATTATCTCGGGGTTTGAGATTTCTGAAGATTTTTCCCAAACTCTCGGATAAATCGGATAGCACAGTGGTCGAATAGAGGTCATCATAGAGAGCAGGCCAAGATTTGAACTGATTTTGCGCCGCTTCGGCGCGAAATTAGTCCAAACTCCAGTAATGAGGGGATCGCAAAACTCCATTTTGTCCAACTTCACGTAGAAACAATTGCGTGCTTCTAAGGAATAGGCTCTTTGAGCTATAGTTGTTGATTTTACAGGAGAGCTTAAGTGCATTGAACACGTTTTACTATCTACTGCGAAAAGCCGGCATCTTACTTCTTTCTCTTTTTGGCGTAGTGACACTCACGTTCGTACTCATGCATTCAATCCCTGGCGATCCTTTTCTGCAGGAACAGGCCATTCCGGAAGAAATTTTGCGATCTCTGTATCATTATTACGGCCTTGACCAGCCGTGGCACGTGCAATATTTACGCTATCTTAAAGGAATCATCACATGGGATCTGGGACCTTCTTTCAAATATGAAGGGCGGACAGTAAACCAGATCATCTCGAGCGGGTTCCCCGTCTCTTTTTATCTTGGGATGATGGCCCTTTTCATAGCAGTCACACTAGGAACTGTGCTCGGCATGATTTCAGCCTGGCATCGAAATAAATGGCAAGATCACTTGGCAGCTATTTTCTCTGTACTCGGTATCTCAGTCCCTAGTTTCCTGATTGCAACCCTTTTGCAATATATTTTTTGTATCAAGCTTCAACTTTTACCCGTAGCCCGCTGGGGGACTTTTTTACATACCATTTTACCAGCACTTTCGATGGCCGCTTTGCCGATGGCTTTTATTGCCCGGTTAACGCGTACGAGCATGGTCGAGGTGCTGCAGCAGGATTATATTTTAACTGCCCGTTCAAAAGGGCTATCCTCTGTAAGGCTTTTAATGAAACATGTGATGCGCAACTCCATTCTTCCTGTGGTCACCTATATTGGACCACTGACAGCAAGCATTCTCACTGGAAGCTTCGTCGTGGAAAAGATTTTCGCCATCCCAGGCCTAGGCTACTGGTTTGTCATGAGTGTAAGCAATCGTGACTACACGGTGATTTTGGGGGTGACCGTATTTTATAGTTGTTTGTTAATGTGTTGCATTTTTTTCGTCGACATCGTTTACACATTGATCGATCCCCGCATTAGAACTGCGCTACGAAGGTAATCAAACTAGGATGCATGAAGAACTTTTTGCCCCTCTTACTAAAGGCCCAGATCTAAACGAGGAAGAGATACAGCCGAGCGTCTCTTATTGGCAAGAGAGTCTACGGCGTCTTCGCGCTAATAAACCCGCGATGATCGGGCTCTGGATTTTAGTCTTTCTATGCAGCATGGCTATTTTGGGGCCATTTTTTTCTCCTTATGCTTATTATGAGATCCACCTTCCACAAATCAATATGCCCCCCGGTCAAAATTACATCTTTGGCACCGATGAACTAGGCCGTGATGTCTTCACAAGAATCTGCTGGGGAGCGCGGATTTCGCTTTTCATCGGCATCATGGCAGCATTGCTTGATCTCATCGTCGGAGTAACCATTGGATCGTTAGCTGGATCGATCGGAGGAAAAATCGATGAGATCATCATGCGGATCGCAGACTCTATGCATTCGATCCCCTATCTTCTCATTGTGATCATGCTGATGGTGATCATGGGTACAGGGATTGCAACGATTCTTGTTGCTTTAACCATCACAGGCTGGATCGGCATGGCACGCATTGTGCGTGGTCAAATCATGCAGTTGAAGGAACTCGATTTTGTGAAAGCCGCCCAGGCTCTCGGCGCAAGCAAACGCAGAATTTTATTTCGGCATCTCATTCCGAATGCCATGGGGCCAATCATCGCTACCATGACACTCACCATTCCGTCGGCTATTTTCACTGAAGCTTTTTTAAGTTTCCTCGGATTAGGAGTGCAGGCACCTATTGCGAGTTGGGGAACCATGGCAAACGATGGTCTTCCCGCTATGCGCTATTTCCCATGGAGGCTTTTCTTTCCGGCTGGCTTCATTAGCATAACTATGCTCTGCTTTAACCTGCTTGGCGATGGCATGCGCGATGCCTTTGACCCAAGGCTTCGTTCATGATTTTAAAAGTGGCCGATCTCAACGTCACATTCAGTACATGGAAACAGCCAGTCTATGCATTGAGAGGTGTTCATTTTCAGATCAATGAAGGAGAAATTCTAGCGATTGTTGGAGAATCAGGGTGCGGTAAGAGTGTCACAGCCAAGGCCATCATGCGGCTTCTTCCCAAACACTCCTGCCTGATCAATCATGGGCAAGTTCTTTATCAAGATCGGGATCTGTTGACTTTGTCGGAGAGAGCCATGCGCTCTATACGAGGAAAAGAAATTGCTATGATTTTTCAGGACCCGATGACATCGCTCAACCCCATCAAGAAAATTGGATTGCAGATCATCGAAGGGCTCCTTCTCCACCATCCTGAAATGAAAAAAAGCGATGCTAAAAATAAAGTAATCGATCTTTTACGCTCAGTGGGAATCGCGCAACCGGAAGAACGTTTTAGCGCTTATCCACATACTCTATCGGGTGGAATGCGTCAACGGGCGATGATCGCTTTAGCCATGGCCTGCGAACCAAAAATTCTCATAGCCGATGAACCAACGACAGCGCTCGATGTCACGGTTCAGGCGCAAATTCTCGAATTGCTCAAAGAAATCGCACACATACGTAAAACGAGTATTCTGCTCATCACGCATGATTTAAGCGTTGTTGCTGGCCTATGTGATCGTGTTCTTGTCATGTACGCTGGCCAAATTATAGAGGAGGCCAGCGTCAATGAGCTGTTCAACAATCCTCGGCATCCCTATACAAAACGCCTTTTGCACTCGATCCCGAGGATCGATATGCCTCACGGAGCTCGCCTCCATCCAATCCGAGGGCGGCCCCCAACGCTTCATTGTAAGTCCAATAGCTGCGCCTTCTCCCCTCGATGTGATGAAGCGATGAATATCTGTTGCATGCAAGAACCTGATAAAATCTCTCTTTCCGATAGCCACCATGCCGCTTGCTGGCAACTATGCCGTCCTTCGCCAAGTTTTGCCCATTCTGACGCTCCGCTAATTTTTCCTGATTTGCCAGGCAAAGAGGATGAACTGCCTAAAGAGAAAATGCATGTCTAAGTTACTCATCGAGGCAAAAGACCTCACGGTGCATTTCCCTATCGATCGGCGGCTTCTTCAGGCGGTGACAAAAGTCTCCTTACAAATTGACGAGGGCGAAACACTTGGGCTTGTTGGAGAGAGCGGCTCTGGAAAATCGACAACTGGGAGGTCGATCTTGCGCCTCGAGCCAAGAGCAACAGGCGACGTGACCTTCGAAGGAAGGTCGCTCTTTGCCATGAATAAGCAAGAGCTCAAAGCCTTTCGTAAATCAGCGCAGATGATTTTTCAAGACCCTTATGCTTCTTTGAACCCGAGGATGTCAGCACGTGAACTCATTGCTGAACCGCTTGACATCCATCGATTGGAATATGGCAAAGCCAGAGAAGCAAGGCTGAGGGAATTGATTGAGCTGGTCGGATTAAGCCCCCATCATTTAGGTCGTTTTCCACATGAATTCTCCGGCGGACAAAGGCAAAGGCTTGGGATTGCTCGTGCGCTCGCCGCCAGGCCAAAGTTCCTCGTCTGCGATGAGCCCATCTCCGCTCTGGATGTTTCAGTACAAGCACAAATCATCAACCTACTGCGTCAATTCCAAGAGGAGCTAGGGCTCTCTTATCTTTTCATTACACACGATCTGCGTGTGGTGAAATATCTCTCGCATCGCGTTGCAGTGATTTATTTGGGGCATATCATTGAATTGGCAAAAGCCGATGAACTCTTCTCCAGCCCCTTGCATCCTTATACGCAGGCGCTGCTTTCAGCCATTCCCATTCCCGATCCCATTCTAGAAAAGAAAAGAACGAGGATCTTTCTAAAAGATGAACCGCCAAGCCCCTTTGCACCTCCACCTGGTTGCGTCTTTTGCAGCCGCTGCCCGAAAGCCGAGGAGATTTGCTTTCTTGAGCGCCCCGCACTAAAGATCCTAAGCCCAGGCCATCAGGTTGCCTGCCATTTTGCCGCCAAGTTCTGATACAATGCTATTAACCCAAGTTGCTCATCAATCGCCCTTAAACTTCGCTCAAGTTTCTGTACACTCTCAAATGTGCTCTGTACACGACAAAAATTTCATACGTTCAAGACGTTGCTGAGGGATTTTGCTATAAAGATAACAGGATAAGCATGATCGGCGAAACGCCGATCATGCTTATCCTGTTATTTCTTATAGAAAAAAACTCTCTTCATAACCTCATGAATGCTTACAAATTTTGTCGTGTACAGAGTCAAATGTGTTGGAGTCAAATTTTAAAGGCGATTGACTAGCAACTTGGGTTAATAAGCGGTAAGTCCTCCATCGATCATATAGAGTGATCCTGTAATAAAAGAGGCTTCCTCTGAGGCAAGGAAATAGATGAGATGGGCGACTTCCTCGGAAGTACCATATCTTTTTAGGAGGTATTTATTTGCTTCAGCTTTCCATAAATCTTCGACATCCATTTGATTTATCTGTGCATAATGAGAAAAGACTTTCTCAGCTAAAGAAGTTCTAATCGTAGCAGGACAAATGGCGTTTACACGAATATTATGCACACCGAAGTCTAGCGCCGTAGTTTTGGTGAATTGGCTAATTGCCCCTTTGGTCATTCCATAAAGACAACTATTTGGTTTGCCGATGAAGCATTGATCGGAACCCATTAAAATAATAGAACCTCCTCCATTCTTGATTAAATAAGGAAGCCCTTCCTTTACCGTAAAAACAATGCCTTTGAGGTTCACATTCATTAAATGGTGCCAAATATCCTCGGTCACTTCCAACAAGTTCTTTGTATCGTAAATACCAGCATTTGCAAAAATGATGTTGAGCTGGCCGAATGTTTCGACAGTGCATGCAATGGCATTCTGAATATCAGAAACGTTTGAGACATCTCCTTCTATAAAAAGCACCTCCTCTGGCTTGAAACAACTAGCTAACTCTCTTCCTTTTGTTCGATCAATATCTAAAAAGCCGACTTTGATTTTTTGATTGACAAACTCTCTCACGGTCGCTGCACCAATCCCAGAAGCACCTCCTGTGATGAACGCTACTCGATCTTCTGCAAGGAGAAAAGTTGCATGAATTAACGCTAAGAAGATAATCCACTTACGCACCATATCAGCCTCCAAAATTTTTCTTGCAAAGAAACATAGATCCTAGCTTGAGCTCAATAGTCTTATGATGCTTCAGTTTTGAACCAAGCCCAAAGCCCAGAATTTCCTTTTCGTTATTCTCGGCTAAAAATCGATGTTTAAAGAGACATAGGGGCCGGTCAAGATGAAATTGCTTAAGGTTCTCTCAAAGCCGACTGCATATACTCCTGAATCAGGGGTAGCGTCAGTTGCAAGAGTGGGGATGACTTGGGGGGCTGTCATATCGATTGTTTGTACTGCATTGAGATAGATCTCTGCTTGGTATCCAGCGCTAAATTTCACTTTGCAGCATTTGAATACTCCTACATAAGAAAACCCTAACTTTTCTTCAAAACTGGGGATAAGTTGTGTTCTATTAGGAACAGTTGTGCTTTGAGTATTTGGCTCAGGGACATTGTTCGTGACCAGAAATGGGGCATCAGATTTGTAGGTTGTCCCACTTTGGGATTTGCCAATCATTAGACCAAACGAAGATGTTCCAGAAAAAAAGAAATCAGAAACGATTCGATAGTCAAGATCACAGCCAAACTTTGGGCCAGCTCCGGTAAAAGTAGAATGGGTCCTAACTGAACGAATAGAAGTACCAGCAGCGTTGGAATAGGTCGATTTCAGCGATTGCTTAATACGAGTAAACCCTGCGCCTATAAAAAAAGTCGGATACCAGTGCTTGAAAGCACAAAAACCTTGTCCAAAAACTAAATCTACGGCATCAAACTCAAAATTCACTTTTCCATGAGCTTTTGTGTAAGCAGCAGAATTGGGGCCTATATCGAACAAAGGTCCTATCATGAGAGTCCCTTCATCCGCAGTTGTAGACAATGTTTTTGAGGCTGTTTTGCTTGAATGAACGCGTTCCCAACTTAGCTCAAGATTCATATTGGAAGGGGAGAAAAGCAATGCAGTCCCGACTTTAAAAGCGGGAGTGTAATTAGGGGTGATTTCGAAAATTTTCCAGTCTGGGGAAACAGCTTGTAAAGCGACTCCGCCATTAATTGATTGATTTAGAGGTGTAGCCTGTGCTGCATAGTAAAGAGAGCTTCCATTGGGCTGAAGAAATAAAAGATCGCCATAAATTTCACCTATGACACCATGGCAATCAAGGAAGTAGGGTAAACAGTTGGTTTTTGACGACCCGGCAGATACGGTTGATGGACTAAGACTAGCAAAAACCGAAAAGGCAACTAAAGTAGACAAAATTTTCATAAAAATTCCCAATACATTCGTAAGTAATAAAAGTCGTGTGTAACAAAAGAAATTTTCGAGGTCAATAAAATTTGAGTCTTTGTAAGCGTTTTCATAGACTCTTGAACATCCCACTCTTTCGCTGCTAAGGATCTTTTTAATGGTAGATAGAGAAATCCCGCCGCCCATTTTTTCATGGGAAAGAGAACAAAAAAGTCGGCGATCTTTGGTGAAATTTTTCCATCTTCTCCCGAAATATAGAGACCACTGTTGCTGGATTTTTCTCTTATTTGCATTTCAATCACTTTATGCAACACCTCTTGCAGAACAATTCAAGCGGGCAGGTTATGTAGAAATTTGTGATCAAAAGCATGGAACGGCAACGTTCGATGTTCTTTATGCCTATTTCGATGAGCTCATCGAATTTCTTCAAACAAATCCGGTTTGGGCACAAAAAATCTATACCGCAAAAGAGCGCTTTATTCGCTCAAAAGATAGAAATTACTATTCCACCGATTTTTTTGGTTTCTACGACGAGTCAAAAAGAGGAGAAAGAAGCCAAATCTCCTTCTATTATTCGGTCCATTTCCATGAATTTATTTGCTCTCACTATCCAGAATTCAACCAAGTTCCCGAAATCATCCGTTTTTTTGAAGCCTGTCTTGAAATTCAAAAACCCTGCGAGAATTTATTCGATGAGGCGGCTGCGGAGTTAGGCTTAAAAACGATTTTCTCTTCGAAATATGGACATCCCCCCATTCTTCTGAAGATAATCAAATATCTCCCTGCTTACATCGCCACAAGGCCTCATTACGATGGCACTGTATTTTCCCTTTTTTTAGATAGCACAGACAACCAATCGCTTCTTATATCTCCTTACAAATCCTCATTCACAGTCGATGATTTTTTTTTCCCTCAAAGGGAGTTTTCCCGACGACACAATCAAAACTCTATCTTACTCATTCCCGGAGTGCTTCTAACAGAATTTTCCATCTACCCAACCCCTCACATTGTCACTCAAAGTGGTAAAATTCGCTATGCAACGGTTGCCTTTGCTATGAGACCTAACTACCTTCCGCAAAAAAACGACCATTCCCCTCTTCCGAACTTTAACCGTTGAATAAATTTTTTTTTACAAAATACAATGGGAAAAATCATTACAGGTTTTTTCATGCACAAATATTGGATTTTTCTGTTCATCTCACATTCTTTGTTCGCGTTAACAACACTCAACGTAATGGTAAACACAGATGACAATCCGGACGGCATGGGTGAGATAAATGATCTGCGCTATTGCTTGAATACAATGAATCAAGGTCTAAACGCGACCCCCGATGATTATGAGATTCTTTTTGTGTCACCGTCTCCGATGATGATTCGACTCAATGGAATTTTGCCGATGATTAACAATTCCTCAAATACTGTGAACATCACGATTGGCAACCCAGGCTCTACTCCTAACGTCACCATTGACGGTAACATGGGCGCTTACAGCGGATTTTTCATCCCAACGGGGACTGTGACCATCCAAAACATGGTCTTTCAAAACATGACCGCAAGAGGAGGCGATGGCGGAGATGGAAATTCAGGCGGCGGCGGTGGTATGGGCGCCGGAGGAGCTATTTACGCACCAGAAACATTTTTAAATGGTTCGGGCGCATCTATCACCCTGATGAATGTGTCGATCAATGACTGCTCTGCGGTGGGTGGAAATGGAGGAAGTTATTTCAGCATCCCTTCTATTACAGGCAGTGAAGGTGGCGCCGGCGGCGGTGGTTTTAGTGGAAATGGAGGTTCTATTATGACCCCTGGAAGCACTGGAGGCGCAGGAGGTGGAGGTTTTGGCGGAAATGGTGGAGATGTC
>Ga0206862_1131_pt1 | contig 19844 bp, 23 predicted proteins | sample Alteio_BWOrgCont_43_FD_152625 | JGI IMG/M metagenome (GOLD analysis project Ga0206862, IMG submission 152625) | Enriched cells from forest soil in Barre Woods Harvard Forest LTER site, Petersham, Massachusetts, United States -... | ecosystem: Environmental > Terrestrial > Soil > Temperate forest >... | reverse complement strand
ATATAACGCTTTTCGCTTTGTTGTAATCTGAACATCTTCAAAGTGTAGCGTTTTTCAGAAGCGTACACACTGTATACATAAGCAGACTATATTCTGACCCTAGTATAGACGAGCTAAAAAATGTTATTTTTATGTTTTCTTGAAGGAGACCTTCTGTGTCGTCACGTAACATCTCTTTAGCGGTGGTGATGGATCCTATTCAATCCATTCATCCTGAGAAAGACACCACTTTAGCGTTAATGTTAAATGCCGAGCGACGCGGGTGGCAAATTCATTATCTTGAAATACAGGATTTATTTTTAAAAAATGGTATGCCCTGGGGAAAAACTCGACGAGTGACTGTAAAAGATGATCTTAAAGATTGGTATTCCCTTTTTGAAGTAAAAGAACAACCTCTGGATCAATTCGATATTATCTTAATGCGTAAAGATCCGCCGGTGACACTAGAATACATTTACGCGACCTATATCCTTGAACATGCCGAAGCCAATGGATCGCTTGTTATCAATAAACCACAAAGTTTAAGAGATGCGAATGAAAAAATGTATGCCACTTGGTTTCCACACTGTATGGCCCCCACGCTTGTGAGTGCAAATATTCATACATTGAAATCTTTTGTGCATGAACACGAGACAGTGGTGTTTAAACCTTTAGCGGGTATGGGGGGACATTCCATTTTTAAATGTGATATTCGTGATCCAAATTTATCCGTGGTGCTCGAAACCTTAACCGACTATGGCAGTCGTTATACGATGGCACAAAAATATATTCCAGAGATTGTAAAGGGTGATAAACGTATTTTTTTAATCGATGGCGATCCTATTCCCATTGCCTTAGCGCGTATACCCAAGAAGGGAGAATTTAGAGGCAATTTGGCTGTGGGGGGTAAAGGAGAGGCTGTCCCTTTATCCGATCGAGACTTATGGATTTGTAACCAAATTGGGAATACCTTAAAAAACAGAGGGCTTAGTTTTGTGGGTATTGATGTCATTGGGGATTATTTAACTGAAATTAATATCACGAGTCCCACTTGTGTACGAGAATTGGAAGCCCAGGCTTCAATCAATGTCACTGATCGAATTCTAGATGCTATGCTAGAAAAATTAACAGAGTAATATTTATGTCTACTTTTATGACGCTTAAGAATCATTTTTTAATTGCTATGCCAGCGCTGCTCGATCCCAATTTTTTCCGATCGGTCACCTATATTTGCGAACACGATGCCGAAGGCGCATTGGGTATTATCATAAATCAACCAATTAACGTCTATTTAGAGAATGTGTTCAAACAAATTGGTATTGATAACATTCATCCCATGATAAAACAACAAATTGTGTTTGCAGGCGGCCCCGTTCATCGCGAACGCGGTTTTGTTTTGCACGATAGTCAAAACACTTATAAAAATACATTAAAAATCAGTGAAACTATCTCGCTCACCACTTCCCCAGATATTCTAGAGGCCATCGCAGAAAATAGGGGACCGGGCTTATTTCTATTTGCCTTGGGTTATGCGCAGTGGACGCCCGGACAACTCGAAACTGAATTAGCCACCAATGCATGGTTATCGGGTCCTGCCAGCAGCGAAGTTATTTTCACGCTTCCTGTTGAACAACGTTGGAGAGCGGCCGCTGCCCTTATGGGCGTGGATGTCGACAGGCTTTCTGATAACATGGGACATGCTTAATTCATGAGAGTCTTAGGGTTAGATTTCGGCATGAAATATATTGGTGTCGCCATTGGACAAAGCGTGACCAAAACAGCAAAACCTTTAACAACACTTTTGGCCCAGGATGGCGTTCCAAAATGGCAAGAAATTCAAACTTTGATAGATGAATGGCAACCAGAACGTCTCATTCTTGGTATTCCTCTAAATATGGATGGCACAGAACAACCGCTGACTTTTGCCGCAAGAAGCTTTGCTAAAAAATTAAAGCAACACTTTGAATGCCCCATAGAATTAGTAGATGAACGTTTAAGCACCTGGGAAGCGAAAGAAAGATTGAAAGAACGCAAATTGGAAGGATTGACGCGCAATAAAAAATCAAAAAAAAGGGAGATTGAGATGCTGAATGCCACCGCAGCCAGCGTCTTAGTTGAACAGTGGTTTTCTGAACAGGCCTTTTGAATTCCTTGCCAAACGCTAGAATTATCCCCTATCTCTACCTCTACATCAGCATCTACATCTAGTTCTACGTCGGTCAATTTATCACCATTTTTGTGCATTCACTTATCATTTTGTGTGATACGCATTTCAATTTTTTCAATTTCCGCTGGTTCCATTTTCTCATCGTTTGTGCTAAAATTAATTTATTTCTTATTATTCTGTGTAAATACAATTTCAATGTAGGGTGAAATGAGGCTAGCCAATTCTTCCGCTATGTTTAAGATATTATTACTGGCGTTATTATGGGGCCCGTCTTTTTTATTTATTAAGATTGCGGTTCAAGAAATTGCGCCGGTGAGTATTGTTGCTTTAAGAATCAGCTTATCAGCTGTGTTATTGCTCTTCGTTTTGAAAATGAAAAAAATTACGTTGCCACGCGATCCCAAACTTTGGTTGCATTGTTTTTTTATGGGGATTTTCGCCAGTAGCTTGCCTTTTATCTTATACGGTTATTCTTTAGAACGTATCGATAGCATCTTATCCGCACTCATTAACAGCACAACACCGGTGTCTACCCTCATTCTTGCCAATTCATTCTTAAAGGATGAACGTTTTACATACAATCGGTGCATCGGTGTTGCCTTAGGCATTACCGGATTTTTCATTTTATGCCTACCCACCCTCTTTCAAAACAATCTCGACAATCCTTCGAGTGATCTCTCTGGCATGCTTTTAAGCTTGGCTGCAGCCACCTGTTATGCCATTGGTATGGTGTACGCACGTAAAAATATCAAACCTCCTAAAGAACCTTTAGTATTACCCACATTACAACTACTGACTTCTCTGGTTTATCTCATCCCCCTCGCCTTATGGATCGATCCTCCCTTGAATGTATTCACGGTTTCTTGGCAAACGCAGGTGTCCATTGTCGGTCTTGCAATTTTAGGCACTTTTTTAGCGTTCATTATTTACTATCAAATTGTGATGAAACATGGTGCGACCGCAATTTCTATGGTCACTTATATATTACCTTTGTTTAGTATTGTCATTGGTGTCCTCTTCGGTAATGAAACGGTTCATATCAACTTCTGTATTGCCAGCTGTTTTATTCTACTCGGTATCATGGTCGCTAATAATGTCATCACATTTCCATTCTGGAAACTTAGAACACGATAATTCCAATCTTTATACATCCTATTGTGAGTCTTCCAACTGAAGTTTTAAATTCGCTCGCCGATATTAAATGGGTTGACAACAAGTAGGGCGGTGATGACAATGCACAATACAATGAAAAAGCTTAAATTAATCAAATTATTATTTAGTCTTGGACTCAGTTGCGGAACAACCTCGAGTTTTGCGCTGACTTATCCTTTGCCAGCAAAGGGCGACATCATTGGCCAAGTCCAGATGACAACCGTGCGCAGAGGTGAATCTCTGGGAGACATAGGTCGTCGATATGATATCGGCGTTTATGAAATGATTGAGGCGAATCCAAAATTAGATCCCTGGATCCCGACAGTGGGCGCTGTCGTCGTTGTCCCAACTCAGTTTATCTTACCTAGAGGACCACGCACCGGAATGGTTTTAAACCTTGCAGAAATGCGCCTCTATCTGTATCACAAAGACAAACCCCTCGTTTCAACTTATCCTATTGGGATAGGTAAAAAAGGTTGTTCTACTCCTCTAGCAGAAACGACCATTATAAATAAGAAAAAGGATCCTAGTTGGGTTCCTCCTGAAAGTATTCGTAAAGAACATTTAGCAAAAGGCGATGTGTTACCGGCGGTTGTTCCTCCAGGTCCAGATAATCCTTTAGGACGTTATGCTCTCTATTTAGGCTTGGGCGGTGCTTATCGAATACATGGAACAAATCGTCCTAATGGCGGGATTGGGGTACGTGGAAGCCACGGCTGTATTCGATTGTTTCCAGAAGATATTGAAGCGCTTTATTATAATGTACCGGTAGGAACGCCTGTACGTATTGTTCATCAACCTTACAAAGTAGGTTGGCATAATAATCATTTATACTTAGAAGCGCATGCGCCGCTATCAGAAGGTCGTTATGCGGGTTCTGATAGCATTGAACAATTAAAAACCACCATAGAAAGCGTTATTCAGGGCAGCCACGACATCAATTGGACTTCAGCCCAAATGACTGCCAAAACTCAAAATGGATACCCCGCAAGAATCGATTGAAGGGCTCTCTCCAATCTTTTCGAATCTTGATTGCGACAAACGGTCAGTGTTGAGCCAAGGTTGCATTAAAAAGCCCAAGGAAAAAGCGCAGCATACACGGAGTATGTGAGCATTTTCCTTGGGCTTTTTAATGCAAGATTGGCCAACAATGGCCGTTTCTAAGTACAATGCATGGCCCCGCGCTCAAAAAAAACCCCCCAAATTGGGGGGTTTTTTATTTATAAGACTAAACGGTTAGCTTATTTGCATTGCCATTCTTGTCTTACTTTGTCACAAGGTGTTGGGCAAGGTGCTGCACAAGGTTCACCGCATCTTCTTGCGCAACCACTCAAGAAAGCAATGGAACCTAAGACCAAACCTAGAACAACAACTTTTGCTACGTTTTTCATGACGACTCCCCTTAAGTTTAATTAAACTTGCATGATAAAGATTAGACAACTTTTTTAATCTTTGCCAGATTATTCGCTTTTAGGCGTTCTGGCAAATAAAGTTGTCACTGCTTCTCTTGGAGACAAGCCTTGTTTCACAATACGAAACACTTGTTCCGAAATAGGCAATTCAATCTTCTCTGCATTTGCCATTTGGCAAAGCTGTTCAACATTATACACAGCTTCTACGACCTGACCAATCTTCTGTAACGCAGATGCTTCAGACATCCCTTCTGCTAACAAAAGTCCAAAACGTCGGTTTCGCGATTGGTTATCTGTGCAGGTTAAAATAACATCACCACATCCTGCAAGCCCCATCAAGGTTTCTCGTTTTGCACCTAAGGCTTCTCCTAAACGCATCATCTCAGCCAAACCACGAGTGATAAGTGCTGCTCTTGCGTTCGCGCCTAAATGCAAACCATCAGAAATCCCTACTGCTACCGCTAACACATTCTTGACAACACCTCCCAATTGCACACCTAACACGTCCTGTGTCACGTACACACGGAATGTATTGTTAGAAAAAGTATAAGCCAGATTCATAGCATATGCTAAATCCTTGGATGCAATTGTCACAGCGGTAGGGAGTCCTCTTGCTACCTCATGTGCAAAGCTTGGTCCTGATAACAGCGCATAGGGCCTATCCCCTAATTCTTTTTCCACCACCTGATGTAAAAACTGCCCCGTCTTCGCATCCAAACCTTTTGTGGCCCAGATTAAAGATTTAGCGTCAGACCACTTGGGTTTAATTTGTTGAATGATCTCCGCAAACCCATGACTGGGAACGACTAAGAGCACGTGATCGGCGGTTTCTAAGGCTTGATTCAAATCCATTTCAACACGAATATTCGCAGGCAATGGCACCTCTGGAATATATTTTTTATTACAACGTTCTTGTTGTATCGTTTGTAATACAGAGGGGTCTCTATCCCATAAACAAATATCATGGCCATTTTTAGCCAAATTAATCGCTAAAGCCGTGCCCCAAGTGCCCGCACCCACAACCAAAAAACGAGCCTTTTGATCCCCCTGGACGCCGATATTTTCAGAGCTAGACATTGTTTGGCTCATGACTGAATTCATAGTAGGTAATTAAACGACAATTTTTTGACTACCTGTGCCAGCACCACCCGCGGCACCACCACCCTTTGATTCTTCTTGCTGATGGGCATACATCGCCTCAAAATTAATGGCTGGCAATAATAACTGTGGGAATCCTGCGCGTTGTATTAAACTGGAAACGGTTTCTCTCGCATAAGGAAATATGACCGTAGGGCACGTAATCCCCAATACTTGTTGCAATACATCCTCTGGAAATCCTTGCAAGGTAAAAATACCTGCTTGTTTAACGTCCACTAAAAAGGCCGTTTTGTCCTCTTTTAATTTAACGGTCACTGTGAGATGCAAGGTCACTTCATAAATATGCTCTGCTTCAGATAAAATATTGGAATTCATTTGCAAATCAAAATCGACTTTGGGTTCCCATTGCATGTTGAAAACATCGGGGGCGTTAGGAGATTCCAAAGAAACATCTTTTACATAAATATTATGGACGTTAAAAACGGGACCTTTTGAATCATCTTTACCATTCGCTTTACCGTGGCTTTTATCGTGTTTCATATTCATATATTTTTTCCTATTTAACATTAATAAAAAACTGAATTAATCCTCTGGTCCCTAACCCTTTAACCAATCATCCAATTCTCCTTTATCGTAGAGTTCCCGTAAATCGTCATAGCCACCTACATGCCGTGAACCAATAAAAATTTGTGGGACCGTCCGACGATGACTCAATTCTTCCATAATTTCTCGTTGATTCGGCTGCAGATCGATGCGAATTTCTTCATAAGAGACATTTTTCAAGTCGAAAAGTTGTTTTGCCCGCACACAATAAGGACAGATTTCTTTGGTATAAATGGTGACTTTCTGCGTCATGATTTTTTCGTTAACGGCAATCCTGCCGTCCTCCAGGCTTGCAGCCCACCCTGCAAAAGAAAAATTTGTGTAAATCCCTGTGCCTTTAGCAAGGTTGCCGCTTTAGCCGCTTCTTGGCCAACGTTACAGGTGATAATCATCGGTTTATCTTGATACTTCTCTAAACTTTTTAACTTTTGATTTAATTGCGCCATGGGAATATTGAGTGATCCTAAAATATGTCCATCTTGGTACGCATTTGCGGAACGAATATCAATCACTTTTGCATCTGAATGATTGATTAAATCCACTGCGTTTACGGGTGCTAACGTCGGCAACCCAAAACTTCGCAATGACCATTCATTGGCAATAAAAGCAATGAGCAGAATTAAAAAGGAAGTACTTAAGATCCAATGACTGGTTAAAAATCCGATAATGTTATTCATGAGTTTTCTGACTTTCTCTTATTGCGTTCATAGGGTGTACAAGAATGTTCAAAACATTGCAAGTATATCCGAAAAGACCAAATAACGATATACTTTAAGCACTATGACGCATACAACTCAAAGAAAAGCGGTCGCACTCATTTCAGGCGGTCTAGACTCAATGCTTGCAGCGAAAGCCATTTTAGAGCAAGGCCTCCATGTGGAAGGGCTTAATTTTTTTACTGGTTTTTGTGTGGAAGGGCATACGCACGCCATTCGAAAAAAATCCGAGAAAAAACAGAAACGGAATAATGCGCTTTGGGTTGCGGAACAACTAGGTATCAAACTTCATATCATAGACATTGTGGAAGAGTATAAGAATATTGTCATTAACCCTCAATATGGCTATGGCGCCCATTTAAACCCATGTTTAGATTGTAAAATTTTTATGGTAAACAAGGCGCGCGAATGGATGGAAGCAGAAGGGTTTGACTTCATCATAACCGGTGAAGTCGTCGGGCAACGTCCCAAATCACAACGTAAACATTTGATGCCCATCATCGAACAAAAATCAGGCGCCAACGATCGATTGTTACGGCCTTTATCTGCACAAAACCTAGCACCGACGTTACCAGAACGCCAAGGATGGGTAAGTCGCGAAAAATTATTTGGTTTTTCTGGCCGAAATCGCAATCCTCAATTTGAATTGGCCGAACAATATGGCATTAAAGACTATGCACAACCGGCTGGCGGCTGTTGTTTTTTAACAAACGAGAGTTATACCACCAAGTTAAAAGATTTATGGCAACATCGCGGTCATAAAAACTATGAATTGGATGATATTTTATTGCTTAAAGTGGGACGTCATTTAAGACCGAGACCGCACTTTAAATTAATCATTGGTAGAGAGGAAGGTGAGAATAATTATTTAGAAGGGTATTGTGCGAATTTCATTCATCTACGAGTGAAAGACTACAATGGTCCGCTGACATTATTGGAAGGTGACCCTAAGGAAATTGGCGCAGAGGATTTATTTCTCGCAGCTCAAATTGTTGCACGTTATTCGAGTGGAAAAGATGAAGCAGAAGTTGAAGTCTATATCGGCATGGGCAAGGAGGAACCTCGTCTCTTAAGAGTTTCACCGCTCACAACCAACGACATTCCAAAAAGTTGGTATCTCACATGAAAGAATGGACATCCCAGATGACAAAAGAAGCAATGGGAGAAGAACAAGCAAAAGAAAAAGCAACCTCATCAGAAGAAAGCGCCGTGTCAGAAAAAAGCACCGCATCGTGTGAATATCTTTTAGATGTGCGGAAATTATTGTGTCCTTTACCCGTGATCCGTGTTCAAGAAAAAATTAAATCTTTAAGCACAGGGGATACTTTAGTGGTCTTGGCCACCGATCCCGGTGTGCTTCACGACATTCCAGCGTGGTGTCGCATTCACGGTCATAAAGTTTTAAATACGCAACAAAACACTAAAGAAATCCAAATTAAAATTGCACCATTTTTACATATTAAATAATAGAGGAGTATTATCATGCCTTGGGTCGAAGTCAATCAAGGCCACTTTGAACAACAAGAATGCAAAAATGCAATAATTACCACTATTCAATGCAAAGCAAATATTAAATTTGAGCTACACATTCACTTTTCAAATTTAGCAGGCCTTCAAAGCTTTGAAAAAACATTAGATGCTAAAATGAGGGAAAAGACCACTTCAGAATACAGTTCCAATAGTATACGCATTGTTTTTTTCAAAGATCCAAAATGTTTACGTTCTATTTTTCAAGCACTGAACAAAGTTGAACCATTGCCCGGTGAAGTCACACAGGCGCTATGTAATTTTTTCCAATTCAATGAACATCAACAACTCATCGAGTTAAGTACTTTACTCGAACAAAGACTAGCGTTGATACAATCCTGCTTAGCAGAGATGGAAACCAAACAAATGGCAGATCAAGATAAACAAGAATGTGCTGGTCAAGTCTTTGGAATATTATCGAAAGAATCTCTCCCTAAATTGTCTGCAGAAAATAATCAATTTAGGCGCTTTCTTTCAAGCATAAAAAGGAGTGAAACTTCTGAGAAAGAATCTAAACCCGATAATGCGTCAAAAGTAATGGAAAGATTATGATCTTTTCGATTATTATTGAGTATCAATCATCTTCATAATCGGTTCTAAATATCGAACACCTGCGGGGTTGAATGATTTGATATATTGATTTAACACTTCCCATTCAGAATCAGGGATGGATAAGCTTGCGGCTTTGACATTTTCCTCAAGATATTGGATATGTTTTGTTCCTGGAATAGGGATAAAATGAGTGTCTTGTTTCCAAATCCACATCAATGCAATTTGAGCTGGGGTAACATGATATTGAGTTGAAATTTCATTTAATTTTTTAATTAATTCTAAATTGTGTGCAATATTTTCTTTGAGCAAACGAGGATAATTTTCCCTGCGCCAATCTGTATCATCAAGCTGATGGATGCCTTGAATTTTACCAGACAGAAACCCTCGTCCCAATGGGCTATAGGGTACAAAACCGATACCTAGTTCTTTTAATACAGGCAAAACTTTTTCTTCAACACCTCTTTCCCAAATTGAATATTCACTTTGCACAGCACTGATAGGATGAATTTCATGTGCTCGACGAATGGTGGTTGGACCTGCCTCAGAAAGCCCTATATATTTAATCTTGCCTTCTTTAACGAGCGCGGCCAACGTATGCATGACATCTTCAATGGGCACTGAAGGATCGACTCGATGTTGATAATACAGATCGATATAATCTGTTTGTAATCTTTTTAAAGATCCTTCCAAAGATTTTCGAATGTGACTCGGGTTACTATTTAAACCAATGATTTGATTATCTTGAGTAATATCAAATCCAAATTTTGTCGCTAATACGAGCTTTTCACGCTTTTCGCGAGAAAATGTTTTGATGACCTGTCCTATTAATTCTTCATTATTATAAGGTCCATAAATCTCCGCAGTGTCGAGAAAATTAATTCCTAGATCAAAAGCTTTGTGCAGCACTCGTGTTGATTCTACAGGATCAGTTTTACCATAAGCCCAAGTGAGGCCCATACACCCTAGACCAAGTTTGGAGACGAGTGGACCGTTTTTTCCCAATTTACAGATTGGAAGCGCGTTTTGTGTATTCATAAAAACAAGGTAACATAAAACAAAAGAAAAGTAAAATTTTTTGAACGACTTCACCCGTTGCTCAAACCATCAAAGACCATTTAATATACTTTGTAATTTACACCCTCATTCATTTTTCGCATTAATACCGACATGAAGAGTGGCCTTGTGTGTTCATTAGCACTAATAATTTAAAATATCTGCTGTTGTATTGTGAGTTGCTTTCTCGTCGGGATGAGAATAAGGGGCACCTAAATAAGAGATGGAAGGACTTGTCATTAAGAGCACCTCATAAAAGACATTTAGTATATCGCAAGAATTTTCGATAGCTTATTAAAATTTTATCATTTCGTTTACCATGATACAATTTGTCCTTGATAAGTTAGGAATGAACCCGAGTCTATTTTTTCACTATTCTCAATAATTTTTCGCATCCCTGAAATAACTAATAGTGCTATCTACTCAATCTCAGATAATTTTAGCATCTTTCGTTAGCAATTTTTTCTTTTTTGGATCGGAGGCGGAGAACAGTTTAATTTTTCACCATTAAAGTTAGTAAAATGCTCATAAAATGATGGTTCTCTTCTTACATATTCAAATGAATTTACTTTAACAACATTAGCTAAAGCCGCCATCTTAAGCGCATATTCGAGTTCGTGTAGCCATCTAGGCTTAGTTAAACTGAGCCTAACAAAACCAACATAAAATGATCTTTGATTAGGATTTTTATCTGCCCAAGGATTTATTTCATAACACGGTTTAAAGTTTAACAATTCTTCATAATCCATTTTTTGAAAAAATGAGGAAAGTGTTTTCCCTTCTTTAGTGAGCTGGTATTTTTTTAGCGTTTCTTCATCTAATTTAAGCTGTATGGTCTCATGCGCTTTGAAGGTTGCTTCCGCTATAATTTCCAAGGATTCTCTATTAAATTGATTTACAAATTCTGGTGAATTCATATATTCTTTAAACCATTTAATCACTTTTTCAAAGTATTCATCTTCTTGAGTTCTATCCGCGCTTTGGTATCCTGCATCTATTTTTTGAATAAGTGGCAAACGTCGTTCAAAATTTGTTGAGAAAGTTTTATAGGCACGTAATTTTCCAATGCATGAAGCCCCATGATTTTTTACAGCTGCCTTCATAAAAGTTCTTGAAGAATAAGTTAATAACGGTTTACTTCTTTTAAATAAATATAAAAACATATAATGGCTGTTATCCTTATTTAGGTATTTTATATGCAATGATCACTTGCAAATATACTTTAAATATTTCATGTTAAATACCGTAAAAATTACTGTATTCATCGCCCTCGGATCGTAATAAAATTAATTAGAAAAAGATTGGAAATAGATTAATTATTGCAATTTATTGCGCGGTGATTTGTGAATAGAAAATTTAAACCAAAGCAACAGAAAAATTTATTATCGCTGTTTTCGAAAATTCTTTTTTTAGTCGCTTTTATTGGGATTATACACCCAGTTTTGGCGTCGGGGCCGACAGGGCACTATGAACTTATTAATAAAGAAATAGTACATCCTGAAGTGCCTTCAAAAAAAGTTGAATTTTTTATTTTACGTAAAACGACACTAAAGAAATATCCAGTGATTATATTTGTCCACGGGCATCAACAACCGGAACGATTAGGCGCGAAGGCAGCTGTGGATGATGGGACCTTAGCTTTTTTTGCAAAACAAGGCTACCTTGCTGTTGCTATTTCTCAACCAGGATATGGAAACTCTGAAGGTGTATCTGATTATGCAGGATCTTATAGTCAAAAAGCGGTAATGGGCGTAATAAACTATTTACTATCCTCATATAGTGACTATGTTGATCCAGAGAAAATTGTACTCTACGGAGTCAGTAAAGGCGCAATTCTTGTTGGCATGGTCGCCACTCAGGAACCGAGGCTCGCAGGGGTGATATTGGATTCTGGATTTTATGATTTGAGCGCAGTCCAAGATGAAAGAACTTTGATGAATATCAACAAGGAAACTGATGGAAAACAAGAAGAATTAAAGAAGAGATCTGTTATATTTTCGGCAGATTTAATTAAAATGCCAAGTTTGATAATGCACGGATACGAAGATAAACGAGCGCCAGTAAAATCGGCTATAGAATTTTATGAAGCTTTGATGAACGCTGGTTCACCATCAACATTGGTAGTTTTCCCTGTTGGGCATCATACGCCTAAAAAAGAAAGGGATTCGCTGATAAATTTATTTTTGGAAAAAGTTTTTTCTAAGGACTTAACGACAGCTAACTAAACCGGAGAGAAAAAAGTAGTTTTTGCATATGCAAATAAAAGAAATAATATCCTAGAATTATTTAAAAAGCTCTATATGAGTAATGACTATCTCGTAATATCACCATTTTATGATCAATTTTTGGTTTTGTCCATAACAAAAAAGCAAGAAAAGCAAAGAAAAAATTGACTTTAGTTTGTCAAATGCTTAAAATATGATGATCGCTATATTTGAAGGGAAATAGGATGCTTCATAGAACTAAAAAAGAATACGATACTTCATCCGAGCTAGTTATACAACGCTTTGGCCCCGGAATTAAATTAATTCGTCCAGAAAAAGTGTCTTCTAGTCTTCATGAGAATATGCTTTCTGTCGATAAAATGCTTTCTATGCCATTAAACGTTTATTTTGTAAACAGACAGAGTGTTTTGCAAAATTTAAACAAGGAAACGCAGGAAAATGCAGGTTTTGATTCCATACAATCTGCCGTAGGCAAAACCGTAGCGATTGCTGCAACAAAAGAAACTACAAAAATTACATTGGATCATGATCAGACTGTTTTTAGAACCTCTACTATGCAAATCCGAGATGAAATTTATACACGTTTGATAGATAATCTTCAATTTACTTCCATTAATGCAAAATTACCTTGGTTCGACAATGAAAACAAAATTATTGGAGTTTTTGGGTTTTCGATCATTTTGTCCGCTGATGAAAATTTAACCGAAAAATGCAGCTTGACAGCTTCATTTTCAAAAATTTTTGAAATGATAATGCCTTATGGCTTATTAAATTCTGACCCCTGTCCCCGCACTAACACTCTGACTAAAATCTCACCAGGAACTTCCATCAATGATATTTATTTCACAAAAAGACAATCAGAAATTATAAATGAATTATTAAAGGGAAAAACATCTAAAGAAATTGGAAAAATTTTGGGGTTATCTAATAGAACTGTTGAATTTTATATTTCAAATATCAAGGATAAGATGAATGTAAACACGAAATCACAGCTTCTAGAAAAAATATTTGAATTCCAAAAAATGCCTAATTATTAAATACCGTATAAATTACCGTATTTAAATCCACAGAACCATCGTATGATACTTACTTTAAGAGTAAATTATCGTGATCCAAATTGTCCCTAGCAATACTTTAACAGCTACCTCCTCTCACTTATTATCAGAAAACAGAACTATCTTGGAAGAGGGAAAAATGATTCTGAAAAATAGGAAATCAATAATCAATGTGAATATGAAGGCAATGAGATTTTGTGTGTATTGACTGCCAAATTAATCAAACAAAAAATTCCTATTGATTCTATTTATTACATCGAAAAATTGTCCCAAAGATTACCTCCTGTGTTAAAAGCTACCTCTGAAGATACCGACTCGAAAAAATCATTACCGGTTGAAACTCACTCTATCGAAATATCGCACAAGTAATACTTTACTTTTTAAATATCCTATGGAAAAACCACCTTCTATATACCAGCAAACAAGACATAAGAAAAATACCAAGGAGAACCTGCCCCTGCACAATTTTGTAATGGCCAATGCAGTTTGGTATAATGGTGTTGATGGCTTTACGGGCCATTTCTTCAGGGCGATTTCTTTATGCAAGCATCATACCAAAGTCAAGCTAAAACTATACTGATAACAGGATCATCTGGCAGGATAGGAGGTGCAATAGCTGCATCTTTAAGCAAGCATTATTCGATTATTGGTATAGATATTAAGTCGGGTTCCTATACTACGAATATTATGGATATTCGAAGTTCCGAAATTGTAAAACTTGTGGAGAAAGTTAATTTTGTTATCCACACTGCAGCGCTACTCCCTCAACATATTGGAATCCATGGCGACAAGGAATTTTGGGATATTAATGTTAGCGGTACTGAAAACTTGCTTCATGCGTGTTTAAAAAATAAAGTAGATCGATTCATTTTTGCAAGCACTACATCAATCTATGACTTCATCTGAATTCATTTAACTTTTGAAAATTGAAGGGAGAATTATGAAATTATTGATCAAATGGAATAAAAGCAGAAAGATTGTGCATGCATTCTTTTTTTTGTGTTTTATTAGTTTTAAATTGCATGCTTTACCTTTATCTTCAAAAACTATTTCGATTAACTCTCAAGATGGGATGGCCTTACTTATAAGAAGTTTAAATGAAAATTATATTAGATTAAGTGCTCAATTCGTAACTCAAAAAAATAAAATGTTCTGCGGTGTAGCTAGTATTGTGATGGTTTTGAATGCTTTTGAGATCCAGGGACCCATGGATGCAGTTTATTTACCATATAAACTTTTTACGCAAGATAATTTTTTTGACACGTCATTTAAGAAAAATACTTATGAAAAACAAATAATGAAAAGAGGGTTAGTGCTTGATGAAATTAAAAAAATTTTAGAAGACTATCCGATAAATGTTACAATACTACATAGTAATGAATTAACCCTAGAGAAATTTCGTGGATATTTAATTGAGGCAGTAGCAAATAAAGACACGTTTTGTATTTTAAATTATTCGTATGCAAAATTAGGACAGGAAGGGCGTGGGCATTATTCTCCTGTAGCCGCATATGATAATAAAACCGATCGATTTTTGATACTCGATGTTGCTCGTTATAAATATCCTCCTGTTTGGGTAAATACGGAAGATCTGTGGGAAGCAGTGAACACTTTGGCCGATTCTAAATTAAAAAAATGGCGTGGAATTGCAATATTGAAGAAAGGTATAATTAATTAAACAAAAATGTTAATTGGAGGAGTTAATATGTCACAAGATGATATCGATAGTGAATCTCAAAGAATTTGGAACGATCTTGGTCTATGGTGGGATTCAAGTGTTGAAGATGGTGATAGTTTCCACAAAGCTTTTGTATTTCCCACTATTGAAAGATTTTTAGATTTGAAAGGAGGCGAATCAATTTTAGATGCAGGATGCGGAAATGGGGCATTGTCTCGTTTAATGTCTAGCAAGGGAGCGAACGTAATGGGTGTTGACTTTAGTTCCTCGCTTATTCAACAAGCACGCCAGAGAAGCAATAATATTCGATTTGAAGAAATGAGCTTAACTAACGAAAAACAACTTTTTGATCTCGCATTAAACGAAAAATTTGATCGGATAGTTTGTTCTATGGTCCTGCACGATATGTCTAGTATTGATCCATTTTTTAAATCTTTAAAATTGCTTTTAAAACCTAAAGGAACTTTTATTTTTTCTATTCCTCATCCATGTTTTAATACACCGGCAACGTTGTTTGAACCGGCGGGGTGTATAACTATCAAAAATTATATAAAATCCACTACTTCAAAGATGTGTTCTAAACCGAATCAACCCATAAAGCAACTTGTTTTTCATCGTCCAATGACAGAATATTTTAATAGTTTAATCGCGGTTGGAATGGTGATGAATGGCTTTGAAGAACCCTGTGTAGATCCTAAAGAGAGTGATAATCTTTGGAAAATGCGCTCTGAAATTCCACCTGCATTAATTGCACGTTGGGTATTTATGGAAAATTAGAAATAATATTTTCTGATCTAAGTATTGAAGCAAGTTATCATTCATTAGGCAAAAATAATTTTATAACGTCATTTAAGTAACGTTTACCAAATTCAGTTAAAATGAAGCTGTCCGACTGAACTACTAAAAAACCAGATTTTTCCGCTTGCGTGAGTCTTTGAAATAAAACCTCTCGAGATAAAAAGCAACGTTCTTCGAACAATACGAATGGAATAGCCTCATCCGTTAATCTTAAAGCATTTAACATAAATTCGAAGGGGTATTCGCTCTCAGAAATCATTTTAAATTCCGATAGCAGTTGATCGTTTTGATTATTCAGGTAAGAAATAGGGGATCTCGTTTTTGCAGTTCTATAAATGACTTTTTGGGTAGGATCGCTCAATTTTCCATGCGCGCCAGCCCCGATACCGAGATAATCGCCAAACGTCCAGTAATTCAAATTATGTCGCGATTCAGATCCAAGTTTTGCAAACGCAGAAACTTCGTAATGTCGATAGCCTCTGGACTTTAGTAATGTCAGGCCTTCTGATTGAATGATGTCTGTCGTGTCTTCGGAGGGTAAAATCGGTGGATATTTGTGAAAATAAGTATTCGGTTCAAGCGTCAGATGATACCAAGAAAGATGACTGGGTTGAAAACTTAAAGCCTGTTCTAAATCGTAGATAGCGTCATTCAGCGTTTGATTCGGCAAACCATGCATGATATCGATATTAAAATTATATAATTCTGCTTTATCCAGTGACTCCAATGCATCATAAAGTTCTTTAGATTGATGAATTCTTCCTAAAGCTTTTAATTTTTCATCTTGAAAGCTTTGTGCGCCAAGCGAAATTCGATTAATGCCGGCGGCTTTATAATCTTTAAAGTCCTTATGTTCAAGGGTCCCTGGGTTTGCTTCCATAGTAATTTCAATATTCGATGCGAATGCCATCCGTTTTCCCACAAAGTTTAATATTTTTTCAAAAGAAATTGGAGAAAATAAACTGGGTGTGCCTCCTCCGAAGAAAATGCTTTGTAAAGGCCGATTAAACGCATACAATAAATCTTGTAACAAGTCTTGTTCTAATTTTTCGATATAAGCAGTTTCGGGAATCGCTCGTTCAGAGGCAGAGGCTTTACCTAACGCATAAGAATTAAAATCGCAATACGGGCACTTTTTAGCACACCAGGGGATGTGGATATATAAAGAAAGCGGAATTTTATTTTCTAAATGGCTACGCATTTTTTGACCGCCTTTTCATTCATTAATTCATTCATTAACTTATTCATTCATATTTTCAACAGTTAAGTTGTTTTTGCTATTATATGGCTGTGTTTCAAAAGGGGTTTCAAAAGAAGCTGGAAAAGATTTTTCAAAAGTTTTCTCATTCATGGAAAATGTTTTTACGCCCTTTAATTTTAATACCTGTGGATGATGTGAGACGATAACGATGGTGGGAAAGTTCTGAAAAAGCGTATGAACTAATTCCTGTTCCTGTTCTAAATTTAAAGCATCTAAGGTTTCATCTAGCAGCAAAATGTCTGGTTTTAATATAAATGCACGCAGAAGTGCTAAGCGGTGTTTTTCTCCGCCAGATAATTTAACTCCTAAGTCTCCCACTTTGGTTTCGAGACCTTGGCCCATATTTTTGATAAGTGCATCCAACCCACATAATCGCAAGATATCGTTAAGTTCAGTAAGATTAATAGAATTTTTATCGCAGCCATAGAGTAAATTCTCTCGTAAACTCTGATTGAATAATCGGATCTCCTGAGGAATATAATGTAGTAATTTACAATATTCACTCTCTGAGTAAGCTTCTTTTTTCCGCCCGCGAATATATATTTCCCCCATGGTTGGGGAAAAAAGCCCGGCCATCAATCCTAGCAAAGAGGATTTTCCGCTGCCATTGTTTCCCGTAATCACCCATTTTTCACCAGGAAGAATGGAAAGAGAGAAATTTTTAAAAATTTCGATTTGATTATCATAATTAAATTGCACATTCTGTAATATAATTTCTTCCTGTGAAATAAGTCCTTTGCTTGAATTTGGTTTTGGATTTTGTTTTGAGTTTTGATTTAAATTTTGTATGCGTTTTATTGAATGCTCAATTTTTGGAATTGCAAGTATACGCCTTATCTTCCCAATATCTATCACCGCTTCTGCCAATTGACGTAACTCCAAAGATAAATTTTTGAAAGGAAGAAATGCGGCGAGTAATTGCCCCTTCAACATTACAAAATCACCGACTGTGAGTGTGTGAAGCTGCACAGCCTGTGCTGCTTGGTATAAAATGAAGGTAATCGTCCCCCCTAATACCAATCCCACCGCCAGGTGAATCGAATGGAGGCGAATGTTGGTTTTATTCCAAAGGATGGCTTCTTGCTTCAATAAACCATTCACCGATTGCATTTCAAGATCAAGGAAAAAACGTGAAAGCTTCGTATTCAAAATACTGTCGTTGATGCGCATGGTGACGTTATCTGTCACTTCCCATGTTTGGTCTCGCATTTCTACATAATGGATGATCCCCTTGTACAACATCCAGAGACTGAATAATATTCCGGGCAGGAGTCCCCATCCAAAACTACCCATTTTGATACAGACGACAAGAGCGACGATCAATTTAATGCCGCTCGGTATTAACATCAGACAAAATATTTTGATAAAAGATCGCGCACTCATACTAATACGTTTAATGCTACTGAGTATTTCAGGCGGCGATAAGTTCAGATATGTCTTCATAGGCAGTGAATGAATATGGTGCACCACTTGGCTAGTGAGATCACGAATGGCGTCATTCACCACTGGAAAAAAGATAATTTCCTGCACGTGACTTGAAATTTTCTCTATGATCCAAAAAAGCCCGAGTAATATCACGAAGCTTGTGATAAAGGTTGCGATCGTCATCGGTTCCGATAAACCATCGACCACTCGTTTTGCAAAATAGGGCGTTAAACTGGCTGCAGTAATGTCCAGTAAAATAATGCATAAAGCAATATAAACCCGTCTTCTTGCGGAAGGCCTGAGGATAAAGGGCAAAAATAATACTATCGTTTTTTTAAAAGAGGCTATGTTTAACTGCATTTGGCTCACTAGTCACTAACCACAGACCACAGACTACAGACAATGGTTTTTTTGCGTTGTTCACCTCGATTCAACGAGCTCCCTCGTTATCGTTCGATTCTGGGTCTAAAGTGTATCATTTTCAAAGCTGCTACTCAATTCTTCCGCTCGATTTTTAGCCGCTTTCAAAGCCGTTTGCAATAATTTTTTGATCCCGCCCTCTTCCAATACTTTCAGCGCATGTTCCGTCGTCCCGCCCTTTACAGAGACTTGTTGAATAAGCTGCTCGAGCGGATTCTCGCTTTCCATCGCCATGCGAGCGGCGCCCAAGGCCGTCTGCAAAGTTAAGAGCTTGGCCACTTCTCGCGATAGCCCAAGCTGTGTTGCACCTTCTGCCAGAGCTGCCATTACTAAAAAGAAATAAGCAGGTCCCGATCCAGACAACGCGGTGACAGTATCCAGATCATGTTCATGGTTTAACCAGACGGTGATTCCTACCGACCGTAAAATGGATTCCGCTAAACTTTTCTGTTCTTCAGAAACTTTTCCATCCGCAAATAATCCGGTCGCCCCCACTTGTAATAAAGCCCCTGTATTCGGCATGGCTCGAACAATGGATGCTTTTGCGCCAAATAGGCTATGCAAATGTGCTGTCGTTATGCCAGTGACAATAGAAATAATGAGTGGATTTTTGCTATCGACAACGTCTTTGATTTCCAGAGCCACTGCGTTCACATGATCTGGTTTTATAGCAAGCACCAAGACATTTGCGCGTTCTGTCAAAGTTTTATTATTCTCAAAACA
>Ga0206862_1130_pt1 | contig 19859 bp, 13 predicted proteins | sample Alteio_BWOrgCont_43_FD_152625 | JGI IMG/M metagenome (GOLD analysis project Ga0206862, IMG submission 152625) | Enriched cells from forest soil in Barre Woods Harvard Forest LTER site, Petersham, Massachusetts, United States -... | ecosystem: Environmental > Terrestrial > Soil > Temperate forest >... | reverse complement strand
TGCCCGAAGGAAATTCTCAAGGCATCCGAGAATGCGGCTTCATTGACGCGGCAATTGCTGGCCTTCAGCCGCAAGCAGATTCTCCAGCCCAAAGTATTGGATCTCAATGCCCTGATTTCGCAGACGACGGAACTATTGCCCTCCTTGCTGGGCCCGGACATCGAGTTGGAACTGTATCTGGATCCGGCGCTTGGCCGGGTGAGAGCCGATCCTGGGCAGGTGGAACAAGTGATCATGAATCTCGTGGTGAACGCGCGAGATGCCATGCCCGATGGCGGCAAATTAAAGATCGAGACGGCAAACACGAGGTCCTATTGGTCGTCCGTTCATCCCGAGCGGGCAGGACAGCCGGGGGTGATGCTCGCGGTGAGTGACGACGGCTGTGGAATGGATGAAGCGACTCGCTCGCGCATCTTCGAACCATTCTTCAGCACCAAGGAAAAAGGCAAAGGCACCGGTCTGGGTCTCTCCATGGTGTACGGAACGGTGGAACAGAGCGGGGGCTCGATCAAGGTCTTGAGCGCACCTGGCCGGGGCACGACAATTCAGATCTGGCTGCCGCAGGTCGATCAAGGCGTGCAAGCAGCAAGCGTGCCCGAACCCAAGAAGCCGCTGGAAATGAAGTCACCGCTGGGAACCGAGACGGTCTTGCTGGCGGAAGACGATCACGGAGTGCGCAGGATTGCGCGCGAGTTCCTCAAGATGAAGGGCTATCAGGTACTGGAAGCGGGCAACGCCGCGGAGGCGATCCGCATAGCGCGGGAGTGCACTGGCCCCATCCACTTGCTGCTAACCGATATCGTCATGCCTGGCTTGAAAGGCGAAGAGTTGGTCGAGCGAGTAACAAGCATCCGCCCCGACGTTAAGGTGCTGTACATGTCCGCTTACACGGAGGACGCCATCGTTAATCTCGGCATCCTCGCTCCCGGAACGAATTTCATTGAGAAGCCCTTCGGGCCGGAGGATCTGGCCAGAAAGGTGCGCAAAGTCCTGGAGGCTGTGGCGGGATAGCGCCCGCCGGACTGATTCGGAAGCTGCACCGTTTTTATCCTGCCTTTGGGCACTCCAAAACAGAAGGTCCCAGTAGCGATTCACGAACCGATACCGCACTCGGAATTAGAATCTCACGGCGACGGTTTCTTGGGGATCGGTCTGGCACTCAGGGATCCCTCGGGTCGCCGCGGCCACCACGGGATGACAACGTTAGAGACGTTGCCGGAGGCGGTCTCGAATGCGTTGGCAACAATTTTGAGAAAAGGGGAATGAGTGTATGATGTTGCCGTTTTTGGAAGGCAAAAGGAGATTCCGGGAATCTCCTTCCCCTCAAGTTCGCGGGAGATCAGCAAATGCGAAAGCTGGTTACGCAACGAGTGGTTGGGTCATTGACATCGTCGGGGGCCTTGTTGGTCGTAGTGGCGCTTTCTTCGGCGGTAACGGCGCAAGCCCGTCAACGCCAAGGCCAAAATCTAGCGCCGGGTTACGTGGCCCCGGGAGTACCGGCGATGCCGGATCCGCCCGGCCCTGCTCCCAAGCACGATCTGAACGGCTCCTGGATGGGGCCAGCGCCGCAAAATCTGGTTCTGGGTCCCTTCCCTGCCATGACGCCCGCTGGCGAAGCGAAATTCAAATTCAACAAGCCGGTCACACACGTGGGCGATTCGGAAAACCACGTGGAGGCCACAAACGACCCCTACATCATCTGCGATCCCCTGGGCTTTCCGCGCGACTTGCGGAATCCCACGCTCAATGGCCGGGGAGAAATACACTTCGCGATGCTGCCGGATCGCATGCTCGTCCTCTTTGCGCTGCAGCGCGTGTGGCGGGATGTATGGATGGACGGCAGGCAGCTTCCCGAAAAGGTGGACGCGGCCGGAGCGCCCGATTCCAGGTTCTACGGATATTCGGTGGGACATTGGGAAGGCGACAACGTGTTCGTGATCGATACCACGGGACTCGATCCCAGAACCTGGCTCGACGAGATTGGGCACCCACATACCACGGCCGCGAAAATCCAGGAGCGCTACACGCGGGTGGACCAGTACAACCTGGAGGTGACGGCGACCGTTGACGATCCGAAGTTCTATACGAAGCCTTTTCAGTTAATCAAAGCGCATTACTACTGGATGAAGAATCAGGACCTCGACGAGATACTGTGCATACCGTCGGAAGCCATAGACTATCAGAACAAACTGGCGAACCCATCCGGTTGGGGTCCGGGCGGCGCGCCCGCCAAATAAGCTGCCCCCGGCTCAACGCCGCCACCGTCGCTGGAATTCGCGAGACAGAATATCGATCAGGAACCGCGGAACCGGGCTCCAGCTTGCCGATAGGGCGACAAATAATTAGGTTTATTCGCAAGAGCTTCGGGTGTATAAGCAACGCACATCCGGAGGCGGTCAAAACGGAAGTGGTGGTTAAACAACGGCGGGGCTCTGCGAACCTCCCGTTGAGCGGCTACCGGCGGGCTCACAAAGGAGAAACTGGAAAATGAGAGGAATGGAACGACGCTTGCTTTATGGTATCGAGATTTTCGGAGTCTTGATTGTGACTCTGTGCTTGGCTTTTGCGCCCGCTTTTGCGCAGCAGGAAGATCGGACCCCGAAACCAAAATCACCGGACGAGTCGTGCACCGGGTATGGCGGTTGTGGGAAAGCTCCGTCAAATATCGTCGGAGGGTTTAAGGACGTGCATGCACTGCCGCCAGGCGGACCGGCGCCGCGCCTGTCCGACGGACATGTGGATCTGACTGGACGTTACTATCCGGACGCTGCCGGAAGAATGCTGCAAGTCGCTTATCCGCTCGATCCCAGCTCGTTCAGGCAATTCGATCCCAAGAAAACGCCGGAAGTCGCTCCGGTCTTCAAACCAGGGATCGACAAAAAATACAGGAGGTCGGTGGGCTACGGCGACTGCGATCAGGCAGGTACCCCGAGCACGCCCTTGGAACAAGGCTCTCAGCATGCCCCGATGGAATTGATCGCCAGCCCGCAAAGGCTAGTGATGCTTTACGAATATCCGATGGACGTGCGCATGGTCTACTTTAATCGCCAGCATCCCAAGGATCCCGATCCCACGTTCAATGGAGACACGACCGCGCATTGGGACGGCGATACGCTGGTTCTCGACGTGGTCGCCGTCGATGAGAGAATGAGGAATTTTGGAGGAGGAGGGTTCGGTGGTTGGTTTCCCAGTGACAAGGAGCACATCGTCGAACGCCTTAATCGTACCTCGAAAAACTACCTCACCTACCAAATCACCATTGAAGACCCCGTTGTCCTCGCGAAGCCCTGGAGTTCAGCTCCTCGAATTTGGACGCTGGCGGTGGATCCGCATGACGAATGGGGAGAAGTCTTCTGCACGCTGAACCAAGAGCCGGAGGAGTACAACAAAATAAAGGCGCACGAGGCTCAGGGCAAGTAAGAGTCCAAGGGCAAGGTAGTGTCTCAGTTCGATCAAACTGAGACACTACCAAGGCCAGCCGTTATTGGCGCTTGAGTTCAGGAAAGCCGTTTTGCTGTACGGATCAGACTTCTGTTCGCGCTCCCCTTGTATCTCTAGTAAAGTGCTTCCGAATTTGTTCGACCGACGGCGATGAGTGACTCCGAGCGGCTGGGCGGACGCATCTCATATTCGTTCTAGCTGCTTACCTGATATTCGCGTCCTTTAGACTGTTCGAATCGCGGCAGTTCTCCCGCATCCAATAGTGATAGGCAGCTTACCTATATGTTACATTCGCGGACCTGGCAGACTTGAAGGAGGCACCTTATGAAACGGATCGCTTTCCTGGTGGTTGCAGTTGCAATGGCGGCGGGCGCAGTCGCGTCCCTGGCTCCCGCATCCGGTCGCGCCGATGATGAGGCCGTCCCAATCTTCGGAATCAAGATTCCCCCCGGATACCGCGACTGGCGGTTGATTTCGGTGGCCCACGAAGAAGGCACCCTCCACAGTTTCGCTGCTATTTTGGGCAACGATGTAGCGATCAAGGCCTATCGCGAAGGGAAGCTTCCCTACCCGGACGGCACAATCATTGCCGCTTTGCACTATGGCCACGTCCCATCGGAGGAAAACGACAAAGTCTTTGGCGATCCCCAATCTTTCGTTCCAGGGCCCCCTACGAACGTTCAGTTTATGGTCAAGGATTCAAAAAAGTACGCGTCCACTGGCGGATGGGGGTTCGCTCACTTCAACAAAGACGGTAAACCTGGCGACGAGGCGTTGCTCAAAACCTGCGCCCCGTGCCACGCGAAGGCTTCTCGCGACTTTGTCTTCACACAGTACGCACCCTGATACTTACGTTGATACTGAGGATAGCGGCGGAAAGGAACGAGACGACGACTGCACCGACCAAAGGATCCGATGGCACTGCCCGACAAGCGAAGTCACACCGCGCCGGATTTCATAGGCAGTCGGCCCAGAGCGATCAAACAAAGACTCTCCTTTTCAGTATGGTTTACGTGACGTCTTAGCGGCTGCCTTATGCGGTTCTGTTGCATAGCCCTGGTTACTGTTCTCAATCCTGTTCGCATATTGACCTTGGGACCAGTTGTCCCGGCCGAGTACGCACTCTAATCTAACGAGCGGACATCGCGAATAACAGGCGAGACGACCTTGCTGCACGTCGCGCGGGACCAAGATGCAGGGGCGTTCAACGCCAGACAGGCTCATCAAGGAGCGGCGGATTGTGAACAAGTACACACAGATTATTCTCGGTATCGCTTTCGCGCTTGTCTGTGCGACGGCCCACGCGGGAACTTGCCCCTCCGGAGCGAATTACCTGAGTCTCACAAATCCAACCGGGCCGCTGGTGACGCTGTCAAGTCTCGGCGTCACAAACTGCTTTTATATCGCTGCAAACGGATCGGACTCAAACGATGGCGCAAGCGAGGCCAACGGTCACCCCTGGCTTCACGCTCCCGGAATGCCCAACTGCACGGGAAACTGCGCAACGAATTCGCCGGCGGCGGGGAACGGCTATATTTTTCGAGGTGGTGATGCATGGCACTTTGGGAATTCGAGCCTGAGTCCGTATGCAGGCGGGAAAACTTTAACCTGGCACTGGGGTGGATCGAGTGGCTCTTACGTTTACGTGGGGGTGGATCCAAGCTGGTATGGCGGAAGTTCCTGGGCCAGACCCATCCTTAGCGGAGATAATCCGCTGAGTACGTCGCAAGTTTCCAATTGCAGCTACGGATATAACAGCGGCCAGATATTCAATGTGGAAGGCATTCGCTATTTTATCCTCGATAATTTCGAATTCACGGGTTTATGCGCAACTTGCAAGACGGAAGATTGCACCGCATATGTGACCGTTGCCGGGGCGGTATCGGGAGCTGGTAATCCCGGCGCTATAGAAAATCTGTATATTCATGGGCTTACTTACTCAACCGCTTCGTTTCAAGATGCGATCGATGGCATCCATGAGAGCGATGAGCAATATGGATACACGATGCAATTCAATGCCATGGATGGCAGCGATAGCGACTATCACGCCTTAAGCTGTTGGGGGCAGCAAACGGCCGGTTATGCGCTGCAATATAACGTCTGCCGCTACGCCGGCGGTACAAACGTTCCCGATGACTGTCACTACGACCACGACAATCTTTACGAGTACATAAGCAACGTGACAGATGGTTCCACCCATACGGATGCGCTCTTCTGCTATGCCGAATATTCCGGCGGGCCGAGTAATCCGAATATTTTTTACAACAACATTTTTCGCTATATCGGAACGCTCGATGGAACAACGCTCTCCTACAATTTCACGATTGATACCCCTCACGGACAAACGGATTACGTTTTTAATTCCGTTTTCCATGATTTATGCGGCCTGTTCAACACGGTTTCAGGCTGCGGCAGCGGCAGCGTGTCCTACAACTACAACGCGATGTGCGATTCGGGAGGCTGCGGTCCCACGATCATGTGGAATAACACCGCCGAAGGTGCGCTTCCCAGTTACGGGTATATTTGGGGCAACGGGGGCGCTATGGTCGCCGTAACATCGGTCAATGATCACTGGATTGTTGCCGGGACCGGCCCGTCCGCATCGTTTTCTGGCCCTAGCTATGTGACTGAAACCGTTCCCGTATATCAGACGATTTCCGCCGCCAATGGGCAAGGCTATAACTCAGCCGACGATTTTTCTCCCAAGGCCTCAACCAATACGACGGTAACCACCTCCGGCACAAATGAAACCACCGGCTACTGCGCCGACAGCGTTTTGCACAACGCGGCGGCCGAAGCGGCGTGCACGATGGGTATTACGGGAGTCTCTTATAATTCCACCAATCACACCGTTGCTTATCCGGCGTTTGCGCCGGTGGCGCGGCCATCCAGCGGCGGTTGGAACGTAGGCGCGTATCAATTCGGCGTCGGCACCTCCCTACCGAACCCGCCCACGAACCTGAGTATTGTGGTGCAATAACGCGAGTAAAAACCCGCTTTGTCGATCCCTTCCGCGTTTCCGCAGACGGATGCGACTTGAACCGCTGTGCCGGATTTTGAGCAGCGAATTATGATTTTTTACGTGTGAGGTTCGTTCGCTCTGGCCTTTAGCGCGTTGCGCTCGGCGCGGGCGCGGGGCCTCTGCCTGCCCCGGCGGGACCGTAGACTGGCAGCAGCGCGTGGTCGCCGAACGCCGCCTTTAGCCCCTCGATCGCACAATTCTCATCCTGGCCGCCGTCAACGCCGCTGACGCCCACGGCGCCGACCATCTGTCCATCGACAACGATGGGGATGCCGCCGGAATCCAGGTAGAAATTAAACATGTTGGGACCGAGATTGCGCGGGCTGGGGCGGCCGGCGTTTAGCATTTGCGTTCCGCGAATGGAGGTCGGCTCGCGGAGCTTCAACGCCGTCTGCGCCTTCAGCAGCGCGGTGTGCACATCGTTCGAAATCTGGCCGTCCATGCGCTCCATATGCACCATCTCGCCGGCATTGTCCAGCACGTATGCGGACATGGTAGTGCCCTTCGCCGCCGCCCAATCGCGGCAGGCGCGAACGAGTTTTTTTGCCGCCGCAAGCGAAATCTGATCGGCATCGAAGACATGCGCCGCACCCGCGCCGGTAACCACGAAGTCCGAGGAGAGACTCGACTTGGGCGGCGTGGCGGTGCCAAAAGTTGGAGTGGGCAGCGTACCTCGATTGGCGGGCCGTTGCTGCTTCACAACCTCAGGAAGCGGCGGAACCGATGGCCCGAGCACTTCGAGCATTGCTTTGTGCGCGCAAATCTCGTCTTCCCATTCGGGCGGGTTTGGCGGGTAACCGCCAGTGCCGACCACGCCAATCATCTGATGATCGATGACGATGGGGATGCCGCCTTCCACCGGATAACGGCCCAGTTGAACTTCATAGGCTTCCATCTCCGGATTCTGGGCCACGATATTCTGGATGATGACGCTGGGCGCGCGCGTTCGGAGAGCGGTGAGGGCCTTCATCTCCGGCGTCACCACGTTGGTATAGCCCTGGCCATCCATGCGGTCGTAGTAGATGTGGTTGCCTTCCTTATCCAGGAAAATGATGGAATGCTGCCCGCCGCCATGGGCAGTCACCAGACGCTCGCAGGTCTCGGCAATGCGCTGCGCGGTGGCCAGGTTGAGGGTGCTGTAATCCTGAAGCTTTTCCGCGGCTTTGCCCGTGACGACGAATTGCGCGGGCACGTTCTGCGCGTAGGCCACGGCGCTCAGCGCGATGGCCGCCGCCAGCAATCCCAAACGAGCGATGCGATGTTTCACCAGGAATCTCCTTCTCGACGCCATAACGGGGTGTGATTGTCGCCACAATCTCAGTTCGAGTCAATGACTGGACTTGAATCTGGATCTCGGCTCGCGCGGCTACCCCTGATCTGCTTGAATGAATAAATGGTGGAGAGCGCTTGGTCTCAGCTCAAGGGAGTGCCGATTGACCAGGATGCACTTCCCTAACGCTTAGCTTGCGCACGCCCTACTGGCGATTCGCGATGGATTGATCGTTGGCAGGAACATCGGTACCGGGGGGATATACAATAATCTCAACTGTTCCCCAACTGGCCTCGTTCGCTCCGTTCTTCTTGCCGACTCCTAACGTTTTGAGTTCCTCATCAGCGAAACCGAAATTGTCCACGAGGTAGTCGCGCACCACCATAGCCCGAGCTTGCGTCAACTCCAAGTCCTTCTCCGTATCTCCAGCCATGCTCGTTGAAACAACGACGACCGCGACTCCGAACTCGTTGTCGGCCAAAAACTGGCCCGCAGCGCGCAATGATTTCTGGTTCTTGGGTTTGGCTGTATCCACCTTGTCGAAGAGCGACCGTGGTTCGTAAGTGAATGTTTTCAAAGGCTCCGCCTGTGGAAGATTCCTGATTTCGTTTTTCGCCAGGCCGGAAGAGTCTTCATAGCCGCGATTTTTGTAATACCCGCGCAGCAGGAAATTCTTCTTCAGCGCCTCCATATTTTCCTGAAAGTCGGTGACGCCGGTTTGCGCTTTGATTACCATCTCACCTAATCCACTCGTCGTCTGGTCAACCCGGGTATAGATTTTCTTGTCGTTGATCAGTTCTCCCACCGTGCCTTGACCGTCGTCAATCTTGGTGCTGATCGAACGCAGGTTGGCCGTTGCGAGAGTCACATTCTTGATCGCTTCCTGGCTGCTGTCCAGAATGCGGTCCGTTTTCTTAATGAGGGCGGAGATTTCGAGCGGCGGCTCGCTGGCAATGGCGCCTCCATCGGCGACGTTTGCCCCTATGGCGGATCCAAACGAGATCGCGACATACTGGTTGCCAAGGAGTCCCTCGGTTTCGATGGTGGCGATCGAGTCTTGTTTTATGATTTTGTGACTCGATTTGTCGAGGTCCATCCACACCGTGATTTTATCTGTCGGTTTATTTGGCAACTCCACGCCGCGAACGGACCCGCTGAGCACGCCGCCGACGCGAACCTCCGCGCCCGAATCCAAGCCTGCGACGCTGGCGAACTGCGCGCTCAACCGATACGTCGATGAAAACAGATACTGTCTCCCGCCGATGATGAAGATTCCCGACACCAGGATGGTCAGTGCCGCGATAATAAAGGCTCCGAGTCGCGCCGCTCTAGACATATCAGCCCCCTACGAATCTCTCTTGAAGAATTCCCGAACAAAATCATCATTACTTTCAGAAAGCTCCTGAAAACTGCCTTCCATCATCACTTTTCCCTTATCCAGCAAGGCCAACCGGTCAGCGACGGTCCTGGCACTATGAAGATCGTGGGTGACGACGATGGACGTCAGGGCGTGTTCTTGGTTCAGCTTCAGGACAAGATCGTCGATTTCGCCGGAGGTGATCGGATCGAGCCCCGCTGTGGGCTCATCGAGAAGCAGGATTTCCGGCTGTAGCGCCAGCGCGCGTGCTAGGCCCACTCTCTTTCGCATGCCTCCTGAAATATCACTCGGCATCTTGTTGAGATCGCCTTCCATGCCAACGCGGCTCAACCATTCTTTGACGCAAGCGCTCCGCTCGGATGCCGGCATCTTTGTATGCCGCTCCAAGGGGAACGCAACATTCTGCCCGACGGTGAGCGAGTCGTAGAGCGCCGCATGCTGAAATAAGAAACCCATCTTGATTCTCAACCGATTCATCTCGTTGAGACCGAGACCTCGAATCTCCTGTCCGTGAATGCAAATCGAACCGCTATCCATATTTTCGAGCCCGATGATCAGCTTCAACAAAACGCTCTTCCCGACGCCGCTTCGGCCGAGCACGGCGAGCGTCTCACCGCGAACTACCGTCAAACCGATTCCGTCCAAAACATGCTGGGCGCCAAACGATTTGTGGACGTCTCGAAGCGCCAATACCGGCTCGACGGGAATGCCGGCCGCCCGATCGCCGTCCAAATTGGTTTCCGCAATGGAGTGCGTCATGGGAAAAATATCAGAATCAACTTTACGAGGATGACGTCAGCTAAAATCACAAACAGTGAAGACAAAACGACCGAACTCGTCGCCGAACGCCCCACGCCCTCGGTCCCCCCGCGCGTGCGCATTCCCTGAAAACAGGCCACCAGGCCGATGATCATACCGAAGGCGCAAGTTCTAAACGTCGGTGCAAGAAAATCGCTAAAGTTCACGCCCGAAAAACCTTTGTCCAAGAAGCGATGGAAGGAGATCGGGTCGGCTAGGGTCACCGCTATCCACCCCGCAAATACGCCGGAGAAATCGGTCACCAGTGTCAGCAGCGGCAGAACCACGATGCAAACCAGGACGCGGGTGAAAACCAACAGTTTGTAAGGATTTACGGCGGAGGCCTCAATGGCGTCGATTTGCTCGGTAACTCTCATCGAGCCTAGTTCAGCGCCGATGCCAGCTCCCACTCGTCCGGCAACCACTAATCCGGTTACGATCGGCCCCATCTCGTGGACGATCGAGTACACGATGGCGCCTGGAAGTATGGACTTCGCCCCAAAATGGACCAGACTGCTGCGGCTCTCGAACGCGAGGACGGTGCCGACAGCAGCGCCGGCGAGAGCCACCAGCGGAAGCGTTTTTGACCCAATTTCGTCGAATTGCCGAATGATCTCGCGGAGTTCAAATGGTTTTGTGATGGCCGCGCGGATCACCTTCCAGGAAAAGCTCCCCAGATCTCCAAACCACTCGAGCGAGCGGTTGATCATTGTCCCGGTTAAGGCCGAGGTTGAATCCATAAGCGATGAGGGGACAGGCCTAAGCCTGGGACGTGAGCCTGGTAATAGCGACCGGTCGATTCATGGATGTCCCAAATCCCGACCGTAGATTAATTGAACTCGACTTTAGGTAGGAGGGTTTGTGCTGTCTGTCTTTTAGGACACAGGGAAGGGGGCGAACAAATCCCTGCTACATTGATGTTTCCAGACTTAACCAATCCTGATCAGTATTCAGGATGCCGCGCCAGCCAGGGAGCCAACTTCCGAGAATCCTATTTTCGGGAGTTGGCCGTCCGAAACTCGAAGAGTCGCCGCTGAGGGATCGGCAGCTTCGTGACGAGGGCCGGGCTTAGTGGTTGCGGGCAACAAGTAGATCACTCGAACGCACCATAAGCACCGCCGACCGGGTCCATCAACCTCTCCGTCCCGGTCGAATTGCGGATGCGGCCCCCGTGCCTGAATCTTCCTACTCCTGCACTGTTGCTCGCAAAACCACTTCCTCTGAGGGAAATTTCGTCTGCGAATCAGTCTCCGCGGTGACGAGCACATTGAAGTTATGGAGAGTAGTTGTCGACTTTAGCTCGGCCTTCAGATCCTGTCCGATTCTCAGTTCCCCTTGAATTTGCGGCTGGGAACCTTCTTCCTGGAACCAAACAATGTACGCGTTTGCAGAAGGGGTGAGCCTGCCCGGTTTCGCCAGATGATCGGCTGACAACTCAACTTTGACGTCGCCATTCTTCTCTTTACCCACCTGAAGCTCTCCCGATGCTCCCGGCACTATGCTCGAGGCGGTCATATGATAGTTCTTTGCGTAGCTGGCTGGCGCCAGAGCTAACACGGCTCCACATACGAGCATGGGAAGATAAAATATTTTTCTGTTCATATTGCGATCTCCTCTAAGACGACCTGTCCACACGCCTTGTTTTGCTTTCACCAAACACCATTCTAGAGCGCCCGACGATGGGTGTCTGTGCCATTGCGGACACATTGGGAGCACAGCCACGACCCGTTCAGGGCATGGATTTTGTGTGTAGGTCCCAGAATGCGGAGCCGGCCGCGCGCTTGAGGAGGTAGCGCGTTTCGGGCCAACTCCCGACGGGGCGCGCTTCCCGGAAGTTGTACCGAGTGTGTCTAGAACAACCTCCCCATACGTGCACCTCATAGACAAGGACAATTGGGGTTTAGAATGCTGGAATGCAACGGAAGGTCTTCTGGACCGCTTTTACCGTCTTGGGTGTCATCGCGGATTTCGGCCTACCATTGTGGTGGGCACTTGCCGCGACGATTCCGATTGGCGTAGTAAGTTGGTGGTTGGCATATCGCAGCGATTGGTTCTAAGTCGAACCTCTTACCCCAGAAGCAAGCTCGCAAGGAATGAAATCGACCGGTTGAGATGGCAGGTCTTTTCGGAAACTGAGTGAATCGGCGAAAGCCGGTTTGTGAAAGCCGACCCTTCGGGAGCTATCCGTCCACGATGGAAATCCCGGCGAAGCCGTGCAAACGCCATCGACACGGCAGATCTCCAATCAAATTCCGAGGCGGCCAGGCGCGTTGCCGCCTAGCTCACTTAGTTAGCTGATCCGCTACCTTGGCAATGCCGGCCTTAGCACAGGCCTCTTCCTGTACGCCTCCCATGGGGGCTCCGCTCAGGCCGACGCCGCCGATGGTTTCGTCGCCGAGTTTGATGGGAGCGCCGCCTTGGAGCGGAATCACGTCGGTAAGCATCCGCTGCCCTTGAAGTGTTGTTTCGGTGCGCTGCGCCCACTCGCCGGATGTGCGTCCAAAGGTCAGCGCGGTATAGGCCTTGCGGCGGGCCAGTTCGAGATTGTGTGGCGACGCGCCGTCGCCCTGAAGGAAAACGCGGAGCCGGCCGGCGCGATCGACGACGGCAACCGATACCCTGACGCCGCATTGTTCCAGGGCAGTTTGAGCGATCGTCAAGGCCATGCGAACCGAAACGTCGTGCTCGGTCAGCACCTGCGCACTCCCAGAGGAAGGAACCATGAAAAGCACGGCAAACGCGATTGCGGCAGCCAATCGAAACCACATGAGAACCTCCTTTGCTGCAGCATGTGCAGCATTCCTTCGGCGCAAGCGCGTGGCGCGGCTGCGACCGACCGGACTATATCACGGCCGCAGCGCGGGTGGCCGCCAATGACGCGCGCCAGTTTTGACGCGCAGCGCGTGAGCGAAACGCGCGTTTAGGGCGCCCACGCGAAGTGATCTGCTCCCATCTCGATCTCGAACCAGCCTTCGGCGGGAAGCAAATCCACGGGCAGGCCGCCTTCCCATAACGCGATCACTACCGAAAACGTGCGCGGGGTTCCTAGCCGCAAGAGTTTGCGGGAGACCGAGAGTTCCAGGATCTGATCGCAGGCGGCGACGACCATCTCCTGCGGTCCAAACAAGCAGAAATCCTTCGTCTCCACGCGCTGCTGCAGGAGCTTTCCTTCACGCGCATGCAGGACGATGCGCAACTCCTCCTCGCTGCGCAAGGTGATGCGAAACTCCGCGTCCTGCAAAGCGCCCAGCTTCCCTTCGGCAAAATCCACGCGGATGTAAAAGCGGTCCTGGCTGAAGCCGTAGCGAAACTGATCCAACCAGTGGACGCGGCCGTGCATGGAGCTGTCCCGACGATCGGGAGTGTAGAGCCCCGCGCCCAGCCACTCGAAATAACTGGATTCGCGCCCGTCCACCCGCACATCCAGAAAGGCCGAAGGCTGGACGACGTGGGCTGGAGCGGACCTTTGCTTGATGGGCTCGGCCAGTTCGTCGGGGGCTTCGCGGCCCAGACTTTGATAGACCTCGCTCAGCAACTGCCGGAAAAATGCATCGAATTCGGCGTCATTTGCGGAACTGTGTTCGGGGCCAAACCACCAGTACCAGTCGCTGCCCTCGGCCATCAGCAGCGCTTCGTAAGCGGCGCCGAACTGCTGCTGGCTGGGAGCGCCGGCTTCGCCGCGCTCGCGCCGCGCCAGTTGCTGGGCATAAAAATCCCGGGCCGCGCCTAACAGTTCCCAGCCGGCCACATCTTCCTTGTCTCCAATCCACACATCGAAATTGGCGTTGATCCAGGAGCCGGGCGCGATTCCCTGCACCGTGGCGATTTCACCGGCGTCGCGCATGGCCTCGCTCACGGTGAGGGCGCGAATTTCCGGGTCGCCCGCAATGCGTCCGTAGAAATGGCGCAAGAATTCGCGGCCGTTGCCGGGGTAATACTCCCAGGCATTTTCGCCGTCGAGAATGAGCGGCAGCGTCAGCGGACCTCGCACATGCACGCGATCGGCGACGAGTCGGACGCGGCGGTAAAGATCCTCGGCGGCCGAGGTCGAGTCCATGCGGCTATAGACGAAGCCCACCAGATCGGAAAGGTAATGATCGCGGAAAACGCCGGAGATTTCGCGTTCGCCCAATCGCACGCGCAGCGGCGCGTACAGACGGTCGGCGTTCGAGGGAACGCCGTCGCCATCGCGGCCGAAGCCGATATTCAATGTGCGGCCGAGAACGCCCTCGTCGCTGGCAAACCAGCGAAAGCCGAGTTCGGCGGCAATGGAAAGCGCGTTGTTGGACACCGATCCTTCCGAGGGCCACAGTCCAACCGGCGGACGGCCGAAGAGGCGCTCGTGATAAGCACGCGCCCGGACCAGCTGTTCACGGGCGTCCTCGGGATGGCGGAACGCGGGGCTCGGCAGTGGCGTTCCGGGATTGGCTTGCCGCGCGACGTCGGTATCGCAGAGCAGCGGCAGGATCGGATGATAAAACGGCGTGGTGGAGATTTCGATCTGCCCGGACTCTTGCGCCTTGCGATATTCCGGCAAGACGCGCGCGAGCAGCTCCAACTGCTTGGCGCGGAGCTTCTGCTTGTCGTCTTCGGTGAAATCGCTGCCCTTCTTGGATAACGCGCTCACCACGGGGTCGGTCGCTAGATACTCCTCATCCATCCATGCCAGCTGCGAAAGCAGCTGCAGGTCGCGCCAGTCGCGCGCGGCAAAAGTATGCATCGCGAGAGCCGGGTCGGCCGAGCGCGTGCGCTCGAAAAGTTCCTTGTAACGCGGCCAGCGCCCGATCAAATGATCGGGATTGGCTTGAAAAGCGCGCAAGAGCAGTTCGGACTTGTCGTCATCGGTCAGTTTGTCGGCGGGCGAAAAGGCCAGCGTGAACCAGGGCTCATCGAACTTTCCACTGGCGTATTCCTCGAGTTGCGCGGCGAGCGACGGCACCACGTTGAATGTGGCGTGCACCTGCGAAAACTCTTCGGCCACCCGAACCATGCCCCAGTAATCCTTCAGGGCATGCAGGCGCGTCCAAGGCAGGATGTAGCGGCGCGTGGCCGGATCGCGGTACTGCGGCTGGTGCATGTGCCAAAGCAGCACGAGATGGATTCGCGTCATCGGCGCTCCGCTTCGGATCGGCGCGAAAGGCCCGTGCTAGAATGGCGGTCTTCGGCAATGCGCATCATCGATCGCTATATTTTTCGGGAAATTCTCTCCCACGCGCTGCTGGGACTGGCAATCTTCACGTTTGTCATTTTCGTTCCCCAACTCGTGCAGATCATGAATGTGGTGGCGCGAGGTTCCGGCGACTCGCACCAGATCGCGCTGCTCTTCTTCAGCGCCTTCCCTCGCGTGCTTACGTTCAGTGTGCCCATCGGCGTGCTCGTGGGCGTGCTCATCGGACTCGGGCGCATGTCCGCCGATAGCGAACTGATCGCCATGAATGCCGCGGGAATTGGGCTCAAACGCCTGCTTGTTCCCGTGGGCCTGCTAGCGATATTGGCGACCGGCGTCACGCTATGCATGACGGTTTGGCTCGGGCCGATCTCGATCCATACCATGCGTTCGCTGGAAGATCGTTTGCGGAGCACGCAAGCTTCCTTTGAGATTCAGCCGCGCATCTTCAATGAACAATTTCCTCACCTGGTGCTCTATGTGCAGGATATCTCGGCCGCCGCCATGAACTGGCATGGCGTTTTTCTGGCGGAATCCGATGGAGGCGACGTTTCGCGCCTGACCCTGGCGGAGGACGCCATTGTAGCCGCCGACCGCGACCAGGGCAAGCTACAGCTGTTTCTGCGCCAAGGCACCGTGCACGAATCGCAAACTCAGGGCCCGGAACATTACGGCCTCTCGGCTTTCGGCGAACGCGATCAGTCCCTTAGCGTTGGCGGCAGCGCGGCAACACAGACCGCGACGTTGATCAATACCGAGCGCCCCCTGCGCCAGCTTCTGAGCGATAAAGGGCCGGACGCCACGGAGTCCCACGTGGAGTTTCAGCGGCGTTTCGCCTTCCCCGCCGCATGCCTTGTTTTTGCGCTGGTCGCCCTGCCGGTCGGCTCGCGTCCGCGCCGAGGGGGGCGGGCCGGCGGATTTGTCCTGGCCATTACGCTGGTCTGCGCCTACTACATCGTCTTTGTTTTCTGTGCCGAACTCGCCCGCAGCGGTTCGCTGCCTATATGGCTGGGTATCTGGACGGCGAACATCCTCATGGCCGCAGCTGGGATCGCCCTGTTTCCGTCCATGGACGAGCTGAGCGGCGAGAGTCACCTGCGCGAAAGGCTGGTCGGGCTAGGACGTTGGTTGCGGCAAGCCCGATCTACGAGATCTAAACTAACACTTGAAACCAGACCGCCGGAGGAGATCACGCGGGAAAACTTCGACGAACCGAAAGCCCGTTCGTCCAGGCTTCGCGTCGTGGGCAGCTTCCCTCAAGTACTGGATTATTATTTGCTCCGCAACTTCATCTTCTACTTCATTCTTCTCCTCGTCGGCTTCATCCTCCTGTTCGAGATTTTCACGTTTTTCGATCTGCTGGACGATATCGCCCGGCATCGCGCTACCTACCTCGACGTCGCTAACTACTTCCGATATCTAAGCTATTACTTGACATATCAACTCGCGCCGTTGGCGTGCCTTGTGTCTGTACTGATCACGCTCGGCATCATGACTAAGAACAACGAGCTCGTGGCATTCAAAGCGGCCGGCATCAGCCTTTACCGGGTCGCACTCCCTCTGCTCCTTGCCGGCGGCTTGATGACGGTGGCGCTCGTCGCCTTCGATGAGACCTACCTGCCCTACGCCAACCGGCGCGCCGAAGAGCTGCACAGCATGATCAAAGGCCTTCCGCCGCAAACTTATCTCGAACCGCAGCGGCGCTGGATCATCGGGAACAACTCCAAAATTTATAATTATCAGGTCTATGACACCGACCGCCGCCTCTTTGGCGGGCTCGCCGTCTTTGAGCTGGATCCCCAAACTTTCGCCTTGAATCGGCGAATCTACGCCGCGCGCGCCTCCTGGGAGCCGCAACAAGGCGCCTGGATTCTCGAAACCGGCTGGATTCGGGACTTCCAGGGCGGCAAGGTGTCGCGATATGCGGAGTTCAACGTGATCGAGCTGCCCGAGCTCAATGAGCCGCCCGCCTACTTCACGCGAGAAGTGCGGCAAAGCTCGGAGATGGATTGGTTCGAGTTGCGGACTTATATCGATAGACTGCGGCATTCCGGCTTTGACGTGGCGCGCCTTAGCGTGCAGTTGTACAAGAAGCTTTCCTTCCCCCTCATTGCCCCGATTGTAATCCTGCTGGCAATTCCGTTTTCGATTTTGGTGGGGAGCCGTGGAGCGGTGGGCGGCGTGGCGCTAGGAGTTGGTCTGGCAGTGGTCTATTGGGCCACGGCGGCCTTGTTCGAAGCCATGGGAGGAGTAGGACAACTTCCACCGGTTATGAGCGCATGGTCGCCCGACTTCATCTTTCTTTTCTGCGGACTTTATTTCTTCCTGAGAATGCCTACGTAGCTATTGTCGAGACGACGAATTTAAAGTGATGCTCGATTAAGCGTCGACACGCCGACGGGTTCTCAACTTGTTCTTCAACAACGTGCGGCGAAGCTAACTGAAAGCGGAGTCGTCCGCATTAGGCGGACTTTCTTGGGATGACTTTGCTTACTGGCGAAAGCTCATCCTGTTGGTGAGTTTCGCCGGAAGACTGATCGATGCTCAGTTCTCAGCGGCCACGATCTCGGAGAAATCGGCGATGGTGGAAAATTCGCTGAGCAGCTCCGACAGCAGTGTCAGGCGATTGCGGCGAATCTCTTCCTGGTCCGCCATCACCATCACCTGATCGAAAAATTCATCCACTTCCGGCCGCAGCTTGGCGATTCCCTGCAGGGCCTCCCGATACCCGCGAACCTTTTTGTGGCCCTCGGCTTCCTGCGCGGTGCGGCGCGCGGCTGCGTGCAGATTGCGCTCCGCCTCCTCCTGAAATAGTTCCGGACGCACCGCGGGAAAGCGCCAGCTTTTCTCGTTCCCCGCTTTCTCCAAAATCTTGCGCACCCGCTTGAACGATACGGCCAGCGGCTCGAAGTTGCGTGTCTTGCGAATTTCGCGCACGGCCGAGATGCGGTCCCGCGCATCTACCAAGTCGTCGGCGCCCGCCGCGATCACGGCGTTCACTTCGTCGTAGGCGAAGCCTTCGCGTTCCAGAAAAACATAACGGGCTCGATCGATGAGGAAATCGAAAACGGCCTTCTCAACCTCAGGTGACACTTGAACCTTTGGAGGATAACCCGAGACGCCCCGGGCCGCGGCATTGATGGACTCAGACAACGAAACCGGCAGCTTGCGTTCGAGAATGATCTTGACAATTCCCAGACCCGCACGACGCAAACCGAAAGGATCACTTGAACCTGTGGGCGCGAGACCCACGGCGAAGCAGCCGACCAACGTATCCAGCTTGTCCGCGATGGAAACCGTGGCGCCGGTCAAATTTCGCGGGGTGGGTTCGTCAAGTCCTGTGGGGCGATAATGGTCGTAGACGGCCGAGTAAACTTCTTCAGGTTCTCCTTGAGATTTTGCGTAGAGGCCGCCGACGATTCCCTGCAGCTCGGTGAACTCCCGTACCATGCCGGTAACCAGATCGCATTTGGCTAATTCGGCGGCGCGGTCGGCGTGAGCAACACGCGCTTCATGAATGCCGCGCGCGAACCACTGCTCGGCGAGCCAGCGGGAGAGCGCGCGTATGCGTTCGACTTTGTCAGAGTAGGAGCCGAGCTTGGCTTGAAACGTAACGCTCGCAAGTTTGGGCAGATAGTCGGCGAGCCGACATCGCTGGTCAACTTCCCAGAAGAATTTGGCATCGGCGAAGCGCGCGCGCAGGACGCGCTCGTGCCCCGCGCATACGAGTCCCTTCGCGTCGCGGTTCAAATTAATCACCGCCAAAAAATGCGGCGCCAGCCGCCCGTCGCGCCGCCGCACCCCAAAATATTTTTGGTGCCCGCGCATGACGGTAAGAAGGATCTCCTCCGGCAACTCCAGATACGCGGGATCGAAGCCGCCCAAAATGGCGGTCGGATATTCGTTCAGATAGACGACGAGTTCAGAGAGTCCAGCGTCTTCATTTACGCGGAACCCCTTCCCCGACGCCAGAGCGCTCAACTCCTTTTCCACCTTCTTGCGGCGCTCTTCGGGCAGCGCGAGAACATAGTTTTTCTCCAGCTTGGCGAGATAGTCCTTATATTCGCTGACGGGGATCGAAGATTTGCCCAGGAAGCGATGCCCCGATGTAGCCGTTCCCGCTGGCACTCCGCCAACTTCCAACGGGACCTTCTGTCCGCCGAGCAGCGCCACCACCCAGCGGATCGGGCGGATGAACCGCAGACCTGCGGCGCCTGTCCAATACATGGTCTTCGGCCAGGGGATTTCCGCGATGGCGCGGGGAATAATTTCACCCAGCCGCTCGGCGGCCTTCCGTCCGGACACCGTCTGCTCCACGGCAACGTATTCGCCACGCGGCGTGTTCACCGTGAAGAGTTTGTCGACTCCCACGCCGTATTTGCCCGCAAAACCTTCGGCCACACGCGTCGGCGCGCCCTGCTTATCGAATGCCGCCGATTTGGGCGGTCCCGTCACTTCGCGCCGGATGTCTTCTTGTTTGAGCCGCACGCGAACGCAGGTGGCCACCAGCCGACGAGACGCTCCGAAAGTTAGGACTTCTTCGTCGTCGATCAACCGTTCCAAGCTGAGATATTTCTTAAGTATTACTTGAAGCTCATTCGCGGCGCTTGCAATCATTCCGGCCGGAATCTCTTCGCAGCCGATCTCCAGAAAGAACTCGGCGAAGCTCGGCGTCGACGTAGCTTTCTCTCGCCGCGCCTTTACCGAGGCTCTGGCCTTGCCGTTCGCAACTTGCTTCATGCGCTCACCTCGGCCACTTCCGAGGGCGCGGCTCCGAGCGACT
>Ga0206862_1129_pt1 | contig 19861 bp, 13 predicted proteins | sample Alteio_BWOrgCont_43_FD_152625 | JGI IMG/M metagenome (GOLD analysis project Ga0206862, IMG submission 152625) | Enriched cells from forest soil in Barre Woods Harvard Forest LTER site, Petersham, Massachusetts, United States -... | ecosystem: Environmental > Terrestrial > Soil > Temperate forest >... | reverse complement strand
CTACGGCAAGTATAAAGCAGTAGATATGTGGATGAAAGTAATAGCATCATAAATATCTTATGAAAACAATAAAAATCATGAATAATAAATTGACTTTACTGACATTAATCCTGGTGACATTAGGTTTGTCGTCACCGGGTTTTGCACAGCAAGTTCAATCTTCATCTTCCGGTGCCCTGCAGGCCATGAAATACCAGGCAGTTGCACGTAACTCCAATGGCGATGCCATAGCCAGCCAGCCTGTTTCTTTCCGTATAAGTATAGTAGAAGGAAGCGCCAACGGAACAACGGTATATGAAGAAACCCAGACATCTACTACCAACCAGTTTGGTTTAGCCAACCTGAATATTGGTATTGGTAATGTGGTAACGGGAAACTTTAATACCATTGACTGGAGCAAGGGAGAGTACTTTCTAAAGATTGAGTTCGACCCCAAAGGTGGAGACAGTTACTCCTATATGGGTACTTCTCAGTTAATGTCAGTTCCTTACTCTTTATATGCTGAGCATTCAGCTGTTTCAGACAGTGTCAGAGAATTCCCGATTAAGGCAGCCTTATTGGGAACAAACCTGCAGGCTCCATTTGATTCACCGCAAACCGGTACGCTGGTTTATAACACTGATTCAGCCGGAACAGGCAATTATGCTGTTATTCCAGGGTATTATTATAATGCCGGAACAGCAGCTACCCCTAATTGGGTTCTTTTAGAATCCTCAGATCCTTTAAACCCCAACCGTGGTTACCATGATGCATGTACCGGTACAAATGAATTCGGACTTTGTGCGGGAGGTGCAATAGGTGCAAGTGCAGTTGACAATACAGGGTTCGGTGATCTTGCATACGGGAATGTACTGACACAAGCAGGTAATTCGGGTTTTGGATATATAACGGGTGTAAATGCTAATAGCAGTAAATATACTACCAACTTTGGCGCTTATTCATATGGTTCTAATAACAGTGTAGCGGGTGTCAATAATACAGTTGCCGGTTATAGTTCCATGCTTACAATTGCTACCCAGTATGATAACACTGTTATAGGGTATGCTTCATTATACAGCAACACTACTAGCGGTTATGGCGTAAGCAGCAATACTACCGTAGGTACTGGTAATCTTTCAAGCAACGACCAAGCTGATGCAAATACCGCGATAGGGTATGAAGCCTTAAATGCGAATACAAAGGGGCTTCACAATACAGCCATGGGGTACCAGGCATTAAGCCTTAATACTACAGCAAGTGAAGGAACAGCGGTAGGATATAATGCACTGGCGGCAAATACGGCAGATGGTAATACCGCAGTGGGCGATAGCGCACTAGCGGCTAACACCAGCGGAGGGTTCAATACCTCTGTTGGTGTGGTAGCGTTATATTTGAATACTACGGGAAGCAATAACGTGGCAGTTGGTGCAGGCGCCCTGGCTACCGGAACTACAAATAATTGCACCGCTATAGGTGAACTTGCATTGGATGATGAAAGCGGAGGTATTGATAATACCGCGGTGGGTTATACAGCTCTGGGGTATTATTTAAAAGGAGATGCTAATACCGCTAGCGGAGCATTTGCCCTGGGCGGAGAGGTCTGGAATTCCAATGCCGAAGGAAGCTTTAATACAGCTGATGGAGACAGTGCATTATTTAATAATACTTCAGGGTTAAATAACACGGCCATGGGTTATGCTTCGTTACTTGCCAATGCATCAGCAAGCAGCAACACGTCTGTAGGTACCAATTCATTGTATAAGAATACCGGAAGCTGGAATACAGCGTTGGGCGACAGTGCAGGGTACTATAATACAACCGGTACAGATAATACGTATGTGGGGTATAAAGCGGGGGATAACGCTTCGCTTACTACCATTAGCAATACAACATGCGTGGGTTACAATTCCGGTGCATCGGCAACAACTATCGGAAGCAATAGTATTTACCTGGGCAATGCTTCAATAGCACACTTGTATTGCGAAGTAACTTCAATCAGTGCTTATAGCGACCGCAGGATAAAGGATAATATAAAGGCAAATGTTCCTGGTTTGGCCTTCATTACCAAATTGCGCCCTGTAACCTATAACTTGAATATTCATAAACAGAATGCAATAACCGGGGCGAAGGATGAAGACTACGCCGGTAAATATGAGATGGAGAAAATAACGCAAAGCGGTTTTATAGCACAGGAAGTTGATTCTGCTGCTCAGGCATGTGGTTACGATTTCAATGGCATAAACAGGCCCAGCAGCCCGAATGGTTTATATAGCCTGGGCTATACTGATTTTGTGGTGCCACTGGTTAAGGCTGTTCAGGAACAACAACAAATGATCGATAGCCTCAAAACTGTTATAGCTGTTCAAACTGCCGGAACAACTACAAAAGAAAAGCAGATTGTTGACCGATCCAGCCGGGTGACGAGCTATGAAAAAGAAATAGCCGAACTAAAGCAAATGGTTCAATCAAGGAATCAGGCCCAGGCTAGTATTAAACAATAAGAGAGTATAGACTTTCTGAAATAAAAAAAGCCCCTGACGCATCGGTCAGGGGCTTTTTGTTTTCACAACTGTGAGTTGCCTTACGGCTTAGTGATTCTTAATTTGCTTGCTTACGTGGTTCTCTTGTTTGTTAATGTGCTTTTGCTCGGCTTTGGTAATGTGTCCGCCATTAGCAGCAGCATCTCTGCGTTCTTCTTTCCTTATGGCATGGTCTTCTTTATGAATTTTGTTGGCTTCGCCTTTCGACATTTTGCCATCGTCTACTTTATTATCTACACGTGCGTTCTGGTTATTAAGGCGGCTGTTAACCTGTGCGCGGCGGGGATGGTTTTTATCCCAGTTGCCTTTGGCAGGAGCAGCTGCAGGTGCGCTTGAAGAAGCAGGTGTTGTTTGCGCGAAAGATGTAACTGAAAGGAAGCTCAGTGCTATTACTGAAGCGGCAGTTAAAATTTTTGTGATTTTCATGACAGTTTGTTTTTTTTTGATTAGTAATTATGACACAAACATATAACCTGAAAATGAAGAAAAAATGAAGGGTAACTAATAATTTTAAATTCTGAATTTTAAATGTTGAATGAAACAATAGAACGCTGATGGCGCTGATTTAATAGGGTACACACTGATTAAAATGTTATTATCATAAACAATCTGCGCCCATCTGCGTGCCATTGCGTGCGAAAGGGCCTATATGACAAAAATCAGCTATTTAACTGACTTATATCTTTCGTTTAGCCATGCCGGCAAATAACTTTGTTTGCATGACACGCAAGTTTAAACACGAAGTTTTTACGGTGCTTGATGCCGAGGACCACCATAATAAGGTGAGCCATGCGTTTAATATATTCCTTATTGTACTTATTTTACTAAATGTAGTAGCCGTTTCTATGGAGACGGTCGACAGCTTTTATAAACCACATGAGCAAGCTTTTTATGCATTCGAGGTTTTTTCGGTGGTGGTATTTACAATAGAGTACCTGTTAAGGGTATGGTCGGTTACATCATCATATAAGGCAAAATATGCACACCCTGTTTGGGGGCGTATCCGTTTCATGTTCACCTTTTCCTCCCTTATAGACTTTTTTGCCATTATTCCTTTTTACCTGCCTATGCTCATCGGGTTCGACTTACGCTTTATAAGGGTACTGAGGCTACTCAGGCTGGTGCGCATACTTAAAGTATCGCGCTACATGCATGCCAGCCACATGATTACAAATGTGTTTAAAGCAAAGCGGGAAGAACTTATTATAAGCCTTATGCTTATTATTTTCCTGATGGTTATTGTATCGAGTGTTATGTTTTACGTAGAACACGATGCGCAACCCGATAAGTTTGCCAGCATACCCGAAACTATGTGGTGGAGCGTATCGACATTAACTACAGCAGGGTATAGTGGTATGTACCCGGTTACGGCTTTAGGTAAAACACTGGCCTCGGTAATAGCAATTTTAGGTATCGGCCTTGTGGCATTGCCTGCCGGTATTTTTGCTTCGGGTTTCTCTGAAGAGGTTAGGAAATTGCATGAACAGCATGAGAAGAAGCTTTGCCCTTATTGCGGGAAAGAGCAGTAAAATCAATTAAAAATTAAGAATTAAAAATTAAAAATGGAATTTCCTTTGCGTTCTTTGCGACGGCTGTATCCTTCGCGAGATTTGCGTGAAATCAGAGTTTACTTTTTGTAATATGTTCCCAGTATTACCAATTCAGTTCTTCTGTCTTTTTGCCATGCAATTTCTTTTTCCTGCATTGTTTGCATTTTTTCAATGTCGGCAGCACTGCAGCCAGGCAATGGTTTGCTAAAACCGTATCCGAGTGGTACTAGTCTTGCTGAATCAATCCCCTGGATAATTAAATAATCTGCAATACATTGCGCTTTGGCTTGTGATAATACCAAATTGTGTTTGGCGCTTCCTCGAGGATCGGTATGTACTCCAATTTCCACTTTAATGTTAGAATGTTTTTTCATAAATTGAACAAAAGTTTTCAAGCTGTCTTCCGATTCCGGTATAAGCCCATGCTCGCCAAAGGGGACATTTATTAAATGCTTTTCACCTGGTGTAAATAAGGTATCATTCCAATTAAAGTTTGTTTTAGGCTGATTGGCATAAGGTTGTGGCTTCAATGCACAGGAAGCAAATAAAATAAGCGATATGAGTAGTTTGGCTTTCATTTTGCAAATATAAAACAAGAATGTTTCATAGATTTTAACTAATTTCAATTCTAATTACTTGCCGAATGAAGAAAGTCCTTGTTTTAGCTATTGTTTTATTCTCCTCGCTATTAGTTGTTGGCTTTAAAATCAGGAATGCTACAGCCCATGCCAATAGCCTGATAGATGTAACAGGAAAGAATATCGAAACCCGTTTTAGAGTCCCTGTAGGGTATACACGTGTACAAGAAGATGGCAATTCTTTTGCTGCTTACCTACGCGACCTGCCGTTAAAGCCCAATGGTACAAAGGTGAGGTATTACAATGGCGAAATAAAGCAGGAAGATGTATATGATGCAGTAGTAGATTTAGATATAGGTAACAAAGACCTTCAGCAATGCGCCGATGCGGTTATGCGTTTACGTGGCGAATACCAATATGCGCAAAAACAGTACGACAAAATATCCTTCAACTTTACCAATGGCTTTAAAGCCGATTATTCAGAATGGATGAAGGGCAATAGGATAGTTGTTACCGGTAACAATGTATCGTGGAAGAAATCGGCCAACCCTTCCAATACTTATAAAGATTTCCGTGCCTATATGGATGTTGTTTTTGCCTATGCGGGAACATTATCGCTTTCAAAGAGCCTTAAAACAAAAGATGTGAAAGATATTGCCCCCGGCGATGTGTTTGTAAAAGGTGGTAGTCCCGGCCATGCGGTAATTGTAATTGATGTGGCCGTAAACAAACAAGGCAAAAAAATATTTATGATAGCCCAGAGCTATATGCCCGCACAGGATATACAGGTACTTAAAAATTATAACAACGACAATATAAGCCCCTGGTATAGCGCCGATATAACAGATACCCTTCACACCCCTCAATGGGATTTTAATAAAGGACAGCTGAAAAGTTTTTGACTTCCGACCCTCTCCTTTTACAAGGAGAGGGCAGGGTGAGGTAGAATACGTTTATTTTCTTAAATTTGGTTTAATCAAATTCGTCTCCCATGAAAAAACTTACTCTTTTAATCTCGCTCTTCGCTCTACGCTCTACGCTCTCATTTGCCCAGCCAACCAGTTTCATGGCCCATGGCATAAGCGGGGGAGGGGCGCAGTATAGCCCGAGTATAAGCCCGTTTAATTCGCAGGAAATATATTCCTCAACCGATATGACCGACCTGTACCATACTACCAATGGTGGTGCAGCATGGACAGTTGTAAACTGGCGACAACTTACAGGTGGCCCTCAGGCTATGGTGTCGTTCACCAGCAATACCAACATACGTTATTGCCTGAACAGCGATGAAATGAGCGAGAGCGATATACCTTCCATGTCGACAGACGGGGGTGTTACATGGAATGAAGTTACCGACCCATCGGGTGGCAATGGCTGCTGGACACTTTTTGCCAACCCGCAAAGCACAACTCAACTCTTTGTGACCGATTACAGCAATATTTACCAGTCAACTAACAGCGGTACCACGTTTAGTTCGGCATTGTATACCGATGCAACAGGTAACGGGGCCTATATAGCCGGCTGGTTTTTCGATGGCAAGAATATATATATATGTACCCAGGTGGGCTTACTTATTTCTACTAATGGAGGCACAACATGGTCGGCATTAACCGATGCCGTAGCAGGTGAAGACATTATATCGTTTGCGGCTACTAAGGTGGGTGCTACAACAAAATTCTATTGCGTTACACAAACGTCGGGCAGCGCATACCCGGGCACTACCGGTGAAAATGCAAGTTCGTATGCCAATGTTTACACCATGACATATCCCGGTGCATGGACAAAAGCAATTACAGGTATTACAGCAGGCGACTGGCCCATGTATGTGGTTACAGCCAACAACCTTAATGAAGCATTTTTAGGTGGAGAAAGCAGCATTGGAGAACCCATGATACTTAAAACAACGAATGGGGGAACATCGTGGAAATATGTGTTCAACACTTCAGGCAATAAAAATATTCAAACAGGTTATTGCGGGCAAGGTGGCGATTTTGGCTGGAGCTGGCCCGGTTATGTGTTCGGCTTGGCTATGTCGCCTAACGATTCGCTTACCGTTGTAGAAACCGACGAAGGCTTTACGCATAAAACAACCGATGGTGGTAAAACATGGCAGGCTATGTATGTTCCGCCTTCAGAACTTAACCCTGCTAATGCCAGCACACCTACCAAAAAATATTACAACACCACCGGTATAGAAATGACCTCGACATGGGATTTGCAATGGTACGACTCACTTCATGTTTTTGGCGGATTTACCGACGTTAACGCGGTTCGCAGCCAGGATGGGGGCAATACATGGGGCTTTGATTGCAGCGGGCTGAATTTTAATACTACATACAAGTTTTTAAAGAACCCTGCAAACGGAGTGCTGTATGCAGCTACATCGAGCATACATGATATGTACCAGAGTACCCGCCTTACCGATGCTATTATTGATGTGGGTAACGGTGCTATTATGTATTCAACCGACACCGGTAAAACATTCAACACCATGAAAGCGTTTGGCAAGCCTGTAATATGGCTGGCACTCGACCCTACCAATGCTAACCGTATGTATGCAAGTGTTATAAACCATTCCGGAAGCGGCAACGCAGGTGGTATATGGATAAGCAATAACATTAACCTGAATACAGGCGCAACATGGACGCATTGTAATAATCCGCCACGTACACAAGGGCACCCGTTAGATATTAGAGTATTGAATGATGGTACATTGATAGCTACATTCTCGGGCAGAAGAAATTCGTCGAACTTTACCGATAGCTCAGGCGTATTTGTAAGTACAAACCAGGGCACAAGCTGGACCGATGTCAGCGACCCCGGCATGAAATACTGGACTATGGACCTGACCGTTGACCCTAACGATGCTACCCAGGACACATGGTATTGCTGCGTATACAGCGGCTGGGGCGGAGCGGCTAACGGGCAGGGTGGTTTATTCCGCACCACTAACCGTGGCACAAGCTGGACCAAATTAATAAACACGTCAATGGCTAATGTGGGCGATACCAGCAGTTGTTTCTCGGTTACCTTCGACCCAACTGTGAAAGAAGCCGCTTACCTTACTACTGAAACAGGCGGGCTGTGGTACACTTCGAATATAAGCGCCACAAAACCTGTATTTACGCCGGTAAATGCATATCCGTTCCACCAGCCAACAAGGGTGTTTATCGACCCCTACGACCATAGCAATGTATGGGTATCAAGTTTTGGAAACGGGCTTGAAATGGGCTCAACTTTAACAACAGGAATAAATCAACTAATAACTAAGAACGAAGAACTAAGAGTTTATCCTAATCCTAATAAAGGTGAGTTCACAATTCAATTAGCTAATAGCCAATGGCCAATAGCCAATAGCCAACTTGAGGTTTACAACGTACTTGGTGAAAAAATTTATACCCAGTTGCTTACTAATGGTGCAAATCAAGTAAGTATACCGAATCCGGTAAACGGAGTTTATATTTACAAAGTAGTGGATAAATCGGGTACTATAGTGGGCACAGGGAAACTTATTGTGGAGTGATGAGTTCTGAGATATGAATGATGAGTTAGGCTAAGTTCTTAATTCATCATTCATGCTAATGTATCCCTTTGGGATAGTTCATTGTTCTTTTTCATATCTTAGTACTTCTAAAAACCAACTCATGAGGAAACTATTACTTATTTCTGTTATTTGCTTGTTTGAATTAGTAACTGTGCAAAATGTAAGAGCGCAGTACGCCATACCATTTATTGATTGGGATACTCTTTCATCGGGAATGGGAGGGACGCAGTATTGCGTGAGAGCATTGATAATGCACGACAGCACATTCCGTAGCCCGCTTTATGCCGGTGGCGATTTTATGATATCAAGCAAAAAAGCATGCGCCCACGTGGCGGAATATAGCATGTATACTAATAAGTGGTCGCCGCTGGGAACAGGTACAAATGGAACAGTGAATACCCTTGCAATGTATGGCAAAAAACTGTATGCTGCAGGCAGCTTTGATAGTGCAGGAGGCACGTATACTAATCATATCGCCAGTTGGGACAGTTTAGCCTGGGACTCGTTAGGAAGCGGCTTAAACGGAAATGTGTACGCATTAACAGTTTATAATAACGCGCTTTATGCCGGTGGAGATTTTACTATGGCTGGTGGTGTTCCCGCTAAACGAATAGCGAAGTGGGATGGTACAAGTTGGTCAGCAGTAGGTGCAGGGTTCGATAGTAATACGGTATATGCATTGACGGTTTATAAAGATACCCTTTATGCTGGTGGTTCATTTATTAGTTCAAACGGAGTGCAGGTAAATCACATAGCCAAATGGGATGGAACCAAATGGGATTCATTAGGACACGGTACGAATGATAATGTTTATGCATTAACTGGCTATGATGCACTTTATGCAGGTGGGGCTTTTACTAAAGCTGGTAATTTGACAGCAAATCATATTGCTTCATGGGAGCATTACAGTATAAATAAATGGGATAGCCTTGGGCCGGGAACCGATGATACTGTTTTTGCACTGTCCCAGGGAGATGCCCCGTATGCTGTAATAATCAAATCGCACAAAACAGAATATGTGGGTAATATATTGCTGGTAGGTGGCAAGTTCAGGCATGTAGATAAAGTTAGCAGCCCATATATTGCTGCATACAATGGTGGTTGGTATATTATAGGCCAGTTGAATGCAACAGTATATGCATTAACGTGTTCACCTTTTTCTACAGGTAATGAGAATAATTATGTTGGCGGGGTGTTTGATAGCTGCTATGGGAGTGAATACAGAGATACGCTGCGTTTAAATTATGTTGCCCAGTTGCAGCTGGGATTCCCTGGTGGTATTAACGAAGTTTCACCTTCAAACAATGATGTTACTGTTTACCCCAACCCAAGCAACGGCATATTTACAATAGAGCAGAGTGCGGAGAAACAGAGCGGAGTGATTGAAGTTTATAATGTGTTGGGTGAAAAAGTATTTAAATCCTCTTTTTCCGCTCCCCGCTTTACGCTCAACCTTTCAGGTCAACCCAACGGGGTTTACATTTACAAAGTAGTGGATAAATCGGGCACAATTATTGGCACAGGGAAGCTGGTGGTTGAGTAATGGGTATTGATTTGATAATTAAAAAATACATTATCAAATAGGCACATCATCAAATTATCAAATTAGTTTTTCCTATCTTTGGTGGAGTAAATCCACTTGCTATGAAAAAAATTGCATTTATTTTTTCGATTTTAAGTTTTAGCCAGTCATCTTCATTTGGTCAAACATGGATGGGCCTCAATGGTGGTATGAATGGCATTGTTTATTCAGTAGATACTTTTAATGGCAATTTATATGCCTCAGGTGGGTTTACCTTGGCTGGCGGTAACCCGGTTAATAATATTGCCGAATGGAATGGAGCCTCATGGTCAGCCTTGGGAAGTGGACTTAACGGAGGTGCTTCAGTATTTTGCTTGTATAATGGAAACCTTATAGCTGGCGGAAATTTCACTATTGCCGGAGGCACCCCGGCTAATAATATTGCAGCATGGAATGGAACTTCCTGGTCGGCCATAGGCACAGGTGCTAATTATGAAATACTTGCATTAGCGGTATATAATGGTAATCTTTACGCCGGAGGTCTATTTGACAGCGCTGGTGGAAAGCCTGCAAGTCACATTGCAATGTGGAACGGAACAAGCTGGTCTTCCCTGGGAAGTGGCACGAATGGTGATGTTTTCGCCCTTGCTGTATATCATAATAAGCTTTACGTAGGCGGCGGTTTTGCATTAGCCGGTGGAAATCCTGCCAGTAATCTTGCATGCTGGGACGGAGTAACCTGGACTATCCCGGGAAAAACTTATCCTTATGGGGTTGAAGCACTGTATGTATATAACGGATTGCTATATGTGGGCGGAGCTTTTGACAGTATAAATAATGTACATGCCAATAATGTGGCATGTTGGAACGATACTGCATGGTCAGCATTGGGAACAGGGATAAATATTATTTTGGATGGAGTATATTCTATGGCAGGGGACGGCAACGGACTCTATGTAGGAGGTTCCTTTTCGATGGCTGGGGGTAATCCTGTCAACAATATTGCAAAATGGAATGGAACAACTTGGTCGGCATTGGGGTCGGGACTTAACTACGGAGTTCAGATTAACGGACTTTGTGTTTACAATGGCAATGTATATGCTGGCGGACCATTCGACTCTGCCGGAGGGCAGCCTGAAAATTATATTGCTGAATGGGGCTCACCTGAAGGAATAAATGAGCTTTCACCTTCAAACAATTTAGTTACTGTTTACCCCAACCCAAGCAACGGCATATTTACAATAGAGCAGAGTGCGGAGAAACAGAGCGGGGTGATTGAAGTTTATAATGTATTGGGTGAAAAAGTATTTAAATCCTCTTTCTCGGCTCCCCGCTTTACGCTCGACCTTTCAGGTCAGCCAGCTGGTATATATTTGTATCGTTTAATTACACAAGAAGGAAAACTTATTTCAACGGGAAAGCTGATTAAAGAATAAAACTAATTATATGAAGAAACTATTACTTACGGCTTCATTATTAATTCTTGGCGCCTCAATTTCATTTGCTCAATTATACCAGGGCGAGTTTGCTGTTGGCGGAACAAACATAGAGGAATGTTATGCTATGGTACAGTCTGCTGATGGTGGCTATGTATTTACAGGGTATACACAATCGTATGCCGACCCCGTAAATGGTGCAATGTATGTATGCAAATTAGATTATGCCGGTAACCTGGCATGGACGCGAACTATAGATGGAAAATACGGGACGGTTGGTTTTGCCATAACCCAGCTTAATGATAAGGGTTTTGCAGTAGTAGGTTCCACTACGTCGTTTGGCGATACTGCTGCAGAAGATGTATATATAGTGAAGCTTGATTCGATGGGTAATTTTAAATGGAGCAGGACAATAGGCGGGCCAAATACTGACAGGGGTGATGCGGTTATACAGGATAAAGCAGGAGATATTGTGATTGGTGGGTACACCAGTTCATTCGGGCCCGGGCAATCGAATTTTTATTTAATAAAACTCGATATTTCAGGAAACCTTAAATGGGCCAAGGCAATTGGTGGAAGCATATTCGACGCTGCCTACGCGTTAGCCCAAACTACCGATGGTGGATATGTTCTGACTGGCTTTACCACTTCATACGGAGATACTGTTTACGGAGACATATATGTTGTGAAGGTAGATTCAGCGGGTAATTTTAAATGGGGCAGGTCTGTTGGCGGAGGTAGTTATGAGGTAGGTTCGGGCATTGCTGCCACAAAAGATGGGGGATGTATAGCCACAGGGTACACTAATTCTTATGGTGCAGGCGCTTCCGATGTATATATAATAAAGCTTGATTCAGTGGGTAATGTAAAATGGACTAAAGTTATAGGCGGGAAAAATGATGATTACGGTAATTCAATAGTGCAAACAGCCGACGGAGGTTATGCCGTTTCAGGCCTTACTTCTTCTTATAATGATACAATTAACAGCGATGCCTACCTGGTAAAATTAGATGCAGGGGGCAATGTAAAATGGACTAAGACTTATGGTGGAAATAATTCTGATGAATCGAATTCCCTGGTGCAAACCTACGATTGGGGATATGCCCTTGCAGGTGAAACAAATTCGTTTGGCGCGGGAAACTTTGATATGTACCTGGTAAAAACCGACTCGAACGGTGGCTCATGCAGTTCGCATTCTGCGGGAGGGGCGGTTACCTCTGGTGGTATGGTAGATAGCGGAGGGGTGGTAGTCAATGGGGGAGCCATAACAAGTGTTGACAGCGGAAGAGTAAGTAATGGCGGTGTTTATACCAATGTTTGCAGTGTTATAACTTCTGTAAATGATATAACACCTGAAGAAAATGGCATTGAAGTTTACCCCAACCCGTCCAACGGTGTATTTATTTTTCAAGCTAATAGCCAATGGCTATTAGCTAACAGCAAAGTTGAAGTTTATAATGTATTAGGCGAAAAGGTCTACGCTCAATCATTCAACATTCAAAATTCAGAATTCAAAATTGACCTTATAGGTCAGCCTAACGGAATTTACATTTATAAAGTAGTGGATAAATCGGGTACGATTATAGCCAGAGGGAAGCTGGTAGTGGAATAGTAAACATAACCTGTTATTAGTTAATTTGGAATGCCATGACCTATGTCATGGCATTCTTATTTTTAATTCGTACCTTAGTGTTCTAATGAAGCCACTGAATATGAAAAATATATATATTTTAATCCTTACTTTATTCTGTTTAGGAACCGGAACTATTAGTGCCCAGTACCCTTACCCTCACTTACTTTCTTTCAATGATACAAATGGCAGAAACCCATACGGCTCTTTAACTATTTCAGGAAATGTATTATATGGAATGACTTCACGTGGTGGGGCAAAGGATAAGGGATGCATTTTTTCTATTCATACTAATGGCAACGGCTATAAAAAACTGCTCGATTTTGATAGTGCAAATGGCGCCCACCCTTGGGGTTCATTAACCCTTATAGGGAATAAATTGTTTGGGATGACTGGCTGGGGCGGGGCATATAATAATGGATGTATTTTTTCTATTGATACTAATGGGTTCGGGTACAAGGACATATTTGATTTTAATGGGGCAAATGGGGCAGTCCCGGTGGGTGATTTAATATTTTCGGGAGATACTTTATATGGTATGACGGGCGGGGGAGGGGCAAATAGTGATGGCTGTATTTTCTCGCTGGATACAAATGGGACTAACTATAAGGACCTGTTTGATTTCAACGGAACCAATGGTAATGAACCGGAAGGTGATTTAATACTTTCGGGAAATACATTGTATGGAATGACGCCTCACGGCGGGGCAAATGATGAAGGCCTTATTTTCTCTATAAATATTAATGGCAGCGGGTTTAAAGATATGCTCGATTTCAATGGTACTAATGGCGAACTTCCTTACGGCTCTTTAATATTGTCTGGAAGCACTTTGTATGGTCTTACATATACGGGAGGCGCAACTGGCGCTGGGAACATTTTTTCTATTGATACTACTGGTAGCAACTATAATATAATATTTAATTTTAATGGTACAAATGGCGGAGGCGCCATGGGCTCATTAATACGTATTGGAAGTTCATTATATGGACTTACATCTCAGGGAGGCGGTATTTGGCCATATGGCTGTATGTTTTCAATAGATACTAATGGTAGTGGGTATAAAATACTCCTTCATTTTAATGGTGATAATGGTATTTGGCCTCAAGGTTCATTGATATTTTCCGGGGGTGTTTTTTATGGTATGACGGAAAACGGAGGGCCTTCTGGGAGTATTTATGGGGTTGTGTTTGACTACATGTCACTTCGGGATTCTATTATAAGTGTTTCTAATAAATGTTTTGGAGATAGTAATGGGAGTGTAACTGTTATGGCATTTGGAGATGATCCGTCTGATTCTCCCGCTTATTCATACAATTGGGGTTCCGGATGGACATCTTCAAATACTATTTCCGGGTTGCCCGCCGGAAAATATAGGGTAACAATTAAAGATAATATAACGAATGACACTATAACTGATTCAGTTACTATCATTACTCCATCTTCTCCATTGGTTATAAATACATCCTCTACATTATCGGCATGTAATAGTAACAATGGCTCAGCGAGTGTCATCGTTTCAGGAGGCACACCACCATATATGTATAGCTGGTCTCCAATAACCAATACAAATTCAACCATTACCGGCCTGGCTTTGGGTAATGATACATGTATTATTACCGACTCTTCAGGATGTGTAAAAACAGCCATGTTTACTATTAGAGATAGCGGAACACTTAAAGTTTCACTTATTTCATATACTCCGGCATTAAAGTGCCCGGGCGATAGTAACGGAAGCGCTGTGGTAAGTATTAGTGGTGGAACAAAGCCGTATAGGTATTTATGGTCTCCCTCGGGTGGAACAGATACTGTTGCACAGAACCTTGTGGCAGCAACTTATACTTTTACTGTAACTGATACGAATGGTTGCAGAGCTGATACGCTTGTACATATTACTCAGCCTGCACCACTAAAAATTATAGCCACAGCATGGCCCGATGATGAAAAAACATGTAACGGTATTACATGGGTGAAAGTCAGCGGGGGCACAATACCCTATAACTATTTATGGTCATCGGGGCAAACTATAGATTCAATAACAAAACAATGCCCTGGAAACTATTGTTGCACCGTTACCGATTCTCATGGTTGTTTCGATAGCGCTTGCATGACTGTAGACAATGATACAACAACAGGACTACTTCAGTTAATGGCAAATGATGAAAAAATAATTATTTACCCCAACCCTTCCAACGGCATATTTGCAATAGAGCAGAGTGCGGAGAAACAGAGCGGAGTGATTGAAGTTTATAATGTGTTGGGTGAAAAAGTATTTAAATCCTCTTTCTCCGCTCCCCGCTTTACGCTCGACCTTTCAGGTCAACCGGCTGGTATATATTTTTACCGCATTACTGCGGAAGATGGTAAATGCATGGGTAGTGGGAAACTTGTAAAGGAGTAGAAAGTTTATAAAGTTCATAAAGTAGAAAGTTCCTAGGGGAATTATCAAATCACCAAATTATCAAATCGGTATTCAATCTTCCTGCACAATAAACTGCATAATGCTGCGTTATATTAATAAATACAACCTACACGCATGCAACAAAGTGACCTAACTTTTAAATCCAAAAGCCATGATAGGTCACAAAACAAACGGCGACTGGTCAGATGTAACAAGCATCGGCCGCAACAACATAGTTTTTGAAGGGCGCCACAAAGACTATGGAGCATATTACATCCGCAAACGTTACAACTTTACTTTGCTGCTGGGGTTTCTCTTCAGCATATCTTTCCTGGTAATAGCAGGCGGGTTACCGCTCCTAATGAACCTTTTTCATAAAGAGGTAATCCCTGGCGATGCCGAGAATCATTTAATTATTACTACCCGGACAATTGACTATACTAACCCGCCCAAACCGCCTAAGCCGAAACCCTCTACAAACACTACACCGGTTAAGCCTCCGTCGAACCCGAATACTACCGACGCGAGTAAAAACACTGTACCCGATGTTAAAAAGGACCCTATTCAGAAACCTGATAGTGATTTAACGAATAAAAATAAGAACGATAAAAATTTTGGTGAAAAGGGCCCCGGAAACCCTGACCCCGGCCCCACACAGCCACCCGGCCCCGGCATAGGAACAGGCCCCGGTACTGGCGATGGCCCCAAAGTACCCGATGCTATTGACTGGGCCGCTGTTATGCCTAAATTCCATGGCGACCTGTACGATTACCTTGGAAAAAAAATACAATACCCTGAATTAATGACTGAAACAGGTACTGAGGGAACAGTATATGCGTCCTTTATTATTGAAACCGATGGTTCAATAAGTAATGTAACCATTGTACGTGGCGTGCCTGGTGGCCAGGCGCTCGATAAAGAAGCTGTAAGGGTTCTGGAAGCTATGCCTAAATGGGATCCGGGTTCACAAGGCGGAAAACCGGTTCGTGTACGTTATAAAATACCTATCCATTTTCAGTTAAATCATTAAAATAAAATGGGAGTGCCAGCTCCGTCCCGGCCTTGCCGGGTTTATATGGGGGACAGTAGCTTGTGAGGTTGCTCTGTCCCCCATTAGTTTTACCCCAGCACCGTCTCTTTAGTATGTCAATCAATACTCATCGCTATTTTTCCTTATCTTCCCTTTTATCTACCTTTATGAACTTTATGAGCTTTTAACTATATACTAATATCGCATGGCTATAATTACAAACAAACATAATGTAACCCATTACACATGGGGAAATAATTGCGATGGATGGCCCCTGGCCGAGACACCCGGGCTATCGGTAAAGCAGGAAAATATGCCTGCGGGCACAAGGGAACAGTTGCATTATCATAAAACAGCACAGCAATATTTTTACATATTAAAAGGTACGGCCACATTTTATTGCGAAAACGATGAATTTATAGTAAGTGCCCAAACGGGTATACTTATTAACGCAGGAACACAGCATTATGTGGCCAACCAAAGCAATACTACGCTTGAATTCCTGGTTATTTCGCAACCTTCAACCCAAAATGATAGGATGAATGTTTAAAACAACCCGTTTCTGAAACATTTTTTAATAGACTACGTATAAAATAGGGAATAAAGTTCTTTTCTTGGTTATTTATATACCATTTTTGCGCCAATAGATTGAATATAAGATAGTTATGTTAATACTTTTCAAGACAGAAAAGTTATTAAATACTGTTTTTTTGCTTTTAGCAGGTAGTGATTATTAGTAATTTTGAGAAACTCCGAAACAATATATATGAAATACAGTTACCCCTTACTGCTAATTTCTTTAAGCCTTTTACTATCAATGTCTGCTTGGGCTGTTACCAATACAGCCAATACATCGGGCACATGGGAAACGCCCGGAAACTGGTCGCAGGGACACATTCCTTTAGCAACAGAAAATGTAGTTGTTCCGGCTTCAATGGCTATGACAGTTAATGCCGCCGATGTATGCCTTAGCCTTACCATAGCGGCAACCGGTTCGGTAACCATTAACGGGGCCAACAGTCTTAGTATTGGCGGCAGCTTTACTAATGGCGGCACATTTACGGCAGCAAACTCGGGTTCCGCACTTACGTTTAATGGAGCCGCTAATTCAATAATATCGGGCGGAGGTACCTATACAATTGCCGGAACTGTGGTTTTAAATATGGGCTCGGCTGCCACATCGCTCGATGTTCAGGATGCCAACTTTATTTCAGGTATAAACTCAGGCGGCAACTATTACTTTACTTTCACCAAGGGCACATTTAAAATGGATAATACCGGCACACTTAACGATTCATATAACAGTGGTTCTAACAGTGCGCTTTCTATTCCCTTTGGCGTAGTAATAGAATCAGATAAAGGAACCATGAACCTGTGTAAAAATGCAAGCACAGGTAACGCTATACTATCGGGCAAAATATTTATGAATGGTGGTATCCTTAATGTGCAGACCGGCCAGGGAGAAAACAGTGGTTACGATTTTCAGTACACGGTTAATGGAGGTACTCCACAGCTATATCTTTCAAGTGGCACAATGTATGTTGGTGCAGGGTTCAATGCTTTAACAGGGAGCGATTATGTTGATTTTGAAATGAGTGGCGGTACACTGATACTGGCGTATAACGGATATTCTAACTGGATTACCTTCCAGCTTGCCGATGTTGTAGGCGGCAAAACCGTTATGAGCGGCGGCACTGTAATATTGCAGGACGCCTGCAATGCAGATATAGAGGACCTTGATATGGGTGGGGCCAACGTAGCTGCTACCCTTTATTCTGTAACCGGGGGAACCGTTCAGTTCGGATATACAGGTACCCAAGGCAGTTCAACCTATTATGGAGTTGATGCACAGGCGTCAACCAACTATCCCAATTTCGACTTTGAAGCAGGTACATCAAAAAATGTTTCGGCCTTTAATGGTGGGGTACTTAATGTATTAAGCATTTACATTAACACCAACATGGTATTTGATGCATCGGGCTTTTCTATCGTTAATTTTGAAGGCAGTAACGGCACGTTTGCTTTTAACCATTCCGGCACATTTATTTCTCCTTCAAGTAATACTATGTCTTTTACCGGTTCTGTTAACCAGGTTATAACAGGTACTGTTGCAAACCCTATGGGAAACCTGGTTATTAATAATACGGGAGGCGGGGTAACCCTTGGCGACGCTGAAACTGTCAGCAATAACCTTACCCTTACTAATGGAACCATTACAACTACATCAGTAAATAGCCTTACTCTTGAAGCAGGTTCAACAGTCAGCGGAGGTTCAGCCAGCTCATATGTAAACGGCCCCTTAAACAAAATAGGTAACACGGCATTTGTATTTCCTGTAGGAAACAGTGGCACGTATGCACCCATAGGTATGACAGCACCTGCCACAGCAGGCAATGAATTTACTGCCCAATATTACCATTCGGCTTATGCCAATACCACTTCTTTCACCGCACCGTTGGTGGGAGTTAGCACCATAGAATACTGGAATCTTGCACAAACAGGCAGCGATGCAATTACCGTTACCCTTTACTGGCAAAATGCCGCGGCAAGCGGAATACTTACCTTTAACAACACTTTAAGGGTGGCCTATTTCAATGGCTCGTCATGGATAGACGAGGGCCAAGCGGCCATTACAGGTGCAAGCCCGGGTAATATTACAGCCGCTACGAACTCATCGAATATGGGGCCATTTACATTCGGCACTTTTAATAAGGTATCAAACCCATTGCCTATAACCTTGCTCGATTTTAATGCCCAGCTACAAGAGGCAGGAACGGTGCTTACAACATGGTCGACTGCATCGGAAATAAATAATAAGCAATTTATTATTGAGAAAACACATGATGGAGTTAATTATGATACTGTGACTACAGTTGCCGGAGCCGGTAACAGTAATACCGTAAAAAATTATAATGCAACAGATGAAACTCCTTTCTCGGGTGTTTCATATTACAGGCTTACACAGGTAGATTTTGACGGGCATTCTACCAATACAACAGTTGTTCCTATATATATTGCATCACTGGGTAATACCAGTATATTTCCCAAACCGGCAACGACTAACGTAACGGCTAATTATGGTTTAGCTTCAGCGGGGCAAGTGGTACTTACTATTATTAGTGCCGGAACGGGCCAAAGCTTAGGTGCCTATACCTATATGGCGCAAAAAGGAAGCAATACTTTTGATATAAATACAGCGGGCATACCATCAGGTAATTATATTCTGCAGCTTTCCGGACCTAACGGCGTAATAAGCCAAAACAAATTCATTAAGGAATAAGCACCCTACGCTTATTTATTAACATACCATATTCAGGCCATAAAGTGGCACTGAAAGGCCTTGGTTTCCTAGCATAATGCCAGTTAACAATTGCGTAACATTCTGATTTTCTGATAAAAATCATGGTTGATTGTTTTGAAAAAAGCAAAAAAAATCTAATATTTGTAACATAATGGAAGGTTATCCGTACTTAGTGCCAGTTTCTTAAAGCTACAGTAATTATTTTTTTTTACTAAACCGATGCACCTATGGTGAAGCATTACTCTCGTCTTTCAAAATTTTTCCTTGCAGGTTTATTTATATTATTTGCTTTCAATGCAAATGCACTAATTCAAAGTAAGGCGGTTACGGGAAACTGGACAACTCCTGGCAGT
>Ga0206862_1127_pt1 | contig 19918 bp, 20 predicted proteins | sample Alteio_BWOrgCont_43_FD_152625 | JGI IMG/M metagenome (GOLD analysis project Ga0206862, IMG submission 152625) | Enriched cells from forest soil in Barre Woods Harvard Forest LTER site, Petersham, Massachusetts, United States -... | ecosystem: Environmental > Terrestrial > Soil > Temperate forest >... | reverse complement strand
TTCTCGAAGCGGCCCTGAAGCATAGGTCCATGGTGCTGACCGGCTTTGCAATCATCTCTCTGGCCTCGCTGTCCCTGGTGTTTATTCTCGGGGAGAATTTCTTTCCATACGTCGACTCCGGCCAGATGGAGTTCCATGTTCGTCCCCCGACCGGCACACGGATCGAGGTAGCGAGCGCAGATAGGAAGCCACCATCGCGAAAACAACCGCGAGAGCCAGCGGCGTAAAAATGAACTTTGCCGCGCCAGACAACAAGGTCACCGGCACAAAGACAATGCAGATGCACATCGTCGATACCATGGCCGGAATGGCCACCTGTTGCGCACTGTGCAGGATTGCGGCGCCTAACGGCAAATTGCTTTCACCCAGGTTTCGATGCGTATTTTCAATCTCGACGGTCGCATCGTCGACGAGGATGCCAACCGCCAGCGCCAACCCGCCCAGGGACATGACGTTGATCGTGTAGCCGAGTGTGGAAAGCACCAGCAAGGAGAATAGAATCGCGAGAGGAATCGAAACACAGACGATCAGAGTGCTGCGCCAACTACCAAGGAAGACGAGGATCATCAGGGCTGTCAGCCCCGCGGCGGTGGTTGCTTCCTGCACAACGTCGAGCACCGACTCTCTCACGATGACAGACTGGTCGAAGATCGGGGTGATCGTCATCGACTTGGGCAGAGCGGCCTTGATCCGTGGCAGGTGCGCCTTTACCTGGGACACGATGGTTAGCGTCGAGAAATTCCCGTTCTTGATAACTGTCAGCAGGGCGCCTGCGGTGCCGTTTACCTTTACCAGGCTCGTCTGCGGCATGTTCCCATCGTGAATCCATGCCACATCCTTCATGGTGATGACAGACCCGTCTGCCGCACGTATGGGCATATTGTTGAGCTCGTCAAGCGAAGTAGGACTGCTGTTGGAGCCAATGATGTACTCACGGTCGCCTATCTTCTCGGTTCCCGATGGCGCTATGAGGTTCTGCGCATTCAGCGCAGCGGAGATATCGGACTCGGTCAGATGCCTCGCCGCCAGTTGTGTTGGCTCGGCGTCCACCATAATGGCCCGCTGTTGACCGCCATACGGCAGCGGAACGGACGCACCCTCGACCGTGGCGACCTGGCCGCGAATATAGTTCTGCCCAAGATCGTAGAGCTGCTCCTGGGAAATCCCCTTCCCGCCCAGGCTGAGTTGAACGATGGGCACGCTGGAGGCGTCGTACTTGAGAATCTGCGGCGGAAGGATTCCGGGAGGCAGCTGGCGCAGGATCGACTGCGACAGAGCTGTGACCTGCGCGATCGCCAGGTCGATTTGCACGCTCGGCTGGAAGTAGATCTTGATCACACCCACGCCGCTGAACGACTGTGATTCGATGTGCTCGACATTATTCACGGTCGTTGACATGGCGCGTTCGCATATGCCTACGATTCGTTTCGACATATCATCCGCATCCAGGCCGTTATAGGTCCAGATCACGCTCACGATCGGAATGTTGATGTCGGGCAGAATATCTGTGGGCGTCGTGACGATCGATGTAACTCCCAGGATCAGGAGCAGGAGCGAAATGATCACGAAGGTATAGGGCCTGCTCAGTGCTACTCTAACCAGCCACATAGATTCTCCTGGTGCTGTCTTAAGCTCCCTTTAATGTCATGAGTCGATAGACCAAGTTAGGGCTCCCAAAAAACTGATTTAGCTTGTATTTCAAAAGGCCATTCCTTTCAGGAACTCTTGTCGAGTGAGTCGCCGCCGCGTCCCACCGCATCGAACACGGTCGTGATAAGGTCTTCGCTATAGAAGGGGCTTATAAAAAAGTGCAAAGACTCTCACGCCGTTCGAGTTGGATAAACGCACGCGAGACTCTCGAGACACGGAGCCAGGACCTGGCTGCCTGTCGCGGAAGGTTTGTTCTTTCTTTCCAGACCCGCCAGAGAGTGAGTCCATAGGGCGTCATCGTATTCTTTCTCCTTTTCTCGCAAGCAATCCGCGCCGGCTAGACTGAACGGCCTTGCGGTGGGCCACGACAGTGGAATGATCAAGGACTGGACAGTCCAGAACGGGAATATTTCGAGACGCACGGACACAGCTCAAGAGCTGTGTGATGAAGAGAACATTGCGAGTTTTCTCCTCATCACGCCAGCGTTGTTTCGATTAACAATCAGCAGCCTTTGTTATCGTCTCTAGCGAATAACATGCAACGAATGCGTGATGTCAGTTGCCAGCGACCGAGTGCTCGACAACTGCTGTGGCCGAAGCAGCCTTCAGTTCCGCCTTGGTGGGATCAAGCTTCATGCCATAACGCTGGCCCACAACCCAGAGGCGATTCAGATAGTCGACATCACCGTACTTGTGAAAGGTGACATCGGACTGCCGATGAGGCTGCTCGGACAGGGTTGGAATGAAGTCCACGAACGCAGAGCGTTTTCCATCCGCGCTCTGGATGAGCAGTTCCGGGGCATTCATTTCTGGCTGAGAGACCCGGTAAGACCCCGCCGGCATTTCGACGCTAGCGGCATAGAAAGGAAACGAGGTGGTGAAATTCATACCATTGTCCATCTGGGCCATCATCGGAAGCGCAGAACCCAGGGCAAGAACCGCTGTACCTGCGGTCATTTTCAAGAGGTTTTTCATGAGAACACTCCTAAATCAAATTCGCACCATTACTCAATGCGTCTGTCCCTGGAAGAAGCATCTCGAATGCCAAACTGCAGCGTGGGAGCGGCAGTTGAGGCGGATTGGCTTAACACTCGATGGCCAACACAGTTACACAATGTCTGCGACGGATTGGTAGCATGCGGCTACATAGGAACTAATTTCAATATCGTCGACAGTACGTCAAGGTTCTGTCGATATCTCGTCATCATTGGGATACCTCACTTACCGGACTCTGCGGATGTCACCTTTCACGCAATGAGTGGACCGATGCGCAGATTGCCATGCCACTCAAGCCTGGCAATGCATTACAAGTATTCATCTGTTGGTGAGAGCAACACTTTTGCTAGTCGCGGACTTCCGCAATGACGTTCCCATATATCGATGGGAGATCGACAATCATCGCACCGCTTTTATACAAACATATAATTGCCCGCTCACGCGCTGCCGCTAACTATCACCTGAAGCCTCGCGGTGACCAGAATATGGTTCTATGGTTCGACGGTCTAAACCGGAGCCGTTCGTCCGCCACGGGAATTGCCCACGAAGAGCGAGTTCTTGCGGTTGAGCACGACCCGCTTCATCTCCCGCTTGCTGACGTGCCGTTACGGGTGACGCGGAGATGACACCGTGTCGAATCTGAGTGTCCGTAAATTGACAGCAGTTAGGCCCGGATATCTCACAGAAATTGATGCGATCGAGGGCTGATTGGACCTGCTCTTCTTCTCGACGGCGCTAATTGCAATTGAAGATAGAGAAATGCAGGAACTTGCAGAACTCCACATGCATATTCTGTTCGTTCTCTTGAAGCCACAGTGCGTTTGGCACCAGCATTGCATCAGGCAGGATTAAGACAAGCTTAAGGCGTCTGATCGTCAGGTGATCGACTAGCCAATCCATTCCGAAATTGAAAGGTTATGAGGTAAATGAGCGACCACACAAAAGAGAGATCCATGACCGAGCACCCGTCGCGGAGAGGCTTCCCGGCATGAGTTCAGCTGCTCTGGCAGCTGCAGCATTTGTAGGACTGACCGCAAATGCTCAAGAGAAGGCAAGCACGCAAAAGAGCCGAGCACGACCATTCCTCGAACGATCCTGGGCCAGAGAACAAGGACCTTCTGACGGCAAACCCAAACTCCAACACTCCTCCACCTCAGTCTTTCACCGCCAGGAATCGCTTCATTGTTGAAAGACAGGCGATTCAGGATATGGCCTTCGAACCAGAGTAGAGCCGGACGCGAAACCTTGCGTTCGCAGAGAGAAATATATGGGTGAACTATTCACACCACCACCTCTGATGGTACTCGCTGTCATAGCCGGAGTACTTTACGCAACGCTACACCACGGGCAGGGAGTGTCCATGCGCACGCTCATGGATTGGTTGGGCCATTCCATGCTTGAAACCACCATCCGGTACCTCGCAGCTGCGGGCGCAGGATCGCTGAAGACACGTTCACTGGTTGATAAGACTTGGGCCGTACTCGCTGATGATCAGGAGGCTCCCCTTTAGTCAAAGCGTATTCTGTCTTGTAAAAGGTTCGGCTAGGTGCCCAATTTGACGTTTCTCCAGCCACGTCGCAAGCTGTACAGGATCGAAACGCACGAGCGACCCACCCTAAGAAACGGAATCTCACCTCGACGCGTCCAAATCTGAAGCGTGCAGATGTGGACGCCAAGGATGCCGATTACCTGCTTTGAGTCGAGCAACCCATCCATCCTATTCAGTTCTTTGAACCACGTTTCCGATCCCATTATCGTCTCCCTGATCCTCTTATCTTTCAACTGTGGGGGAAGCTGCTCGCGACGAGAAGATCTCACCTCCCGAACCCGATCCAACGGTCAATCCGCGACAGGTCTTCGATGGTTTAGCGAAGACGAATCCATTCTTCCAGCGCTGGCTGGAATTTCGGTCGAAACTTCCTTCCCGGAATCATGGGATGAGTTCGCTGAGGCAGAAGTAGCAGAGGGAGACCAGGGGTATGCGCGGGCAATGCGTGAACTCGGGCAAATGCTCCTCAGCCTGATTCAGCGGAAGAAACAGATCAGGGCGATGCCTGTTTTCAATCTGGCCCTTACCACGCCTCAGGAATGAGACGCGCCGGATGGCTTCTTGCAGGCGCGGCAGTGCTCGTGTGCTACAGCTTATTTCTGAACTCCTCGAAAGTTGATTTCGGAAAGCTCCTTGGCGTCTATGTTGTGCTGTTCTTTCTTGTCGCTCAAATCCTGGCGAAGCTGCAATTTCATCAATCACCGACAAAGCCGATTTACCTCGGCGGAGGCTTTATCGTCGTTGGCGGACTGATCATGACTCTTTGGAAACCCTAATGACAGCTTCAACCGATGGGTTTGTTGGAGCGGAATTCAACAATGTCCCGAGTACCTCCGGACGCTCTAGGAGCTAGACGACAAAATAGAAGCGCTTCGCCGCCACGAAGCCCTGCGGGTTCTCCTTGGGATAGTTGACGAAAACGGACCGCTACTCCAATTGAGAAGTCTCGTGGCGCGGGACACATCGCGATAATCAATATCGTTGTGAGCCTCCCGAGTCCCCTTATTGGTAACTTACCGACGCACTGAACGTCGAGCGGCGAATTTACTCAAATTCCCGCTTCAAGGGAACTAATGGAAGCCACTTGTCCGAGACGCGAGCTATTAGGCAACTTGCCTGAGATTATTGTAGGTGAGTGATTCGGCGATTACGCATCAAATGACGCCGACTGGGCCTGCGTACCCACTGTGCTGAATGTCGGATTACGCGGCATCTACGGGAGGTTTTGTTTCGGCGGGAGGCGCTGGCAAAGTGAAGTGGAAGGTCGCGCCACGCCCGCCGTCGCCGTTGGCCCAGATCCGTCCGCCATGCGATTCGACGATCGACCTGCTGATTGCCAGACCCATGCCGCTGCCTTGTGGTTTCGTAGTAAAGAACGCATCAAATATCTGGTCGGCATCGCCCAGGGGTAGCCCAGGGCCTGTGTCATTTACAGAGATCTCGATCTGGCCGTCCTCTCCCCATTGTGACTTCACTGTAACCACGCCGCCCGCGTCCGTTATCGCCTCGATTCCATTCAGCATCAGGTTCATGAGCACCTGTTGAAGCTGCACTCGATCCGCCACGGTCATGGGAAGATCGTCTTTCATATCGGTGCGGATCGATACTCCATGTCTTCTGGCTTCGGTGCTCAGCATCCTGGCCATTTCGCCGATGACCTCATTGATCGCGACCAACTCTCGTTTGGGAGAGGCCCTTTTGTACAACGATCGCAGACGGTCGATGATTTCCGAGGCAAAGGTGCCCGCTTCAATGATTCTTTCCGTCCCTTTGCGAACTTCCGTCAGATTGGGCGGGTCGCGCTGAAGCCATCGCAAAGATGCCTTGGCATTATTGGTTGTGGCCGTGATGGGTTGTGCGAGTTCATGCGAGATGGAGGCGACCAGTTCTACCATCGTGCTGACCCGGCTCGCATGGGTAAGATCCGCCTGGAGCCGTTCAGCATGTCTGCGATCTTCAATGTCGTTCGCCACTGCACACCACTTCACGATCTTGCCGCGCTTGTCCCGCACAGGCACGGCTCTTATCAGGAACCAGCGATAGACTCCGTCCGATCCGCGGCGCAGCCGCGCTTCATAATCCAGAGGTTCGCCAGTCGTCTCGGACGCGCGCCACCGCTCGGTGACGCGCTTGAGATCATCAGGGTGAATCGTCTTCTCCCATCCTGACGCTGACGCTTCTTCCGCGCTCAATCCTGTGTATTCGAGCCAACCCCTGTTCATAAAAGTGCGATTGCCTTTGGTGTCGGCAACGAAAGCCAGGGCCGGCATGGTTTCTACCGCGTCGCGGAATTTCTTCTCTTGCTGCCGCAACTGGTAAACACGCATTTGATAACCGGCCCAAAGCAGCGCAATAAAGACGGCGATGCACGACAATCGGAACCAGTAAGTTTGATAATAGGCAGGGGCGACGTTCAAAGCGATCGCAGTTTCTGGCCCGTTCCACTGCCCCTCGCTGTTGCTGGCGACTAGCCGGAATCGATAGGAGCCGGGCCCAAGGTTCGTGTAAACGGCTTCTCGCGCTGCAACCGGCTGGCTCCAGCTACTGTCGAAACCTTCGAGAAAATATCGAAAGCGAATTCGCTCGGGCACCGCGAGGCTCAGCCCCGTGTACTTAAATGTGATTCGCCTGGGAGATGGAGGAATTTGAACGAAGGCGGCGGGGTTTGCGATGTTGTCATCGGTGGTGATCGCCTCGATGTGAGGCAGCGCGGGAACTGAATTGTCATTGATCTGGGATGGATTCACAACCGACAAGCCGCTGCTGAGTGAAAACCAGATCCGGCCCGCTGAATCCGAGACCACCGATCGGCTCCGCTTCACTCCTTCAGTGCTCTCGAGACCATCGGCCTGGTTATACTCGCGAACATCGACTGCTTTCACAACACCGCTTAGCAGTTTGTCGCGCGGAATGCGCAAAACATGATCTGAGGTCGCGATCCACAGCCAGCCGTTTTTGTCTTCTTCAATGCCGAATATTGGTGCCTGCAGGGACTCAGGCACTTCGCGGGGTACATGCACATGCCCATCACTGAGGTAAGCGAGACCTTCGGCCGTTCCTATCCACAGGATTCTCGTTGAATCCTGCAGGAGGCAGTTGACATCCTCGGAGGGTAATCCGTCGTTGCCGGTATAGGTTCGCCACCCCTTCTGTGACATCGCACTGACGCCCTTCGGGGTCCCGAACCACATCGTTCCGTCAGGGCCCTCGGCAATCGACGACATTGTGTTGGCCGCTAACCCGTCTGTAGTCGTGTAATTTGTGAAATGACCGTTCTTTAGCGCGCTTACACCACTACTGAGGGTCCCGGACCAGACGGTACCATCACGACTCCGATAGACCGCGTACACTCTGTTTTGTGCGAGGCCGTCTGCCTGCGTGTAGGTCTTGGCTGTAAACGAATTGCCGGAGTAGCGCAGTTGGGTAAGTCCACCCTGTTGTCGTCCCACCCAGACATCATCCTTGCCAGTTCCGGCAATGGAGTAGACTACATCGTTGGCGATCCCATCGGCAGTGACAACCCCACTTTTTCCTTCCTTCAGCCATCGCAAACCACCCTGAATGGGCGCAATCCAGGTGCGGCCGCCGGAGTCAACGTGCAATGGTCCCATACTCTGCGATTTCAAATTGGGAAGAGAGTACGTAACGAAGGCGCTGTCTCGCAGTCGCTCGAGGCCGCGCGCGCTACCGATCCATATGTTTCCCTCCCGATCTTCGAAGAGCGCAGGTACCGGTCCACTGGTTTCGAGAGTATTCAGTAAAGAAACCCCGTTCGCGTTGTACCGAAATAGTCCGCGACTCGTGCCAACCCAGATGTTCGAGTCCCGGTCGCGAAGAATGGAAAGGACGTCGAGATTGCGAAGAGATGACGGTACACCTGCCGAGGTAAGCTCTTTTCCATTCCAGCGCAGCACACCCTTCGCCGTTCCGACCAACAATTCTGAGTTTTGAAGAGGAAGAAGGCAGTTAATGTTAGTATCAACCCGCCCATTCAAGGCGCTCGAAACGCGGCGTTCCTGGAGATAGAAGAGCCCTCGACGCTCCGTTCCAAGCCAAATCTTTCCGTCGTCAGTCTGCGCCATGGAGATCACCACCGAGGTGGGCGCCGCCAGACGATCAAACCAACTGAAGGGAGTTGCTCGCTGGTCAGGAGCTTCGTCGTTCGCGACTCTTGCGGCGTCGGCGAGAAGAGCTGCGGACGACAGGCTTCGAAATCGGTTGTCACTGTATGTGACAGTTCCCACAGCTAGTGATGAGAGCAAAACCGCACCCGACGTCCCCCGTGCCATTGCCGTTGTGCCGTTCTCAGTCTCGCCGCGGATAAGCTCGAAGTTTCCATCTCGGTAACGAAAGACCTGGGTGTTTTGCAGCAAGATCCAGAGGTTATCGCTTGCGTCAACCACGAGTGTCCGCACAGGACCAATCAGGATTGGATTAGGATGGGCCCGCTCAAACTGGTGAAAATTCAAACCGTCGAAACGTACAAGGCCTTTATCTGTCCCAATCCAGAGATAGCCATCGGAAGTCTGTGCGATGGCCGTTATAGATCCGCCCGGCAAACCTCTCTCAGTACCCCACGAGTCGTGGAGATATTGCGACACGGTCCGGGTGGCATCGAGCGCAGACGCCAAAACAGTGAAGCAGACGCCCGCGAGTCCTGCAATGGCACACCTAAGTAGCCAGCGCCTTCCAACACCGCCCTCACGGAAGGTATTCAAACTTCTCAACCACAACCTCGCTTGGCTTCTGCATGGGATTTTTGTAGCTTGCAACAACGTAAAAGATTAGACGGGGCACTGCCTTACCCGGTACCGGTATGCCAGACGTGAACTCATGTTCAGAAACGAGTTGCGCTCCGGCACCGGCAGATCTTCCGCGAAAGGTCTGGAAAGTTGCATGTCCAGATTCCCAGTGCAGGACATACGTCAAGGTGCCTGAGGGCGCCGCAAAAACAAACAGGTTCCCAGGAATGTAGAACGGTTGAATTATGTATCGTGCATTGTTCTTATTCGCAGCGTTACCCCGGCCATTGACCTCTACGTCCATCTCGCGATAGTGCTGCTCGCTAGCCGGGTCATCGAAGGTAAACATACTGAAGGCCGCGGCGGGTTCTAAGTGAGAAGTATCACGCACAGTTACCGAATACGTGCCGAACCCGAGACTGCGATTTAAGAATATTTCCGCACACGACCACCTGCCCGATTTCTTCTTGATCTGCATGTGGAGCGCCCCGCTCGCATCGGTCCATGCATTTTCAGGATCGTAGAGGTTGTCCGTGCCTCCCTTGTCACTTTCAATCATGCGAACACCCCAATCATAGCCGCTGAATTTAAGCGATCCGGTCGGGGCAAATTGCGGCGTTCCAACGCCCTTCACAATTGTCACGAGAGCAACGGAGCCGCCTTGGGTCGGAGCTACATTCAACTCGGGCAGCGGATGATAATCCGGCTCCACCAATAACGCAGCATACTCAAATCCCAGATGAGTTTCCGTGCTCCACGTCGAGTCTGCTTTGATGGGAATGAAGGGATGATCAGGCCAGGGCTGCACCCACCACGTCCCGCTGTGCGCATAAATAACAATCTGCTGATTTGGTTGAGCGTTTCTGACCCGTCCAGAGATCGTGTCGACTCTTTCTCGTCCACCTTGCGCCGCCGGCGGAATATGGGTGAACTCGATCGAGGGTCCGGAATTGGCTTTATGCGACTGGCAACTGTTCAGCGCAATGCAGAAAACCAGCAGCACCGATCGCTGCAAGAAAACTCGGACCAACAGTCGCAGTTGCATGTGACCCCATAATAGACTGCCAGATGCGCGAGGTGAGAGGTACCCTGCATAGTGCTTGGACCGAAATCTTACCGGGCCCCGATATTCGGAATTCTGATGCGGTTTCAAGTCGCTGCCATCCTCCCGTTTTCTTATAAAAATACCTTCTCAGCGGGCAGGCAGCCAGAGCGCACCGGAGCCGTCCTCCGTTGCTGCAATCGCACTATCTATGTAAGGCTTTCGGAAACGAAGGTGGTAGCGCAACCTGGTGTAGTTTCCCGCGTTATAGCGATAGATGGCATCCAGAAAGCCACCAAATGGTGCCAGCGGGAGCACGGTACGCAGTCAGGGTTTGCTGGGGAAACAGATGACCACGATCAGAGTCCCGGGCCTGGCACTTTGACCGCCTTGCGCAGTTGAGGTTCGATCTGTTCCGGGGAATCGATCATGCTTTGCACTGTTTTTCGAATACACCCATCAGTTCAGCTACGTGTCAGCTGCAGTGGTGCATTTATTTCGCCAATAACTCAGCGCGGAACTCGTTGAATAACAGGACACGGAAATCTGTGCGGCTGGCATCGGTGCCCAAATGTTGGTAAGTGAACTAAAACCGTTACAACAGCACGCGACCTAAAAACCAAAAAACTTGACCGTTTTGAAGTTGAGAGCTCGCAGTTTGCACCCGTTGTGGCGGAAACCTAGGCCCTCCGTCTACGAGCTCGGGGCGAGCCCCATGTTGTTTCAAGGTAGGTGCTCAGGAATGCGTTGATCTCGGGAACGGACTCGATTTCACGAATCGCCAGCCATAGTGCCAACATCTGTGCAATTGCCAAAATCTTCCACCGATAGCCTTATGCACAACGTATGAATTGAATTCTCTCGACGTTTACAGCCATTAACTTACGAGACTAGATGTCTCCGCCTCCCTTTGGCATTCGGGATGCCCCATTGGAATTGCAGAAGGGTGGCTAGGTGGCGGAGGTCTGCACAAGTAAAAAGCCGCGGCGCGTATCAAGCTGCGCCTCTACTTTCATCTATGGCGGCAGGTTGCTTCGTGCGACTCCGCTTCTCGTGGTGCTCGTTGCCCTCCACTTCTCCGTTAGCGAAGTGTCAGCCAACGGTGAAGGCAGCAAGATAGGTGAACTGAAAGGAACAGTATCAATAGGGGAAGGCGCAGCCCGATCGTATGTGCCAGCAGCGAAGGTAGTAGCGATTGGTCCGATCACGGTACAAACAGAGGCCAATTCAGAAGGAGAGTTCGCATTTGGAGAGATGCCTGCTGGCTTATACACGGTAACCGCGAGCGCACCGGGACTCGAAGCTCAGCAAATAGTCACATTGCAACCCAACCAGATTCCCCAGATTTCGCTCCAGCTCAAGCCAACCGTCGCGGTGGCTTCTGTGAATGTGTCAGCTCCGGATTCGGCTGCGGGATCTCCGGGCCCAACTCAGACCATCGGGGAAAAGACATTGCGTGACGCTCCCAATGTCAACGAACGACTTGAAACGCTGCTTCCTCTCGTTCCGGGAGTGGTGCGCAGTCCGGATGGCCACATCAACATGAAGGGCGCCCGCAACACCCAGAGTGGCGCACTGGTCAACAGCGCGAACGTTACCGATCCGGCGACAGGTAGCCCGGCGATGAACCTTCCGATCGATGTGGTGTCCTCGGTAGAGGTTGTGTCGAATTCCTACGACCCGCAGTACGGCAAGTTCACGGGAGCAGTCTCATCGGTCGAGACAAAAACAGGAAATTATGAAAAATACCACTACTCGATCCAGAACGTTCTGCCACGCTTGAGAGATCGAGACGGCAGCATTGTTGGCATCGGCGCTGCTACTCCGAGGGCTACTTTTACGGGGCCGCTTGTCCGGGACAAGCTGGCGTTTACGCAGTCGATCGAGTATCGCTTTGTACGCACACCAGTCAATAGCCTTCCTCCGCTCGAGAGAGATACGACGATCGAGAGCGTGGACTCTTACACGCAAGGCGATTTGAAGATAAGTCCTACGCAGACAGCGACAGTCTCGTTCGCTGTGTTTCCCCAGAAGTTCCAGTACATGGGCCTGAATCCATTCACGCCGCAGCCGGCGACGGCGGACCTTCATCAGCGCGGGTACCAAGTTTACGGGCAGCACCGTTTCTTGACCGGAGACGAAAGTGCGTTGATATCGCAGTTCAGTTACAAGACTTACGATGCCGACGTCACCGCACAAAGCGACGATCCCTACCAGTTACTTATCGAGACTACAGAAGGAGGATACTTCAACCGGCAGGCGCGGAGGACATGGCGGCTGGAAGGGCAGGAGAGTTACCAGTTTGCGCCGCGCCATTTTCTTGGGACCCATGAATTCAAGGCCGGCCTGAATTATGCCCACTCCTCCTACGACGGACGGCAGACGTTTCTTCCTGTCGAACTTATTGGCGTTTCCGGGCTGCCCATCGAGCGCATCACCTTCACGCCGCCCACTACTTTCGGAGTCGATCAGGACGAAACCGCGTGGTTTGCGGGCGATCAGTGGTCTCCTTCGAAGCGCGTGACGCTGGATCTGGGACTGCGTTTCGACAACGATACGGTGACAGGCACGACGCATGTGGCTCCACGCGCGGGGTTCATCTTGGTTCTGACCAACGACGGCAAGACGCTGCTCAAGGGTGGCGCGGGTATGTTCTATGATCGCGTGCCCCTCATGTATCCAGTATTTGAGCACATGCCAGAACGGACAGCATCGACACTCGACGAGAACGGGGAAGCCTCGAGCGCGACCGGATATGTCAATCGCATTGGCGGCGAGCTTCACAATCCCGAAAGCATTGCCTGGAACACTGCAATCGAAAGACAGGTGCTTGAACGGCTGACCGTAAGACTGGCGTACGAGCAGCGCAATACAACAAAAGACTTCACGCTTTCACCCGTCTCTTACGCAAGTTCGGGCGTCCTGCTGCTTTCAAATACTGGGCGCGACACGTATGGGGAATACCAAGTGGCCGGTCGCTACCAGAGTGAGCGCCTCACTCTGAACGGCTCTTATACACGCTCGCGAGCCTATGGGAACCTGAACGACCCTGCGCTTTTTTTCGGCAACTACCCTCAAGCAGTGATTCAGCCCGACGCCCGCGCGCGCCTGCCTTTCGATGCGCCCAACCGCCTTCTGTTCTGGGCTGATGTATCGGGTCCGTTCAAGCTTACGCTGATCCCCGTTTATGACCTGCATAGCGGATTTCCTTACTCGACGTGGAACCAATTTCGTGAATACGTAGGACCTCGGAATGACAGGCGGTATCCGAGATTTTCGTCAATGGATCTGCAGGTGTCGCGCCCATTTTCCCTGCACGTTGGGGAAAGCCGGCACCTTCAAGTAAGAGCCGGGTTCGGCGTATTCAACGTCTTCAACCACTTCAATCCTCGGGATGTGCAGAACAACCTCGACAGCGACCGCTACGGGGATTTCTTTAACGATGCATGGCGCGAATACCGCGGCAAGTTTGTATTCCAGTTCTGATTATGAGACTTCCAATTGTTTTCAGCGTTTTGTTGTTAGTGCTCACGGCAAGTGCTTCCCGTGCGGACGATAGCAATCCTTTCCCGAGCGGCACTGTGGTTGCGGCACGGATGATGGAGCGGGACGCGCAACGACAATCCCTCGCGGCGGGATATCAAGGGATGCGCCGCTACATCCTCGACAACGAGCTCACGCACAAGCACGCGGAGATTCTTGTGCATATTGACTGTGGCGCGGACGGGATCAAGCACTTCGAACTGGTGTCTCAGTCGGGCTGGAAAGGTGCTTACAAGCACGTTGTGAGCAAGATGCTCGAATCGGAGGCGGAGGCCTCACACCCGGATGTCCGCTCTAGAATTCGCCTCGGCCCGGAGAATTACGAGTTTCACATGTTGAGAAGCGCGTTGCTGGACGACCGGATGGCTTACTTACTCGAGGTCACGCCCAGGCGACGCGAGGAGAGGTTGTTCGAGGGACGAGTGTGGATCGACGCTCAGGACTATGCAGTTGCCCGCATTGAGGGTGAGCCAGCGAGGAACCCGTCGTTCTGGATCCGTAGCGTGCACTTCACTCACACATACCAGAAAAGCGGGCCCATATGGTTTCCAGTCACCACAGAGAGCGTCAACGAGGTGCGCATCTTTGGGGCGACGACTCTAACGATCGACTATTTCGACTACAAACCAAATCTGCCGCCGTCGCCTGACACCGCAAGGGCAGATGCAGAAGGAGGGCAGAAGTAATGAGGGAGACGAAGCGTTTACGTACGTGCACGAGGCGACACAAGCCGCGAGTCGAAGAGTGTCTGATCCTGGCGGCGGGCAACGGGCGGCGGCTCACCTCGCTATCCGGAGGGCTACCCAAACCACTGGTCAGAATCCACGGCCAGCCGCTACTCGAGCACGTGATGCTTGGCGCGCACGAAGCGGGAATCAACCGGTTTGTGATTGTGGTTGGTTACGGCGCGGATACGATGCGCGATTGGTTTGTCCACCACAGCTTTGAGGGCATATCCGTCACCCTGGTAGAGAACTCGGAATATCACAAGGACAATGGTGTTTCTGTACTCAAGGCACGGGACTACTTGAATGGTGCGTTTTTGCTGCTCATGGCCGACCATATTTTCGAGGCTGACACAGCCAGGGCACTGCTTAACCAACGACTGAGAAGGGGCGAGGTAATTCTCGCGGTGGATTCAAAGCTCGACAACATCTTCGACCTCGAGGATGTCACGAAGCTCAGACGCGAGGGCGACCATATCGTTACGATCGGCAAAGAGATTCCAGAATACGATGCGTACGATACGGGCATGTTCCTGTGCAGTCCGGAATTGTTCGGCGTTCTCGAGTCGGCTAAAAAAAAACGGGAACTGTTCATTATCCGACGGCATGCGGATACTTGGGCAGAGACGCAGGCTCCGCGCGTTCGATATCGGAGATGCTTTCTGGCAGGATGTCGATACTCCGGAGGCATGGACCTACGCGGAAAGCATTTTCGACCACCAGTTCTTCCGGCCGGCAATCCGAGAGGCATCTATTCATGCCTAAGCGTTTGGCGCTACGTATTGTCGCCGCGATTCTCGGAATCGCACTGCTGACGTATTTGATCCTGCGAGCCGGCCCGGCAACACTAGTGGAAAGCCTCCACCGCCTGGGCTGGGGACTCGCGCTGATCATCGCACTGGGCGGCGTTTCGCACCTGGTGAAAACTTATGCCTGGAGGCTAACGCTGGCAGGCAGCGGGAACAGGGCTTCGCTTGGGCGCATGTTACAGCTTCGGCTGATATCGGAAGCAGCCGGGCAAGTGGGTGCGCTGGGACAATTCTTTGGAGAGAGCCTGCGCGTCTCCGCGCTCAGTGCGGAAATACCGATCGACCACCGTGTGTCGTCGGTCACTCTCGATCGCGCTCTCTTTGTTGTCTCGGGAGCCAACGTTAGCCTCGTAGGACTAATAGCGGCATTGTTCGTGGTGCCGTTGACTCCAGCGACGCGAGTGTATGCGGTGCTCTTTGCCGCCACGCTCATCATTCTGATCGGTGCGGCTGCTGTAGCCATGGTCAAGCGGTGGCCGTTTCTTTCCGCTCCTGCGCGGGCACTCAGGCGAGTCCATTACATCGGCAGACATATAGAGCGCATACTCCCGCTGATTCACTCGGTCGAAAACAGACTCTTCGACTTTCATCGCCGTACGCCGTTCGCCTTCTGGGCAAGCCTGGTGTTGAATCTGGTCGGCCATGGCCTCGCCGTGCTCGAGGTGTACGTCATTCTGCTGCTTCTGGGAGTCAAGATTGGACTATTAGGAGCGTTGGTATTCGAAGCCCTGACAAAGCTTGTGAATATCGCGGGCTCGTTCAACCCCGGCAATCTCGGGACGTATGAGGGAGGTAATATACTCATCGCCAAAATGTTCGCCATGCCGGCCTCCACGGGATTGGCTATTGCCGTTGCCAGACGTGCGCGGGCGATCTTCTGGACGGCAATCGGAATCATCTGTTTCATCTTGTTGTCCAGGCCGAGAGCTCGGAGCGGGTCCGGAAGTATCGACGAGAGTGTAGACGGCGAAACACCGCACGAGGATACAGGCCGAGCGATCGCCGCTTGCATCATTCTTGACAAGAACAGATCGCCTCTACTCCGAGTCGGCACACTTCCCATTTTGCTTCGTACGATCCTCGCGATCAGGAGAGCCTGCGAAGGGAAGATTATTGTATGTGCAGAGCCCGATACCAGACGCCAGATGGAGCGCGAACTGCTGAACATAGGACGCCTTCCTCACTTTGTAGATTGGCTTGAACCGCCCTCAGGCGTGTTACTCCCTCGGTTAATGAGGCAGATCGCCTCCGAATCAGGAGGGGATTGCCTGCTGGTGGTGGATGGGAACACCAGCTACCATCCGGCTTTGTTTCGCCAAGCATGCGCGTGGACGGGGCAGAACGGCGCAATGTTGCTGACTGAGGCTGGGAAGCCCATAGGCATTCACATGTCATCGGCCAATTTCGCGCGCGAAGTTACAGATCTCTGCCCCTCGGATACGCGCACTCTCGACAAGTTGGAGACTTGGCTTGTGTCGTCCTTGCAAGTCCGGTGCGAAGAAGTAGAGCCTGTATCCTGGCACCGAGTCACAACTGCGGAAGACCGAATCTCCGCTGAGCGAAAGCTTGACCGATGGCTGGTGAAGCCTACAGATGGCATCTTCGCACGCATGAATCGGAAGATTTCGATACCGATCAGCAGGCAAATCATTAAGCTGCCAATTACGCCAAACTTGGTGAGCCTGTTCACTCTCATCGTTGGACTGGTCGCCGGCATCTTCTTTGCTCGCGGTGGTTATTGGAACATGCTCGCTGGCGCCGTTCTATCGGTCTGGGCGAGCATTCTCGATGGCTGCGATGGAGAAGTCGCGCGGCTGAAGCTGATGGAGACCGACTTCGGGTGTTGGCTCGAGACAGTATGCGACTGGTTATATTACCTGTTCATCTTCGGGGGGATAGCCGTCGGGCTCACGAAAACTCTGGAGCCTGTGACCGTTGTCGCCTGGGGAAGTTGGCTTCTTCTCGGAGCAGTAATGAGCTTCCTGGTCACCGGCTTTGGTCGGCAGAGGTTTGCCAACCGACGGCCGGAGCAGTATCTGGCAATCTGGCAGGCCAAGGCAGAGAGTCGGCCCTTCAATCCGATTCTATATATCGGACGAAATACGGAGTTTATCGTCCGCCGATGTTTCCTGCCGTACGCTCTGTTGTTTTTCGCTCTATTGAACATGATAAAGATAGCCTTCTTCGTTTCGGCGATCGGCGCGAATCTGGTCTGGTTAATAGCGCTATACTCCTACTCGTCGTTCGCGGTTATACGACCCAAATTGAAGGATGTCGCGGGTGCTCCAGAGCACTGACAGAAGTCCGTTCAGGCTTCGGCAGACTAAATGCATTTGGAATGGCTTTAACAATTCTTGAGTTCCAGCATGAATGTGAGCTCCGATAAGGTGATCGAGGTCGGCAACTTCGCCCCCCGGCGGTTATTTCTTCGGCCGCCCGAATCGATATGCATCGTTGACTGGAACATCAATCGCGGTCTGCGATTGAACGGCATACTCGACTTTCTCACAGGCGTCGGGGCAGATTTGATCCTGCTGCAGGAGTCCGATCTCAATGCCAGGAGGACACATCGGTTGAACATTGCGCGCGAGATCGCGCAGAAGCTGGAGATGAACTATGTTTTCGGACGAGAGTTTCAGGAGCTGACGCAGGGATCGAACAGTTCACCCGCATATCACGGTCAGGTGACACTCTCGCGGTGGCCATTGTCGAATCCCCGCATCATTCGGTTCAAGAGGCAGTCGACCTTCTGGCGTCCGCGCTGGTTTCTTCCTGATATCGAGCCGTTGCAGGAACGGATCGGCGGACGAATGGCCCTGGTGACCGAGACAACTGTTGGCGGGAGTACGCTCGTGAGCTACAACCTGCATCTTGAGAGCCTGGAGACGACCCGGACAATGATTGAGGTGGCCAAGGAAAGCCTTGCCGCGCGGCAGGAGAATGCCCGGCTTACCGAGAATCAATTCAAGGAAGGGGTTTCACTGACTTCGCAGCGCGACGCTACGCAGGCCCAGGCGATGAAAGCTCAGGCCGGGCTGCTCGAATCCAGCCTCGATTATCTGCTCACGCAGGACGAGCTGAACCGTGTACTCGGCTCCTCAGCCAAATAGCATTACAGCATTCGCGGCAATCCTGCCAGCGCGGAGTCACGAATCCATCTTAAGATGCCAGCTCTCGACGACCTCGACGAGATCGTCGAGGATTCTTCCACCTGATCCGATCATCTGCACTCCTCGTTCGTGAATCAGCAGCAACAGGTATCTGCCGGCAGCGTCAATCCCGACTACGGCGGCAAGATCTACGCAAACGGCGCGGCCGGTTCCATCTAGAACTGCGGCGCGCCAGGCATCTTCAAGTTCCGAAACCCACGCGCCGCTGAGGCTGCCCTCAAGCTTTAGAGTGATCTGGTGGAGAGTCTCGTGCATAGTGATCTTTAGCATCTGCAATTCCTGTTCGTTCTATTCAGGAGCACTAGCATTGCCAAAAGAATGCTGAACGTGAATCGCTCATAGACCGCACCGGCGAGGACCGGAACCGGAAAACGCCTTCCCTGTAGTCTTGTGAGTCTCAGGCAGTCACAACTCGACTATGCCTCCGGTGGGTTTCTCCACGCGCGATAGCACGAGTGAAAATTCAGGCAGCATCGCGCTCCTCTCCGCCGGCAATTCGAGCTGGGCAAATCTGCGTTTCGGCCAGCTGCGTTCCAGGTGTTCTCGATTGGCAACTATAAGGGGCACGAAAATCGCTGTCACGATTCACCTCCAACGAATTTCACCCTTGGCAGATGCAACGCGAATACCACATTCATCGCGAAGAGAGTGTCAACGGCAAGTGATTCAAAAGCGAAGCGATTTTCTGCGGCAGGTCTTGCTAGTATTCACGGCCAGGGTCTCGGCAATGCTAAGAGATCGGCACATGCTGGTAGATGGGCGCGCTCGTGGCTTCTGGCAGTGGGCCACATTTTGCGCGGCAAAGCACAAGACGGTCCAGGTAATCATTGCGCTGATAATCGCCCGGAGTTGGCGTGTCGTCATGCAGGTTCTCCGCTCAATTCGTCTGCTAACAACTGTGCAGAAGCTTGCTCTCGAGACTCACGTCTCGAGACCTTCACCTCGGGTTCCACGGAGACATAGAAAGGCTCTTCACGAACTTTGGACCTTTTCGGTGGCGCTGTCCGGGCACTCCATCTAACACCTAGGGCGTGCAGGATCAAGCGGTCACCCATACTTAGATGACTGGGATGTCGCACGGCGTCATGAGCGTAATTGACGCGGGCATTGACCGATTCACACCATGGCATGCAAAGCACGACCCCACCGCATCGCGCGCAGGTCCAGTCCTCATCTACAAGACAGCTTTGCCACCGTCGACTTTTCTTCCGTATTCCCACAATCTCCTCCCGCGAGTGGAACAAGCGCCGGTCGGCATCGCGAACGATAGAGCCTGCCACTGGACCAACGGAGTCCCAGCCTCATAGAGAGCAACTTCGGGACCATTCAGATCCGGACGACTTCGCCCGAGAAGAATGCTCAATGCGGGTGGAAAAGGTAAATTGAACCCTCCGGTATGGAGGACCAAAATCGCGCCGCTGGTTGCCAACGATTGAACAGGCGCCAATTGACAAGCACCTATCCGGAGCAACAATTCTGCATTTAGATAAAAGCTAATTGAAGCGAGATCGGATAATGATCCGACGCCGTGACCGAAGTGTGAACACTGGCCCGGGTAGTCTTGATCGGTCCTCGCGAAAACACCCAATCGATGGTCCGCCCCCGATCAAAAAGCGAACGTGGCGGTGTGGTCCGGTCTGGCAGCCGCGAAAATGCGCTCTGGAACAACGCCTGGCTGAGGGCCCCGTCAGC
>Ga0206862_1126_pt1 | contig 20026 bp, 15 predicted proteins | sample Alteio_BWOrgCont_43_FD_152625 | JGI IMG/M metagenome (GOLD analysis project Ga0206862, IMG submission 152625) | Enriched cells from forest soil in Barre Woods Harvard Forest LTER site, Petersham, Massachusetts, United States -... | ecosystem: Environmental > Terrestrial > Soil > Temperate forest >... | reverse complement strand
CTGGGGGACTAGGATTCGAACCTAGGTTAACGGAGTCAGAGTCCGAAAAGCGAATCTTACTACATTGATTTTATTGAGTTTTTTGCCGCGCGATGCCACTACAAATGCAGGACTTTGCATAACAATGCAGAGCCCAAATACGCAAATTTCCAGCGGGAGTTTTTTATAGATTAATATTCAGCGACAGGTATTTATTACAAAATATGACTGCAATGGTGGTTAACAAGAAATCAAGCGGTTTTATAAATGACTAGGCACCGAAATCGGTGCCTAGTTGCACTAAAAAGAGCACGTTGTAACATCGGCAGATCCCTAATTAAGACCCTATTTAACCGACTCGAATTTGAACCGGCGTAAACCTGGTCTTTTTTAGATTGATGTGAAACGTAACCCTTGTCTTTTGGACTGATGCGATGGGCTCTCAGTTTCTACTGCATCTTTAGGATCTGCTTCATTTGCCTGCGCTCCATTCTCCTTACCTGGGACCGCAGTGGTTTTAGTAGATAATGCATCCATTTGGAAAGTAATGGCAGGAAGGGCTGTACCTGGGCATTTTAAGCGCAATACTGCGTCTAATTGTTTTTCAGATAACAATCCCAATCGTTCCAATTTCTTTTGCAAAATATATTTTTTAAATGCTCGCTCAGCCATCATAAGGAATTGCTTTTGAAGAAAGGGGGTATTTAAAAGTTTTGAAATTTTCTCAAAATTAAATGCATAATGACTTACTAATTCACAAATTGGTAATGGAAGGCATCCCGCACCTTCTTCAATACATTTTGCCTTTCTAAAAATTTGGTCCCGATATATATGTGCTAAAAAAGGGAGACCATTTTGATTACGCAAAACATGCACATCTGCTTGCATATTCCTGGTATAGTCATCACTTTCCCATGGACGGTGACTTACATTCATATCAGGATCAATAAATTTTAGACAAAAACGATCTCGCATACCTGCAAAATGACTCCCCCTACCAGGCTTCCAAGTAAAACAAGCCCAATCCAAAGCAGTATAATCTCGATCATCTCGAACACTATAATCAGCCCCAAATTCTAATAATAATTCAATAACTTGAGGCCCCCAATTTCTCAGAGCAAACATCAAAGGTGTAATGGTTGCAGGAAAAGTTGGTTCCGCAGGAAATCCCATGGTATCAAATGCAGGAAGTCCAAGCAGAGCAGAAAAAGTTCTAGATCGAGCAGCCGGATCTTTAGCACAATCCAATAAACTAAATGTAAAGTTGGGATCTGCACCAGCATTCAATAATATTGCAAACACTTCCTGGGAGACTAAAAGGTTATTGCAACAGGCTAGGAACAAAGCCTCATTTATGGAAGTATTTTGATCTACTTCTGCTTCTTCTGAGAAGTAATCCATTACCCCTGGAATATCTCCTAAAATTCGCTTTGCAAGACCAAGATCCTTTGAGCCATCTTCAGCTTTAATTTTCAGTTCTGAAGCTGGTGCATTTTGGGTTTGGACTTGCTCTTCAACAATCTTGGAATCATTTGCGGCAGCCATAATAAATCTCCTCTTAATGTTAGTAATAATAATATGTTATTTTTTTAGCTTAAGATTTTATAGAAATTCTTTAGCCAATGCAAGAATAAAATGTATATTAGTTAGTCAGATTTATTTTATGCAGTAACCCTTTTTTGTTTCGCCATATTTGATTATTCTAGAAATGACGGTCTAAACATTACGATTTTCATTTGATTCCACTAGCTCCCATTTTTAGACTTAGAGATGGCAAATTTTATTGGATAAGTAATGACATCTTTTAATAAACAAACAGCATCATAAGCAAAAAATAATCCTCGCTCACAACGGCTATTTTTGAGAGACGTGGGATGCTGTTGAGCTTGTGGAGTGAAAATTAATTGTGTAGCAACATCTGATTGTGCAGTAACTTCCGGTTGAGCAGCAACTTTCGATGGTGCAACAGCCTTCAATTCTAACCTCTCTAGGCCGAATTTGGAACTCGACTTTACTTGCTGCAATTTCAATTTTTCTTGACGAAATGTTGCCAATGCTTTTTCATTATGCGTTCTTCTAAAATCATCAAACGGTCCCTCATTTCTTCTCCTTTCATATTCTTTAAAGCTTAATTCAGTAATATATGCAGAAAAGGAAGATTGAGATTCAACATTAGCATTGTCTTTAATGTGTTTCACCTCTCTCTCCTCTGGTTTCCCTGTTTTCTCTGGTTCAGTCACTTCCAGATTCTTTACAGGTTTTCCCTTTGTTCCGGAATAAAAGATTTGCTTAAAAGGCTGAACCGCATAGGTAATTAAAGATTCTGCTGTTTCTTTAAAATCAGCTTTTAGGGGTTTTGATATGCAACATGTCATGTTATTCACATATACATTGAAATTCATCAATTGATTGGGAAGAGATACTAATTCATTAAATTCGATGGATTGAAAGAATTTTCTTAAATCTTCGATTTCAAAATCTGGGAAATATACTGCTAGAGCTTTCGAAAGTGTCAAACAAAAGTGTGCCCTAATAGCATCTAACCCTCCTTGAGCTTGAAATGCTAATTGTGAAGGATCAAGAACCTTTACTTGTGGCCCTTGAAATTCAACAGTTCTCGGTAGTGGGACCATTGCCACTTGAACAAATCTTTCCTGCATTTCCTGATAAAATGATTTTGGGCTGCTGGTAACAGGAGGATCTCCATAAAAATGTCCCACAAATACTTGGCCATCATCGTTTAACAAAGTATCGATGGCATTCCAAAAAACAGTTTGATTCCCCGTCAAATGTATGTTTGGAATGATAATATAGTCAAAAAATCCAACAAATTCTGGGTAATGACAAAGCTCTTCGACGAACATAAGGAAAACTCGGTTTTTATCGCCCTCGTAGTTTTGTACTAAGTGGTAAATAGGTTCAACTGCATAAATCTGCATATTTGGATAAGCAGATTGAATAATGGTTGGGTTTTTACCATAGGCTGCTCCAACATAAAGCACGTTTTTTGGGTAAGTTGGACTGTCTTTTAAAACTTTGCTCATGTGAAGCTGTTCAACCAAATGTTGTGCTGTATAATTTTGTGCTTCTGGATTTGTAGGACTAAGAAAATCCTCATATGACAATTGAATGGATTGTCCATTTATCTTTAATTTTGAAGATCTGATACGATGCATGAGATAAGATAAATTCAAAAAATCTCGTCTATAAGACAAGTCTGTCCCATTACAAAAATAGAGACTCGTTAAACTCGATTTGCATTTATGAAAAACAGCGTCATACCATAATACATTGGATGGATGAGCTTTGAGATTTTCAGCAGCTTTCAGACTAGCAAAACAAGTGACAACTTCTTCTCTTATTGATGAATCATAAACGAAATATTCTGATTGTTTGAGAGCATCAAAAAATGTCTTAGTGAATAGGGGAAGCGCTAGCGCCATAGAACGGAAAAAATTAGCATCAAAATCTGTCGCAAATTGTACAATCTTTTTTCTTCCCTCTTTCGCTTGAATATTAAATCCAATATGGAATGTTTCTCCTGGCGCTATGTCTGGATTCTTCGATGTCAGCAATTTTGACATGATTTCACTAAATGTCTTTTTATCAATATTATTTATTTTTAATTTTGCAATGACTTGAATTTCCCCAGTCCCCTTTCCATCTTTACTTTCAACCACTTTCACTACTCGTTCCAATGTAAAAGGTAATCCAAAAAATAATTTATCCTGGCAAAAAGCAGTTTCAACCTCAACAAAGAATTTTTCAATGAATGAATTTTCTTCAAATTCTTTTTCATCAAAAGAAATATTAACTGTGTATATAAACGGAAATTGTATTCTTAGCATGGGTATCTCAATAATTCAGTAAATAAAAAATTATATAAGCTTAATCTGAATACAATATCACTTATTTTTTAGATAAGTCAATTCTCTTCCTCATCATCTTTCTGTCTCTACAAGGGTCCACAGAATATACGCATTTCTCCTAAAATCACAGGCATATCGGCTTTTTTATTTATTCTTAACTTTTTTGGTGTATAGTTACTTAGCTGAAGAGGAGGACGTTTCGAATCTTAATTTGAATAAATGATTAATATTCAGTAGGTTATAAATTTGTTGATGATACACTAAAACAATTTGCTTTCCGTTAGTTTTATCAAATGGCCATCAAATAACATTTAGCTGGTATCAAAAAAGAGAATATTCGTATCAATTATAGTGATATGCAAATGGCACTTAGCGAACCTTAGCGAACCTTAGCGAACCTTAGCGAACCTTAGCGAACCTTAGCGAACCTTAGCGAACCTTAGCGAACCTTAGCGAACCTTAGCGAATCATTTTTTCAACGTCCAGACAGTATTAACTGTAACACCTTTAGAAATTAATATGTCATGTTTTTTTAATATTCCCAAATCGCGTCTAAGTGTACTTTCTGGTATACTCTCACTCATTTTTTCCAAAATTTCGGAAGATTTAGCTTCCCCAAGTCCTCTAATAACATTTATAATTTCACGTTGTCGCCTCGTTAAATTTTCAAATTTGGCATCCAGATCAATTTTTTCTTCCTTCGGTTTACCGATTCTTTCTCCAACATGTGGGCCTATGGGTTCTGCAAACATAAACTGCACTGACACCCCGCCAGAATATTCCTCGAATATTGGATCCGGAATGCCATGCTCACGACATTGCTCAAACATTTTCGTTGTTCCCGTTCCCCAGGTTTCTATGTACCCCTTCATATAAAAAGCGTTTGCAATTAATTTATTCCTAGGATAAGAACGATGTTTTCTTTCCAGAGCTTCTATGGGTAACTGTTTAGGCAAAGTGCCAACATTCCAGAGCTCCATTCTGTTATTAAAAATTGCTAGAGTAATCGCAGAGGAACGTTGCGTATATTCTTTGTGGCAGATTGAATTTATCATCGCTTCTCTTACAGCTAAAACAGGTAGAGTGGGTTTATCTATCCGTACAAAACTATCAGGCTGATAAAAACTTGCAATTGAAAAATGTCGTTTCATGAATATATTTGCTTGTTCGATAATTTTAAAAGCGTTACCCGAAAATTGTTGATTATCAATAAAGTCTGAAGTTTCACTATCACCCCTAAATCTTGCCATTTTAATCATACATTGTGGGTATCTGGGAGTTACTTTCTTTGCAAATAAAACAACTGCCGCATTTATCAATTGCCCTTCTTCTATTAATTCTAAGCCATCTAATATCTCATCAATACTATGATTTGTAGCCTCGTCAGGAATTCGTCCCGCCTCTATTCCATGCCTTACAAGTTTACGAATTTCATCATGATCTAAATCTTCTACGCCGTAATCATAAGCCAAATTTTCTTCCCAAGTATGATTTTGTTGACCTCTCTTAACAAGCAATTGTTCATATAAATGTTGTGGCATTGGCACAGTTTCAGATTCCACACGATGATAAGGTCGCCCATCAAAAACATATGGCATATGTTCCCCTGCGGGAACGTCTATTGCAATAACGACTTTCCCATCCCCAATAGGGATATAACTGACATCAACAACCACCGGGGGTTCAATTTTTCTTATATCGTTTGCTATTTCCTGACATGTGGGATCTGTCACCATTTGCCCAACAATACGGCCATCATTTTTAACTCCAATTAAAACAACTCCCCCATGATTATTCAAAAATGCACAAACAGTTCTACATGCCTTATGAATTTCTGATGTCGAAGATTTAAATTCCAGCTGTCTATTTTCTTTTTTAATCAATTCCTTTAATTCATCTAAAGTCATTTAAGAACTCACTCTTATAAACTTAAACCAATAAAGCACACATTCAATTTAACCAATACCCCGATGTCTCAATCGAACTTTACAGGTCCCTCTTATCTCGGTGACACCCACTCCAACACCACATGAGATAACAAGAAATCAGAAAATTAAGTTTACCATAATACCATAAAAAAACACATCATAAACCTCAGGAACCATCATAGCAATCCACATTAAAAAATGTTACACCTCTGGGGTGTATCTTAAAAAAGGAGCAAATAAAAAAACTAGGCGCAAGCCCTCAACCGTCCATTTGGAACCAATGGCGCACTTATGCGCTCTCGCGCTATTTAACTAATTTGCAACAATTATTTCAATAACATTTGTATTACACATCATTGCGTAAGAAATGCATTTTATTAAGAAAAGACTATCAAAAAATTTTCTTTTTCATTTTGAATTTATATTCTTAGGGGGTTGCCCTCGCCATTTGGCTCACCCCTAATCTTCACAGAGTGATATTGTTCCATTAAAAGTTTCAAAAAATGGACGTAAAAAATAAACTGAAGCACTCGTTTATTACAAGGCGCACACCGGACGCACCAATCGTCTCTTCGAGACTTTCATTGAATTTTACAGCGTTTTTCGTCACAGATTGCATTTTAAAAAAATTTCATGTAATACAATGTAACACACACAAAAAATTGCTGTGTTACAACGTAACACAAGAAAAATAAATCATTTAAAATCAAAGAATTGAAAATTCAGATGGTAATTTTTTGTAACATTTTGTATTACAATGTATCACATTCACCGTAAGATCATTCTGAGATAAAGAAACAAGATCAACAGTATCTTGGGGTTCCCGTTTTGAAACGCCAATAAAGATTGATGCCGTTTTTTTATCTGGATCTATTAAAAATAATCTTTATAACAATAAAAAAATAACCCTGGGGATAATATACAAATCACATACAAAAGTTCAAATTATATTTAATTGTATAGGGTGGAGCACGACTAATCTCGAGTAATTGTAAGACTAATGTTTAAGAAATCAGACCTGCCATAACTGAAATTCTCAACGAAATTCAAGGAACCGCGTTCTATAGGCTTGATTTAGATGCGTGAGTGGACCATTATAGGCAAGTAGTGGTCGTCCCGCGGCATCCAACGATAGGAGTTTGGAAATATGGGACGAAAACGAACGCCAGGCCTTTACAAAAAAAGTAGTGGTTTCTGGCACATTGATAAAATGGTCTTCGGATGCAGAATTTGCGAAAGCACTGGCACTCGCGACCTTGAAGAAGCCGAGAAATATCTGGCAAGACGACTTGAAGGACTAAGGCAAATAAAGATCTATGGTGTGCGGCCTAAATGGACTTTCAAAGAAGCTGCCACTAAATTTTTGATGGAAAATCAGCACAAACGAAGTCTTCGTGATGATGCAGGAAGACTAAAATTAGTGGTGGAATACATTGGAAATTTAACGTTAGAGTCTATCCACATGGGAGCAATGCAGTCGTTCATTGATCGCAGACGTCGTGATGGAGTGAAGACGCGAACGATTAATCATGGATTGGTGATTGTCAGGAGAATCCTGAACTTAGCTGCTAACGAATGGATAGATGAACAAGGGTTAACGTGGTTAGCACATGCCCCCAAGATTAAGCTATTACCAGAGCATGATCTGCGCCAACCTTATCCATTAAGCTTCGAAGAACAGGAACGGCTTTTTAAAGAGCTGCCTCCTCATTTAGAGGCAATGGCTCTGTTTGCAGTTAATACAGGCTGTCGCGAGCAAGAGATATGCCAATTGTGTTGGGATTGGGAGATAAAAATTCCCGAATCACCGCAATTGACCGTATTTCTGATACCAAGTGCAATCGTGAAAAATGGCGATATACGTTTGGTTGTTTGTAACGATATCGCTCGTTCTGTTATCGAAAGCCAAAGAGGAAAGCATGAAACTCATGTGTTTGCTTATAATGGGAAACCAAGAACAGGCATGAATAGATCAGCATGGAAAAAGGCCAGGAAACGTGCTGGGTTAGAATTTGTACGCGTACATGATCTCAAGCATAGTTATGGCCGAAGGCTTCGTGCAGCAGGGGTTAGTTTTGAGGACAGGCAAGATCTTTTAGGTCATCGCTCTGGTCGCATAACAACCCACTATTCAACCGCTGAACTGGACAACCTTTATAAGGCATCAAACAAGGTTTGTGAGGCGCGTCAGAGTGGAGTGTCACTCACGCTCTTACGCCACATAAACAAGAATCGTGGAGTCGAAAATAGGCGCGTAGTTAGCCATCTAGACCTCACCCAGGTCCCGCAAAAATTACGCGATCAATTTTTGTCGGGTTGATTAATGAATCGAGAAAATCAGTGTAAGAATATGATTTCAAAACGGAATTTACTGGCTGGGGGACTAGGATTCGAACCTAGGTTAGCGGAGTCAGAGTCCGCTGTCCTACCACTAGACGATCCCCCAGTGAGATATTAATTAGATTAGAGATTTAAGAAGATTCTTCTGTATTGCTATGCAGCAACCAACTGTTCCAACTGGTGATCAATAATAATAAAAATAATTGCCTAATTACAGATGATTAAGAGAAAACAGCAGATTAACGCATCAACGACACAGCCCAGCTGGACAACATGGCAATAGAGTAGCAAATCAAGCATGGTAACTTCGTCTTCGCAAATCTATAACTGACGTTCAATCCTGTATTAACAATTCACTCTAACTAAATTAAGGATAAATTAGCATAAATTAATGTGCACTAAATGAAAATGAGCACTAAATGAATGAGCGCCAAATTAATGAAAATGAGCACTGAATGAATGAGCGCCAAATTAACGTTTAGAGTATTGTGGTCTTTTACGCGCTTTATGCAGACCCACTTTCTTACGTTCCACTTTACGCGGATCTCGCGTTACAAAACCAGCTTTACGTAAAATACGGCGAAAACTATTGATATCGGTCACTCCGCCTCTTCCAGAAGAACCAGAAGTACCGCCACTCCCTTCCTCTTCCTCTTCTTCACGTTTAGCAGGACGAACACCTTCATCGTACTGAATTAAGGCGCGGGTTATGCCATGCCGAATGGCACCGGCTTGTCCCATAATGCCTCCGCCTTTAACTGTAACAGTGACATCGAATTTTTCTGTCATTTTTACCAATTCAAGTGGTTGAAGCACAACCATTCGAGCAGTTTGGCGACCAAAGTAATCATTTAAAGTCTTACGGTTAATAACGATTTTCCCGGTACCCTTCCTTAAAAAAACTCGCGCTGTGCAAGTTTTACGTCGTCCGGTTCCATAATTCTGCTCTTTCTTTGCTGCTGCTTTTGCCATAATTTCTGCCTAATTTAAAAATTAAATTTCGAGTGGTTGAGGTTGTTGCGCAGTATGAGGGTGAACTGAACCCGCATATACATTCAATTTTCGGAACATTTCACGACCCAACACATTTTTGGGAAGCATGCCCTTGATAGCTAATTCCAAAACCCGTGTGGGCTGCCTTTGAATCAGCTTGCCAAAGGTTTCCTCTTTCAAGCCCCCAGGGTAGCCGCTGTGTCTGTAATAGACTTTTTGAGCAGCCTTATCTCCCGTGACTTCGATTTGTTCAGCGTTTATAACAATAATATAATCCCCGGTATCTACATGAGGTGTATATTCAGGTTTATGTTTGCCTTTGAGGCGTTTTGCAATTTCAGAGGCCAGCCGCCCAAGGGTTTTCCCTTTGGCGTCTACCAAAAACCATCCACGCTGTACCTCAGCGGATTTTGCACTAAATGTTTTCATGAAAGTTCCCAGTTAGATAGTTAAATATCTTTAATTTTACCTTTCAAATCTATTAAGGGAGGTATTTTACAAGAGTTTTTCCAAGATTTCAATACTCACTCTACTGTACTCGTTTTTACCCTGCTTTACTCGGCTTTACTCCGCACTCGGTTTTACTGTTCTTTATTCGGTTTTACTCAGTTTTACTGTTCTTTATTCGGTTTACTCGACTTTACGCGCTCTACCTTACTTACTAAGCATTCATGCTATGCTTTGTAACTCTCCTGCATCTCTTCCTATCCCCTTACCTTGCTTTGCCGTGCTTTCTACCCTCGCCCCGCTTTCTCACCTCACCTTGTTCTGACGCTTGCAGTTCTTCCCATCCCTTTTATCCCTCCCCTTTACTTCTCATACCTTATGCCATATCCATGTTCAGACATTCAGCATTCAGCATTCAGCATTCAGCATTCAGCATTCAGCATTCAGACAGCTTAGGACACTCTTTTATTTCACTCCACCTTATCTACTTCCACTTTAATATCACTACACTCTGACCCTCCCTCACAGCCTTCACAAGTACTCAACCCTTCGCGCACCCACAATCTTTGCAAGCAAAGCACCCACAGCCTTTGCAAGTACTCACCGCACTCATCACCCAACACTCAGTACTCATCACTCATCATTCAGTACTCAGCCTCGCAACCTTTTACCCCTAAATAATCTAGAATAATCTAGTATATTTATAAATTCTTTTAATAGCTTTATATTTATGAACGGAGATATTGAGAGATATTGAAGAAAATATAGCTAATTATATAGCAAATTATTGACTTTAATAACTAGATTGGGATAATATTAAGACTTCATGTTAACCTTATTATTCCTTATTAATAAGCGTTCACTTGAAATTACTGAAACAAAATATTAGTCATAGCCTTAAAAAGCTTGCCCTAAAGCAAGTATTGTGCTAAACACTAACTTTGTTTGATCGTTTTTATTGTTAATTTTAAGGAGCAAAAGATATGGCCGCGAAAAAACGCAAGCCCGTTCGTGCAACCGCTAGGAAGGCAGTGAAGAAATCCACAGCCAAAATGCGTAAAAAATCAGGTACGAAAGCAAAAGCCCGTAAATCCAGCAGCAGCAGATCTTCTTCTAGAAGAGCTCAACCTCAATCCCAAGGAATGCGGACGTCCCCCATTACTAGTGTTGATAAGGCTTTCACAAAAGGTCAATTATTCAGCATCTTGGCTGGTCGCACTGGCTTACAACGTAAGGATATTTCTACTCTGTTTGATGAATTAAAAACCATCATTCAAGCTCACGTTAAAAAACAAGGTCCTGGCCAATTTACCTTACCAGGTCTTGTTAAATTGACCGTTACCCACAAACCTGCCACAAAGGCTCGAAAAGGAATCAATCCTTTCACTGGCGAAGAAATGATGTTCAAAGCTAAACCCGCACGTAATGTGGTTAAGGCGAGAGCATTGAAACAATTGAAGGAAATGGTGGCTTAATCCCCACTATTTAAGACCTGTAGAATGTAGAAATCTCGACAGGTCCAATTGTACCGTGCTAACCCTCTTTTCTAATCCAATGGTCCCACTGGGTCCACTGAAAAGAAAAGGGGGTTAGTTTTTTCGTAACCTTCACTGGACCTTCACCGGCATTCATTCAAGCGTAAAGCGTACCGAATAAATATAAAAATTAATCTGTTAAAAATCTGTTAAATATAATAAATTCTTTTCTTTCAATATCTTCCAATAACCTTTAAAAATCTTTCCATTATCACGAATCTAAGATTAAAACTTCCGTGGGCAGTGGCTTCCGTGGTTTTCTGCCAACAATATGTCGACCCATCGCTCGTAACCCTACCCAGACGAATACACAGGTGACTAATATCGCTATCATCCAAAACAGGCTAGATTCTGGATGATCCGAGAAGGTGCTTAATTGGTAAAACAAAACCGCAACGCCATAGGCAATACCCGTCGTCCATAGGGCGGTAAAAGTAGCCCATGCGAGATTTAATTCACGGCTAATCGTCGCCAATACGGAGATACAAGGAAAATATAACAATACAAAGAGCAGATAAGCAAAAGCCGCCTGTGTGCTCACAAAATAATCGACTAAAGTTCCTATACCCCCTCCATTTGCTGCATAAAGTGTGTTTAGGGTGCCCACTACAACTTCTTTCGCGACTACCCCAGTCAGTAACCCTACCGTCGCTGGCCAATTATCCGGTTGAATGCCCATCGGTGCTAATACGGGAGTGACGTATTTGCCCAAATAAGCCAACCATGTCTCTTCTCCTACCTTAAAAGCACCTAATAATCCAAACAAAATGCACAAAGGTACAATAATCATCCCAGCATTTTTTACAAAACTCAAAGTGCGACGCGTCGTACTACGCATCATCATTCTAAAACGAGGCCATCGATAAGGCGGCAACTCCATCTTTAGAGAAGCTTTATTACCAATGAGCAGTGTATTCCGTAGCACCCAACCTGTTAAAAGGGCCATTAACACCCCGACACAATAAAGGGCAAAAATAACATTATGGCCACCCTCTTTAAAAAAGGCTGTCACAAACAAGGCATAAATAGCCAAGCGAGCCCCACAGGACATGAAGGGGCTCATTAAAATCGTTAGAATTCGTTCTCTACGACATTCCAAGGTTCGTGTCGCTAAAATGGCAGGCACATTACATCCAAAACCCAACATCATGGGAATGAAGGATTTTCCAGAAAGCCCGATCCAACGCATAATTTTGTCTACCACCATCGCCGCTCGTACCATATACCCCGACGCCTCTAAAAACGATAAACATAAAAACATTACGCCAATGACGGGTACAAAACTCAAAGTGGTCAAAATCCCCTGCCCAAGACCTTGTGGGACAGAACGAATCACCCAAGCAGGTGCATTGTGCGCCAATAGAAACGTCTCGGGAATTCCTATTAAAACTTCTTGTAGCCATCCTGCAAAAATATCTTGAATACCACCTCCGACATGAATGGTAAAGCCAAACGCGGTGTACATGAGTCCCAACAACAAGGGTAAACCCAACCATTTATTGAGAAAGAATTTATCGAGTAAAGAAGCCCAATCTCGGTGAGGCGTAATCATTCTCTGAGTCACACTACGCGCCAAAGTCCTTGCCACATCGTTTCGGTTTTCTCGTGCATAGGGCGCTTCTCTCACTTCATGGGTTACTTCAGCACTCACTCCATAGGTTACTTCATCGCACACTTCATGGGTTACTTCATCATTTACTGCAAAGGTTGCTGCATGAGAAGTTGTCTTGATTGTTGCCGAAGCACAACGTATCGTATTTTCCCATGAATGTTCCAACGAATGTTCTACTGAATGTTCCAATGATTCCAATGAATTTTCTAATGCATTTTCCAATATATGTTCCAATTCCAGTGTATGTTCCAACAAAACGTTTTTTAAAGTCGGAAATCCCTGTTTTTCCAGGGCGCTCATTGGCACCACTTTGCAACCAAGCTTTTGAGATAAGGTAGAAATATCGACAACGATCCCTTGTTTTTTCGCCTCATCCATCATATTCAGTACAATAATGGTAGGAAGCTGCCGCTCCAATAACTCGAGAGTTAAAGGAATCTGCTGCTCCAACCTTGTTACATCGATAATATTGAGGATGAGGTTCGCTTCACCAGAAAGCAAATATTGTTGGGTGAGGCGCTGATCTAATGGGTATGCTAATGTGGGTTCTGATCCGCTCTCTACTGCGTCTTCTACTTGGCTCTCGATCGTATCTTCTACCAGGCTCTCTAAAATCCCTGCTGCCCCGCTCTCTAAAACCCCTCCTACCCCGCTTGCTAAAGCCCCTTCTGCCTTGCTCTCTAACACACCCAGCAATTCATAACATCCAGGTAAATCAACAAATTGGAAATTAAGCTTACCAAAATTTACATTTTCACGTTTAATTTCGACTGTCACACCAGCCCAATTGCCAACGTGATGATGAGTACCCGCTAAGGCATTGAATAATGTGGTTTTTCCACAATTGGGATGTCCTGCTAATGCAACAATGATGGGTTTCATAGATATTTAAATCCCTAGAAAATATCGTGACTAGAAAATATCGTGAATAGTCCCCTTGGACTACTAAATGAGAATTATTATCATTATCAATTAAATTCAGCCATTCGTCAACTTAAAGCCGGTGCAAGTGTTAAACCGGTGCTAGCCGGTGCTCGTGTTAAACCGGCGTTAGCCACGCGTTTAAAAGCCTGGATCTTAAAGTGAATTTGGAAAATGCGACTTCAAAAATACGACTTCAAGGCGTTCATAATTTCATTTTTTAATTCTATCAATTTTCCATGAAAGAAATGGGTAGTATCTTTAAAAGTAATTAATTGTACATCTGATTTTCTAGATTTAATCTCATGATACCAAGCCACAACTTCTTCATAATCTACCAACTCATCCTTATCACCCTGGATAATTATCCATGGGATTGCAGGTAGTTTTTCCATTGCAAAAGAAAAAAATCTTAAAGGCGGTGCTACAGACAATAAAGCCCGCAAAGGATAATATTTTAGATTATTTTGTTCGTTTGGTAGAGAGTGCTCGTTTTGTGCTTTTTGTGCTTTTTGCGCGTTTTGTCCATCCTGTCCATTTTGTGCGGCGATTTTTGCTGAAATAAAGGCACCAAAAGAAAAACCACCCAAACAAATTTCTGGGTTTGGATACTGCTGTAAAACCCAATCTAACACAGACTTTAGATCTTCTTGTTCTCCTTCCCCGTTGCCATATTCACCTTCGCTCAAACCAACCCCACGAAAATTAAAACGCAGCGTATCCATCCCCAATTCTTGCCATGCCTTTACAATGGTTGTCACCACTTTATTCTGCATACTGCCTTGATGTAGAGGATGCGGATGGCAAACGATCCCTATCTTAGACGATCTCATCTTAGACGCTCTCATCTTAGACGATCTCATCTTGGACGTTCTCACTCCGGTCGTTACTGGCATAGTCGGTTCTGGCAGATCCGCCTCTTTCTCCTCTTCCTCCTCTTTTTCCTCTGGAAATTGGAATAAAAGCGCTTCTAAACGCCCGCTCTGGCCAGTGATAAATAAAGCTTGCTCTTTTGAATTGATATGATTTTTCATAGGGAGTGATGTTTTTTCATAGCATGTTTTTCATAATGTGCATGTGCAAATATACCATAAACACTGACCTTTCAACTAAACTTATAGTATAAGGATAGTGGTCAGGTAGGTGGAGACCAAAAACGGTAAGATACATTAATATTCGATAAAAGTAACGCGAAGATTGACCATGAACGATAAACCAGGTTCGAAAATAGTTATTGAAGGTATCACTGAAGAAGGCCAACCCTTTAGACCAAGTGATTGGGCTGAACGCGTAAGTGGTTCCTTATCGACTTTTCGCAATCATAGAGTCTATTACTCCCCACTCTTAACACCTGCTGTACAAAATGAAAATAAATGTTTGGTATTGGATAAATCATTAAAAGAATCTAATCCTACTTTATATGAACACATTTTGGATTTTGCTCGAAAAAATAAGCTTAAAATTTGTGGTGAAGAGGACAGCGAGAAGAGCGAGAGTAACGAGAGTAGCGACACCGATTCTGCTTCATAAAAATTATGAAATTTGCCTAAACAATTGATAAAATTTAAAATTGGTAAAATTGTTAGAATACAAGGTATAATATAAAAGGAAGATTAAGAATATTTTGCTTTAGCATGAGAATAGGGATCCTGTTATGCTGGATGGTCTTTCCTTCAATTTGAATGAGTCTGCCAATCTTTTACGCGAAGCTGTTGAACATTTTGCCCGTGATGAAGTCGCGAAACGGGCACAAAGTATCGATCACAATAATCAATTTCCTTCCGATTTATGGCAAAAAATGGGCAGTCTTGGCTTACTCGGCATCACCGTAGAGGAAAGCGATGGCGGTGCCGGCATGGGATATTTAGAACACGCGATTGCCATGGAAGAAATTAGTCGCGCTTCTGCCTCAGTCGGTTTAAGTTATGGCGCCCATTCCAATCTTTGTGTGAATCAAATTCGTCGTAATGGGACAGTCGAGCAAAAAAAACGTTACCTCGCAAAATTAATCAGCGGCGAACATGTGGGTGCGTTGGCCATGAGTGAATCGAACGCCGGTTCAGATGTGATGAACATGCGACTTCGCGCTGAAAAAAAGGGAGATCGTTTTATTTTAAATGGATCAAAAATGTGGATCACGAACGGTCCCGATGCAAATGCAATCATCGTCTATGCTAAAACCAATCCCAAAGCGTTATCGCATGGAATTACTGCATTTATCGTGGAAAATTCTTTCCCTGGATTTTCTACCGCACAAAAACTTGATAAATTGGGCATGCGTGGCTCAAATACGTCAGAGTTAGTGTTTCAAGATTGTGAGGTTCCGGAACAAAATATTTTAGGAAAATTAGATGATGGGGTAAGTGTCCTCATGAGTGGGCTGAATTATGAACGTGTCATTTTAGCCGCTGGACCCGTTGGTATTATGCATGCTTGCTTAGATAGCGTGATACCCTATGTGCATGATCGAGAACAGTTTGGCCAAGCGATTGGGGAATTTCAGTTTATTCAGGGTAAACTCGCCGATATGTATAGCACTTTCATGGCATGCCGCGCTTATTTATACGCCACGGCCATGGCTTGCGATAGACATGAAATTACTAACAAAGATGCCGCGGCAGTCATTCTTTACACATCAGAGCGGGCCACTCAAATGGCTTTACAAGCCATCCAATGTTTGGGGGGTAACGGATACATCAATGAATTTCCAACCGGGCGCCTATTACGAGATGCAAAATTGTATGAAATTGGTGCCGGAACGTCAGAAATTCGACGCATGTTAATCGGAAGGGAATTATTTAAAGAAACCGGTTAAAGCAAAAACGGGACAAAACAAAAACGGGTTAAAACTATGCCAATTTTACAATCGCAATTGAAAACAGATAGCGCAGACTATCAAAACAATCTGAAATCAATGACACACAAGACTGAAAATTTAAAAAATACCCTCCAAAAGATTGCAGAAGGGGGTGGCACTACATTACAAGACAAGCACAAGGAGCGTGGAAAATTATTACCCCGAGCGCGGATCCAAGCTTTACTCGATCCCAACACCCCTTTTTTGGAATTATCTCCCTTAGCGGCGTGGAAAGTATACGATGAAGAAGTGCCCGGAGCGGGGATTATCACCGGCATTGGACAAGTTTCCGGTGTGAAATGCATGATCATTGCTAACGATGCCACCGTCAAAGGGGGTACTTATTATCCGCTCACAGTAAAGAAACATTTACGCGCACAAGCCATTGCTGAAACCAATCGTTTACCGTGTATTTATTTAGTGGATTCTGGCGGGGCCAATCTGCCCTTTCAAGCTGAAGTCTTTCCTGATAAAGAACATTTCGGTCGTATCTTTTATAATCAAGCTAGAATGTCGGCCAAAGGGATCCCTCAAATTGCAGTGGTGATGGGTTCATGTACTGCAGGCGGTGCTTATGTGCCCGCAATGGCGGATGAAAGCATCATGGTAAAAAATCAAGCCACTATTTTTCTGGCTGGACCGCCTTTAGTCAAAGCTGCGATTGGAGAAGAGGTCACTGCAGAAGCTTTAGGTGGCGCGGATGTCCATTGTAAAGTATCGGGTGTCGCCGATTATTACGCTGAGAATGATGCTCATGCACTGCAAATTGCACGCGCTTGTATTGCACATAGTAAAATTCAAAAACAATGCGGCCAAAATTTTTTGAAAAATCTTGGACAATCAGATAGTCCTGAAAAAGCAGAAACTCATCAACAATCAAAGAGTCTTAAAAAAACAGAAAATCTTGGACAATCAGAAAATCCCAATCTTGAACAATCAAACAATCTTAATCAACCAAACAATTTTTTGCTCGCTTCAACACCACCCCTTTATTCCGAAGAAGAACTAGATGGCATCTTTCCCGAGGATCCAAGACGTCCGTTTGACGTTCGAGAAATTATTGCTCGAATTGTCGACGGCTCTGAATTCGACGAATTCAAACCGCTTTATGGAAAAACTTTAGTCACAGGCTTTGCAACGCTGGCAGGCTATCCAGTCGGGATTTTAGCCAATAATGGCATTTTATTTAGCGATTCTTCACTCAAAGGTGCACATTTCATAGAGCTCTGTTGCAAACGAAATATACCTTTAATTTTCCTACAAAATATTACTGGCTTTATGGTCGGCAGTCGTGTCGAAGCCGAGGGTATCGCAAAACATGGGGCAAAACTTGTGATGGCTGTGGCCTGCGCAAATGTCCCAAAACTTACGGTTATTATTGGCAACAGTTTCGGTGCGGGAAATTATGGCATGTGTGGCCGTGCTTATGAACCACGTTTCCTATGGGCTTGGCCAACCGCACGTATTGGTGTCATGGGCGGGGAACAAGCCGCGAGTGTTTTGGTTCAAGTACAACAAGCAAAACGTAAAAAACACAATAAAGAGTTTACACCGGAAGAAGAACAAGCCCTCCGCGAGAAAATGGTTGAAAAATATGAAACAGAGGCGTCTCCCTATTATGCCTCTGCTCGGCTTTGGGACGATGGCGTTATCGATCCCAAAGATACCAGACGCGTTTTAGCGTTATCTCTGGCGGCGGCATTGAATGCGCCGATTGAAGAAACACAATTTGGCATATTTCGAATGTAGCTGTCGGTTAAGTGATCAGTGATCACTAAAATCCTGATCACTGATCACTTGCAAACTCTATCAATTTTCTAACTGAAGACTACTGACCAAAGCCTTTAAGGTATCGGCTAAAATCGCAAGCTCGTGGGGTTTCGATAATCGATGATCGCCATTTTTAACGAGTGTTAACGTGACATCATTGGAAGTACTTCTCTCGAGTAATTTTTGCGAAAATTCCCAAGGCACTTCACTATCCTCTAAACCATGTACCAACCGAATTGGGCATTGCAAATCTATAGATTTATTCAAAACAATTTGCTGTTTGCCATCCTGAATAAATTTAAGTGAGATGGGAAAAGGTTCCTCGTCAGCGACGACAGGAATATAACAAACGCCCTTTGTTTCAATTTCTTTCTGATGTTGATGAGACAGTTTATCTAAAATTAAAGGTTGGACGAAATCGGGCGCAGCCGCGATACCCATTAATCCAGCAATTCTCGCTTTACGTTGTAATGCGGCTAACACCATCACCCATCCCCCCATGCTTGAACCCACCAAAATTTGAGGACCTTGAGTAATCTCATCGAGCACGGCTAAAGTGTCCTCTGTCCAAGCACTGATGGTGCCTTCTTCAAACTTGCCTGAAGACTGGCCATGTCCCGTATAATCGAATCTGACATAACCAAACCCTTGTTGACGACAAAATTCTTCGAAAAAGGTGGCTTTAGTGCCGTTCATATCCGACATAAACCCGCCTAAGAAAATAATGCCAGGGTAATGGCTTGTTTGCCCATCCAACTGGTGGTAAGCAAGCCGATGATCTGATTTCGTGGTTATAAAACCCGGGGTGCGTATATTCATTGAAAAATTTTATTCTATCGTGAGATCTCGATCAACTTTCATATAAAACCTCTAATACTCCGTCAAATAAGTTTTTCCCGATGCCTGACTTCGATTCAACCAGATCCCTCGCTGATGCTCGGGATAGTTGTGCATCCAATAAATTTTTCCTACGGAAAAATTTATTGGATGCACAACTAACTTACAAAAAATTGACATGGTATAAAACTAAAATAACAATTAATATTAATTAAGACTTTCTGGTTAAGACTTTCTAAAATTATATAGAAATGGAATGAAACAGGAATGAAATAGAAGAAGGGAATTTAAATCATGGAACAAGAATCTGAACAAGAATCCATCCTATATTCACAAAACCAAGGCATCGCGACCCTTGCCTTAAATCGCCCAGAAAAGCGTAATGCTTTTAATGACCAGGCTATCGAACTTTTAATGCAACATTTGAAAGAAAGCGCTGCGAATGATTCTATCCAAATTCTGGTGCTGCGAGGTAATGGCGAACATTTTTGTGCGGGCGCCGACATTCAATGGATGCAAAAAGCTGCGAAATATAGTATTGAAGAAAATAAGCGCGATGCCGTAAAACTTGCAGAACTCATGCAACTTTTATATGAATTTCCAAAACCCACGATTACCTTAGTACAAGGCAGCGTTTATGGGGGTGGCATTGGATTAGTGGCTTGTTCTGACATTGTTTTGGCATCTAACACCACACAATTTTGCTTTTCTGAAGTGAAATTAGGTTTGGTCCCTGCGGTGGTTGGCCCTTATGTTGTACAAGCTATTGGTCAACGCGCGGCTCTGCGATATATGCTCACTGCAGAAGTTTTTTCAGCAGAAAGAGCGCTAGAATTAAATTTAGTGCATGAGGTAGTGAATAATCGAGAAATTGATACTCATTTGAGCAAGTTACTCGTGAAATTAAATGAAAATGGTCCGAATGCTTTACAACGCAC
>Ga0206862_1125_pt1 | contig 20028 bp, 20 predicted proteins | sample Alteio_BWOrgCont_43_FD_152625 | JGI IMG/M metagenome (GOLD analysis project Ga0206862, IMG submission 152625) | Enriched cells from forest soil in Barre Woods Harvard Forest LTER site, Petersham, Massachusetts, United States -... | ecosystem: Environmental > Terrestrial > Soil > Temperate forest >... | reverse complement strand
ATTTCTACAAAAGCGGAGACAAGGTCACCTTCGGCTTCGACCCGGCAGCCAGGAAACTCGTGAGCTATGACGTGAATACCTGGCTGGACGATCCTCAAAAGGACATCGTGACGTTGAACAACCAGTTCGCGACCCTTCCGAATGGTCCGAATTACCTGCAGCAGACTGTCTTGGATGCACAGGGAAAACAGATTCAGATGACAACGGCGAATTCCAACTACAGCCCGATCACGCAGTAATACTCTGCTGCATTTACTTGCTGACAATGAGCAGAGTTACACCGTGTTTGGGAATGGTGTCAGTAAAGACGCCTGCATGATGGCCGAGGTCTTTCTGCTTCCAGACATCGCGCAAACTGGCGCCGCTCTTGAAGCCGATGTCGGCGAGGTCGACGGAGACATCGCGATTGTCCCAACTGCGGTTGAAGAGGCCCACGGCGACGCGTCCACCGCTCAGAGGCTTGGTCCATACGTCGAGGTCTCCGCTCTGGTAAAGGCGGTCGCCCTGCTTGCTAAGCGGGTCCTGATCGATGGCGACCGCTTCCCTGTTCATCAGGATGCTCTTGTCGCTGTCGCTCATCTTGCTGAGGTCGTTGCCGGCGAGCAGAGGCGCGGCGAGGATGACCCAGAGGCTCATGTGGGTCTTGTATTCGTCTTCAGTCATCTTGCCGTTGCCGACCTCGAGCATGTCAGGGTCATTCCAGTGGCCGGGACCTGCGTATTTTGAGAGACCGGCCTGGCTGAAGCCGATGGCGATCATGCGTCCGTAAGAGTCATCAATATCATCGGTAGTGCGCCACATCTGCGCGCCGACGCCCGGTCCCCACTTCCAGGGCTGATCGACTCCGTATTGGCAGAGGCTGTACAGGATGGGGCGGCCGGTGGCTTTGAGGGCGTCGCCCATTTTGCGATAGGCGGCGATCATGAGATTCTTCGCCGCGCTCGGATCGTCGGGGTGGTCGGCCTTCGCCTTCTTCATGATGTCCTGGAAGGAGCAAAGATCGTACTTGAGAAAATCGACGCCCCAGTCTGCGTACATCTTTGCGTCCTGTGCCTCGTGATCGAGACTGCCTTCGTATCCGCCACAGGTCTTTGGGCCGGGCGAGGAATAGATTCCGAACTTGAGGCTCTTGGAGTGGATGTAATCGCCGAGGGCCTTCATGTCAGGAAAGCGCTCATTGGGGTGCAGGATGCCCTGTGCATCACGTTTGCCCTGCCATGTGTCGTCGACATTGACATAGATGTAGCCTGCGTCGCGCATGCCGGTGCTGACAAGCATGTCGGCTGCCGAGCGGACGTCGGCGTCGGTGACGTGTTCGGCGAAGTGGTTCCAGCTGTTCCAGCCCATCGGGGGCGTGGCGGCCAGTTTTGTCTGGCTGAAGGCGGGCACGGCGGAAAGCAGAATGGAACAGGCGATGGCGGCAAGGCTGCGCATGTGAGAAAGCTCCGAGGAAAGCGATTACAAAACGGGAATCATCATATCGCGTGGCAGGTGGTTTGCGGAAACGGCGCGACATGATTGGCGCCAGCGTTCGCGATTACTATGACAAGGGAGGCGCGGGCTTATGTTTGTTTCCCGACCGATTGGGTTTGTGAGCAGCCCTTATACAAATTCGGCGGAGATTCCCAAGGGGCTTAACGCGAAGCATGATGCGGAAGGAGTGCTCACGATTCTGCGGGAATTCGAGCCTGGGCTCACCGATATTGAGGGCTTTTCGCATCTGTTCGTCCTCTGGGAGTTTGATCGTTCAGACGATTTCGAATTGCTTGGCTCGCCGCCGTTCGATGATCGGCCTCATGGAGTCTTTACCACCCTCTCTCCGCGCCGTCCGAATCCGATTGGTCTCACCGTGGTCGAGTTGCTGCGGCGTGAGAATGAGGAACTGCACGTTCGCGGCGTCGATATGCTCGATGGCACCCCGATTCTCGACATCAAGCCTTACATGTCGAGCATTCCTGTGGAGAAGCTGCGGCGCGGATGGCTGGCGGAGGTTGAGCAGCGCAGGAAGTGACAGAACTTCTGTGCGACTGCTGTGGTCTTCATTTTTACAAGCCTCAAGGTATGAGGCTCGTTGTGGTTTACCCGCAAATGGGCTTAGCTTCGGTGCATCTACGCCTTGCCATCGAAAAGAATTGTCATGTCCGATCATTCGGCACAGCGGGCTAAAACAGCTTCCATTTTGTGCGCGTGTAAGCGATGCGGAAGCCCTTGCGCTCGGCATTGCGCTGCGAATCGCTGCCGGGGAGCGCGACCATCATGGCGGTGTCGCATTCGTGTTTGAAGGCGTATTGCATGCGCTCGTGAAGAAGCGCGGTTTGAAGACCGCGACGGCGCATCTCGGGCACGGTGGCGGCTCCGCCGAAGAGGGCGATGCCATTATGGAGGCTCAGGGCGCCTGTGGCGGCGGGTTCGCCGTCAAAGAAGGCCAGGAAGCACCGGGTGTTTCGACTTGCAGCTGCGACGGGGCCGAATTTGCGAAGAAACTCTAGTAGTTCGGGATGCTCATGCGACCACCCCCTTGTACTTATGTTGCTCCAGAGTTGCGTTTCTTCCTGAGTGATGACGCGTACTTGTATGGGATCTTGTTGCGCCTCCGAAGTCTGTTCCACTGGTCGATATAGGACGTTGCTGATTTCGACGGGGCGGTAGCTGCGTCTACACAGCAGGTCGAGCACCTCGGGACCAGCAAAGGGACTCACTTCGTGAAAGACCGGCGCTCCGCGATCGAGAAAGAAGCGCTCGATGGTGTCGAGAGCCGGCTCATTCCAATCGGGACTGAGGCCTAGGCCGAAGGTCTGCGTGATGGGAGACTCAACGCCATTAAAGACCGCGTGCACGCCGCCACATTCGATCCACTCTGAACCCCTGCCTGGATAGAGTCCGCGGCTGGCCTCGGCGAACTGCGCACAGGCAAATCCTTCGGTGCGCTCCAGGCGGCGCGCGAGTCCGAGATCAGAAAAGGGCATCGCGCTCCATTGTCAACATGGTTTTGCATAGCGGCAACATTTAATTCGGAAGCGTGAAACAGGAAGCGAGGCTGCCGCACTATCGGTCGGTTATAGAAAGCGAGGTTTATCGTGACAAAGCCGGGTGATCCCACAGGGCCCGGAGGTCCTCCGACTCAAGCAGAAAAGGATGCACTCAATAAAGTAAAGCTGAATACCTTTACGGTGGTTCCGACCAAGGTTGATCCCTTTGGCACGGTAACGGCGACATGGGATGTAACCGTGCCAAACACCGCATTCGAAATTGTGCCCACACTGAATGGCCAGGAGGTTGCCACTATGGGCAGCAAGACCTTTAAGTTGGCGACCCAACGCGTAAACTTCGTCCTGGCGGCTGTAATCAACGATCCACCGCTGCCACGGGCGTCAAGGATATTGAAGACGATCCCGGTTACCGTGAATACGACCGATTGCCAGACACAGTCGCTTGCGGCTTCCCTGGTAACTGTTCCGATAAAGAATGCGCTGGATGCGGCCTTCAGTGGAGGCGGGAATTTCTCACTGAAGCCAGGTGGATCGACGGTGACGGCAGGCTCAAACGGCCTGGTTGACATTCAGGTGCCGATCGCGATCGATGTGCCGGACTGGTTCGACGCTAACATGAATATCCATATCCAGCTGACAATTTCAGGAGCCGGCGGCCATGTGTTCGTCGCTGCCCCGGTTGTCGACCCGCAGGTGAGTTGGTCGCTGCTGTCAAACCTGTTGAGCTTTGGTTGCACGGACGCTATCGGCAGCGGGATGACGCAGATATCGAAGGTGTTTCTGGAGCGCATTGTGGACTCGGAACTGCGGCCGACCATTACGCAGGAACTCGTGAACCAGGTGAACTCGTTCGTTTCCGGGCTGGAGCAGAGCGATCCGCAGCACAGAACGTTTTTGATGACATCGCTGCTCTTCTCGGCCGCACGCGGCCTGGAGATTACTGCGTGTCCGCAGGGAGTCTGAATTTCTATAAACGAGTTTCGGTGATGTGCGGCTGGTTGTTACGGCTTGTTTGTCACCGCATTGCGCCACCGGCAGGTTTCGACATCTGCCGGTGTCTTTTTTGTCCTCAATACAGCAGCACGGCAATGTGGTAGGTGGTGAATCCCTGATTCCCGGCCTGCTGGTTGCCGCATGCGCCTACGGATGCCGTTTTGTATCGGCCAGTGCTCAGTCTCTGTTCGAGTTCACCGGGCAGACGTTCGAGGCTTGAGCTTTCCCATCGCATGATGAAGAACGGGCGCGTGCCGCTCACATCGCCCTCGTCTGTTGCGCAGTCTTTGCGGGCAGCGTCGGGCGGGCGCGACGCGTCGATGCCGCGCTGCACAAGAAGGGCGGCGACTTTCTGCTCGATCTGGTTCGAAGCCATGCTCTGCACAGCACTGTCGAAGTCGACGACGGCGTACCAGTAGCCGGCGTGCTCGACGACTCCGATGCCAAAGTTAGTGAGCCTCGGATCGAGGATGTTGGCGCGGTGCGGCGGCGAGTTCATCCACTCCTTCTGCACGCCTTCGGCACTGGTGCCCATGGCTACGTTCTCGGCAACCTCACGGAAATGCGCTCCCGCCTGCGCGGCGCGCGTCTGCAGATCGGGCTCTCCGGAGAATTGGTGTGACAGCGAATGCTGGTTGAACATTTTTTGTGCATGCGCCTGCGCAGCGGCTGCAAGGGATGGATCCCAGTGCAGCGGCTGCATGCCGTGGTCGATGCGCGCCTGGTTGGTAAGGTCGAGGAGTTTTTGTTGCTGGTCGTTAGGGATTTGCTGGGCCGTGGCGAAAAAGCTGAAAACCAGCAAAAGCAGCAAAAAGAGTCTTTGGCACATATTCGAAAAGATTAGATGCATTTTTCCCGATCGCGAATAGACCGTCCCCGGACTTCGCAATTGCAATTGTGGGTCCTGATCCGGCGATGCAGTGTTCCCCGGAAGCTATTTCTTTAGAGGATCGGCTTTAGGGGCGCCACCGGACTTCTCGTTCCCGGAGTTCTCGTTCAGTGTGTAGATGACTTCTCCGGGACGGGTGTAGTGGAGACGCGCGCGGGCTTCATGCTCGATGGCGTCAGGATCATTCTGCAGGTGGTCGACGTGGTCTTTCATACGGGCATTTTCGTCCTGCAATTGCTGAATCTGCTTCTGCAGGTCTTTGTCGTCAAGGCGCTTCTGCTGGTAGGCGGTCACGCCGTTCTGGCCGAAGATGACGTGGTATCCCAGAAAGACTGCGAGGACAACGGCTGCGGCCGTAGCGATACGGCGACGCATGCGGTAAGCGAATCCGGCAGCGCGGATGAGATTCGGATTTTGTGCGACCTGTTTCACTATTCTACGTGTGTCTCAGAGGCCAGGGCCCCTTCCCTTCTGCTGCTTCGATGCGCGGATTGCAGCCCACGCATATCGTCTTGAATTCATCAAAATACTCGGCCAAGCGCCTGTCTTAGTTTATCGGCTGCTTGTACCGATTCGTGCACCCTGTCATTTTGTTGCTTTCGCGAACGCTTCGTTGCCCCTTGTCCGACCGGATATTGACGGCGCCCCCTGTCCGGCTGACAATCCTCTTCCTTACTTTTCAGTTAATTTTTCTTTCACTTCCCGCGTCAAGCGAAAGTTCTCCTTAATGGATAAAAGGAATCAATCTTGGCAAATATTTCTTGTCTCCTCACCCAAAACCCTGGCCAAAACACAGGTGGCGAGGGTGAATCCTCCTGTAAGGGTGGAGCGACAGCCCGAAGCTCAAAATTTAATTTTGATCGTCAATGGGAAAAGCGGTGAAATTCTTCGTCTAGTACGATTAGAGCGCACACGCGTGCGAGAAAAACGTCTCTCTCACCACTGAGTACCCAACGTGTACAAACGTTTCTCGGTTTCCCTGAGATAAATCTATCTTGCAATTTACGTAATTCCGTTCCTCAAACTGAGACAGTGGGTTATCGATTGCATCAGGAATTATGGGGGTGATTGATGGAGCCTTATCGAGTTGTTCTTACCACCGTGTCCTCGGCTGAGGAGGCGAAACGGATTGCCCATGCATTGGTGGAGGAGCGGCTGGCGGCTTGTGTGAACATCGCCGGCGACACCGAGTCTATTTATCGATGGGAGGGCGAGGTCGAAAATGCCCAGGAGATACTGCTGCTGATCAAAACCCGTGTGGAAAAGATCGAAGCCCTCGAGGCGGCTGTGCGCAGGTTGCATTCTTACGATGTTCCGGAGTTTGTGATTCTAAAGGTAGATGGAGGCAGTCCCGCGTATCTTAAGTGGATGGATGAATCTCTCGAATAGCATGCGCAAGTTTTGTTATCCTCAAGTTGCCCATGCGTGTGCTTTATGTTGTTTTCGTGCTGAGCATTATTGCGCTCATCTGGACGGCTGTTGCTGTTGCCCGTCATATTCGCCGGCACGAGTCAGAACATAAAGCAAGCGGCGAGAGGCAGCACCCGGAGACAATAGAAGAGCCGGAAACAGTTTCGCGATCCGATTCAGAATAGCCAGGAGAAGACAGACCTTTATGGCACAGACCTCAGCATCTTCTGCCGTTTCCGGCAGTTCTCGCGCGTATCCATCCGTTCGCCCATCCGTTCGTTGGACCGCTTCGATTGTCGCCAGTAGCGCGCTGGTTGCGATTTGCGCGCATATTTCCGTGCCGTTGTTCTTTACCCCCGTGCCTATGACGCTGCAGCCCTTCGCGGTCCTGCTGCTCGGCCTGTTGCTGGACCCGGTGGCCGCATTTGCCGCCCTGGCGCTCTACCTGCTGGAAGGCGGGTCGGGCCTGCCGGTGTTCACTCCGCAGGGGCCGGGCGGCATTTCGCAATTGATCGGACCAACCGGCGGGTATCTCATGTCATATCCGTTTGTGGCCGCGATGGTGAGCTTTGTCTATCGCAGGCTGCGCGGACGCCGCTTCGCCTCCGGGCTGATTGCGGCGGCGGCCGGCGACGCGCTGATTCTTGCCTCAGGTGCAACGTGGATGGCGATGCTGACGCCACAACATTTTTCAACTTTGCTTTCCCTCTCAGTGGTTCCTTTTCTTCCCGGTGATGCGCTCAAGGTTTGTGCCGCCGCGGCGATCGCAGCAGGCTGGCTGCATATGCGTAAAATGGAAGAGTCGGTTGGCCGCTGATTTCCCCCACCCATTGTGAGTGCGCATGAAAGATGTCTCGCGCACTGTAGAAGTAGAAAGGAACCAACCCGCAGTGACCGCATCCGCTTCCTCTTCAAAGACTGAAACTGCCGAATCGCACGTGCACTCCGCGCAACCGCGTGAGATCAAGATCGCCCACAGCCCCGACTCCGATGATGCTTTTATGTTCTATGGGCTGGCGACGAATAAGATTCGCGTAAACGGCTACAAGTTTACTCATACGCTCTGCGATATTGAGACGCTGAATCAAAAGGCGATGCACGAGGCTTTCTATGATGTGACGGCGATTTCGTTTCATGCGTATCCCTATATTCAGGACAACTACGCGCTGATGGCCTGCGGCGGCTCGGTGGGCGAAGGATATGGCCCGATGATTGTGGCCAGCCAGAAGTTTTCCTTGAGCGCGGTAAAGAAACTGAAAATCGCGGTGCCGGGTATGCTGACAACTGCCTATCTCGCTCTGAGATTGTTCGCTCCGGAGATTGAGACTGCCGTGGTTCCCTTCGACAAGATCATTCCTGAAGTGCAGGCCGGAAACTTTCAGGCAGGGCTCATCATTCACGAAGGACAGCTCACTTATGGGCAGAGCGGGCTGCACAAAGTCATCGACCTCGGGCACTGGTGGCGCGAGGAGACAAAGCTTCCCTTGCCTCTCGGCGGGAATGCGATTCGCCGCTCGCTCGGCAACGATGTCATGCTCAAAGTAACGCAGGCGCTGCGCGACAGCATCCAGCATGGGCTCGACAATCGCGAAGCGGCGCTGTCATACGCGATGCAGTTTGCGCGCGATCTCGATACGAATCTGGCTGACAAATTCGTCGGCATGTATGTGAATGAACGCACTCTCAACTACGGAGAGGACGGGCGGGAAGCGATTCGCACGCTGCTCACGCTTGGACATGAGCGCGGGATCATTCCGCATCCGGTCAAGGTAGATTTCGTCGGGTAACTTCAGCGTTTAGGGCGTTCTCATTGTAAATCGGTGTTATCTCCGCCGGCTGACGGGGTGTCCGACATTAAGACGGAGATGAGCGGTCTCGACGCTCAAAGGATAGAAGACAACATTTCCGGCGCGCAGCAAAGCGACAAACAGACGGAGGCTTAGCAGCTTCCCCTGTTTGCATCAGCGAACCGGTCTATTTGTTTAGTGCCGAGATGACCTCCGGGAATCCGCAGTAACTTCGTCATCATATCGGATTATTGGTGCAAGCTAAGTTTACCTAAAAATAAACTAATCTGTTGTAACTTTTATACCCAGTCCCATTCCTATGGGCGTGTACTCATAGTCCTCGAGATATAAGCAGGCTTTCCCAATTATCCCTCGACTGTGGCTGCACTAACTCGTCTACTCAGGAGTATGGAATGAACAGGATAGATCGCGGACCATTGGTTCGCGGGAACAGGACAAGTGTGTGCGCCACGCGTCTGAAATTCTTCGCGCAGCGTGTAACCATCTTCAGTCTCACCAGTCTAACTGTTGGCAGCTTTGTGACATCGCTTGCCATGGCGCAACTTATTTCCACGACCAAGCAGCCGATCTCCTCGGAAGCACTGGCCTTGCATCTGCGCGCAAAGCGCGTTGCTGTGGCGCCGGAGGCGAAGCCAGAGGTACTGGCCTCGTCATCTGCTACCTCCTCCACTTTCAATTCTGAGCAGGGGCCCGGACCGGGAGCGATTGGGCCGGGACCGGGTTGCGACTTATTCCCTGCACCTGCTTCAGTAGGTGCGTCTGTTCCTCTCACCTACTTTGGACCGTCACCCTCTACTGTAAATCCCAGCCTGGTCGGACCTGTTCAGCTGCTGAACACAGGACCTGTGGACGCAGCCAACGGAACCATTACGATCCCGTTGTATAAAGGGACGCTGAAAGGCACGAAGAAGACTATCTGGTATATCCTGACCGATGTTGATGATCAAGGTGTGGCTGCGGAGCTTGGATTGAATTTCTCCGCGAAACTGAGCTTTGCTTCCAATGCCGCCAGAACCGGCAATCTGGATGCCAACGGTAACATCGTATTCGACAAGGGCACAGTAAACTTTGCGGCTCAGAGAAATATTGTTCCCGGACCTGCCGGCGCAGAGTTTCCGCCTAAGTCCTTCGCGCCAGGTGCTATTGGAGATGCTAACTATAGTCCCTATGTTCGCATCGTCAATGCCGGGGACGTAATTTACAACGCTCCGATGGTAGCTTTCGACGTCGATGCAAGCCAGATCAACTTCCCGAATGGACACGTCGATTATTCCAAAGTACACGATCAGGTAGTGGCGATTGATCCGAACAAGATGACGGTCACGCTCAATCTGATCAACGGCTTCAGCTTTGGGCGCCCGGTCTGGTACATCTCGATGGATGCGAGCATCCCGCTTGCTGCGGCCATTGAACACAATACATATGCGCCGCTGATGGGTAAGCTTCTATTGGGTCATGACGATAGTTTCTCGAGTCCGATCGAGCGCATCTTTATCGCTACGAACGGTCCCGAGTCGGGAGACTGCAATAATCCGCTGCGGCAGGGTTTGTCGGCTGATCTGGCCGATGGACACAGGCCAAACAATGTTCTGGGCGGAATCCCGACTATTGCTCTCGACTATAGTCCGGCGTGGGATGCCCAGTTGTTCGCATGGACCGATGACGCAATCAACCAGGGCTTTCGCGGACAGGTGCGTGAAGAGTTCCAGATTCTGACGTTCGTGCAGGACGGACTGATCACTGGTCCGGGTGGCGCGAAGTTTGGCAGCTCGGGCTTTTCGATCAATTGCCCGATTGTTCAACGTCTCGACTGAGCGATCGCTGACTCGGCGGGTAACAACAAACAGGCGGAAGCTGCTGAGCTTCCGCCTGTTTTTTCAGGGCGAGACTTATTTGTTTAATGCTGAGGTGACTTCCGGCAGTACCGTTGTGCCCTCGATCTTCACTGCCTGCAATGCGTTGGGGTTGAGACCAAGCGCAGAGAGGATGGTAGGCGCTACCTGTGAAGTTGTGGTGGATGTCGATACGGTTATGCGCTTGATCGCCGGATTCGAGACAAGCAGCATTACGTTAGTGTCGTCATGTGAGAATCCGCCGTGCTCTTCGAGCTTTGCAGCACTGCCGGTATAGGTGACTCCTATGTTGGGCGTAACGATGATATCGGGAGTACGCGGGTCCCTACCTGGCCCGAGTCCAGGGGTGTTGTAGTTGAGGGATACGGTTGGACCGTAGAAGATCTGGCCGAGGCCGATGGCTGTAGCGTTCTGCTCAAGCGTCTGGACAGCGCTGTCAACGTTCGTGCCCGGCTTGAGCCACAGCAGCGAAATATCATCTTCTGTGGGGCCAATGCCGTTTGGATTCGCGGGCGATTCGGAATTGGGTAGAAGGCTTGCGAGGAGGGTCGCCGGCGATGTGCCGTTGTTGGTCTTTCCGGGGTGGGCCTGGTAGAGGTTGGGATCGATGGGCGACTGTCCGTGCTTTGCCGTGATGATGATGAGGGTACTTTCGAGGTTGCCCGTGTCGCTCAGCGCGTTGACCATGTCACCGATGGACGCGTCGACGTATTCGATTTCACTGAGAAGCGCAGACGTCGGTACGCCCTTCGCGTTCAAATAGCCGCCGGAGCCAACGTTCGGTTCAATCAGTTTTTGACCGACGCTGACGGCCTGGAAGTTCATGCCGTAGATCTCAGGGACCTTGGCGTTAACTCCGTTGTGAGTCTTGCCATGGATCTCGTTGAGGATGGCGTTCACCTTCAGCGTGTCGTAGCACTGGATGTTGTCGAAGCTGTTGGTCCACGCAGTTAGATCAGAGCCGGGATCGCGAATGGCTGCACAGGATATTCCCTCAGACGTTGCGACGCCGGGCAGCGCGACGACGGTAGAGTTGATTTCAGGAGCATAGAAATCGTTCAGGATTCCGTTGGGGCCTGCAACCGAGGAGTAGGCGGGATGCTTGTCAGACCATGCGGTATAGCCGCCGGCCGCGTGAATGACGGTGAAGACGGTGTTTGTCCGCACGAAGTTCCACGGAAATACAGGGGCGCACCCCGCGGCAGGATCGCGCGGGAGCCGCTTGGGATCGATGGACGCAATGCCGCCGTCGGTCAGGCTGGCTCCGGGCGCACCGCCGTTCAGCTTGGTCTTATCGAAGTCGATACCCTCTTCGTATTCCGTTGTCGTTCCGGTGGGAAGCGTGAAGGGTGTGCAGGGGCCGGCCGCTACGCCATTGCCGGTCGTCTTCGCTGGCGCATCGAGCGATCGGTCATAGGCGACGTCGTAGTAGATACCCATGGTTTTGGGGGTTGCGCCCGTGACGATCGACATCAGCCCGGGGAAGGAATCAGAGGGTTTCGAAGTAGATGTTGCCGTGTAGTTGATGGCGTTGCGTCCGAGGGCGGCCAGGTTCGGGCAATATGGCTCGCCACCGTTTACGCCAGCGATTCCACGAGAGCAATTCAGAAAATCGACAGCGTGCATGCCATCGATACTCAGGAGCAGCACATGCTTGATGTGATGCTCGCCAGTGGAAGACTCCTGAGCTGTTAAACGCGCTGGGGTGGTAAGTGCAGCGAGGATTGCCGCACTTGCTGCGAACAGCAAATAGGGTTTCATACTAACCTCCACAAGCTTGATATCAGGCTGCACTGTAGTGATGTGTTAAGCGGAAATAAATCGGGAAGATAACTTGCGACGCGATGCTTGAACCTTAAGGCACACTTAAGGAATAGGTTGGGATTGTTAATATTCGGTAGTTATCGCATAGTCTTCAGGCAGGCTTAAGATTATCTTGATAAGTGGCTGTGACTCGATAGTCAGTCGACGAACAGGAGAAACGATGGAAATCATGCAAGGGTCGCGCTACAGGGGGACTCCTGGCATTCGTGACTACCTGACGCAAAGCGCATATTCTTCGCTCCTCAGGATGACAACCAGCGAGAAATGCAAAGCCCCGCTTGATGCGGGGCTTTGCATGTTGATGAGTCTTCTATGTTAGAAGAAGAGCTTGGCTGAGAACTGCAACTGGCGTGGGCAGTAGAGCATACTGCGGGGCTTTATTCTTTTGGGTGTGACGCTACATCAGGCCAACTTCAATTTTCATTCCACTCTCAAGGTGAATGTCTTTGTTGTTTGCGTGCAGAGCGGTTGCTCCGTCTGTCGCCAGGTTAGTGTCCAGGTGAACGCCTTTCACGGTACTTCCTGGAGGCATGATCTCGGCCTGCCGTTCACCGCCGGGTGCGGTAGGGCCGCCTCCTGTAGCGGCTGCCATTTCCCCTACATTGCGCGTCGACGCCAGCGGCAGATTTCCAGACGATACCGCCTGATCGGAGAGCGTCGGCCGCGGTGCGATCGCAACTAAAACACCATGGATCGGCTTCTGCTGACCACCTTTGATTTCCAACTGATTGAAGAGAATGGCGACCGATGCATTTCCGTCCCCGGCAGCTTTTGATTCAACCTGCGTTACCTTCCCCTCCAGCTTTGACCCTTTCGGGATGGTTGAGCCATCCTTCATCTTTAATTCGGCTACAGTCTTTGCGATGACAACGTCGCCCACCTTTGCAGATTTCGTATCAAGCTTGCTGGTCAACTCTGCCATGAGCGCCTGCTTCGCCTCACTGGTTGTTGTCTGTGCTTCAACAAGTCTCGCCTGCACCACCGAGATCGTCCAACATAACGCTGCGGCAGTAATGATTTCTCGAAAATGTCTCATCTTCTCGTTCTAGACCCTTTTGTTTTTTTGTATGGCAAATGCACGGTCGGTGATTCTGACGGTGCAGAATGGCTGCTGAATTCTCATTCGTAATGCGCAAAAAGTCAAAGAAAAAGGGGAAACATCGATTACTCGACGGATATCAGCATTCGACCAGCAACAATCGTGATCCAAAGAACATTTCGTCGAGCCGGACAGTGGGAAATAGCCGGCATATTGATCCCTGCCCTTGGGGACATGGTCTTATCTACGTGCCACCGGCGAAACAGCCACGGATGCTACTCTTTACTTTGGCCTATCATCTTTTTCCTCGAATAGTGCGCCGCCAGCCACTTGCCGTGTTCGGCATGGTGCTGCTCATTCTGTTTGTGGCCATGGCGCTGCTGGCTCCACTGCTTGCGCCTTACAACCCAGCGGCGATTGATCTGAATCATCGCCTCGCGGCGCCGGGCCATTCGCACTGGTTCGGTACTGATGAACTGGGCCGCGATATCTTTTCGCGCACACTGTATGGCGCGCGATTGTCGCTGCTGGTGGCGACGTCGGTTGTCGGTTGCTCGCTATTGTTGGGCCTGGTCCTTGGCGGGCTCGCAGGATATTACGGCGGCGTCTTGGATACGGCGCTCAATGTTTTTGTGATGAGCGCGTTCCTTGCGCTGCCGGGAATTCTGCTGGCGATTGCGTTTGTCGCCTTCCTGGGACCGGGGTTGATCAATCTGATTCTTGCGCTTTCGATCGGCGGATGGGTTGGCTATGCGCGGCTGGTTCGGGCGCAGGTGCTTTCTGTACGCGAGCGTGAATTTGTGGAGGCCGCGCGTTCGCTGGGCGCAAGCGATCTGCGCATCTTCCTCCGTCATATTCTGCCGAATATTCTGCAGCCGATTATTGTGCAGTCGGCGATTGGCATGGCTGGCGCTGTGCTCGCTGAGGCTACGCTCAGTTTTCTTGGACTGGGTGTACCGCCACCTGCGGCGAGCTGGGGTGCGATGCTCAACGACGGGCGCTCGCATCTGTTCGATGCCCCGCATCTGGTGGTCTTTCCGGCGATTGCGGTGATGCTCTGCGTGCTGTCGTTCAATTTTCTGGGGGATGCGCTGCGAGACTACCTCGACCCCCGGACACAGATGAGCGTCGGACTGTAATAGCGATCCTGAGCAACTTGCACATCCGGATTGGGGCTTCCACGGTTCGCAATACTCGAAACAGGAATTATTGGACCAGCGCGACCGCGTCTTCGCCCGCCATCCCAATACAACTTTCGTGGCGGCACACGTGGCAGAGAGCGGCGAGGAACTGGCCCGGGTAGCGTCCATGCTCGACGCTTACCCGAACGTGCTGATCGATATCAGTGCGCGGACGCCTGAACTCGGCCGCCAGCCCTATACGGCGCGGAGTTTTTCCTGCGCTTCGCCGATCGCATTCTGTTTGGCAGTGACCTGCTTCCCGAGGTCTCGATGTATCGGCTCTACTTCCGCTTCCTCGAAACGGCGGATGAATATTTCGAGTACCCGAGCCATGCCTCGCGCCAGGGCCGGTGGAATATCTACGGTATCAATCTCCCGGATGACGTGCTCGAAAAGGTCTATCGCAAAAACGTACAGCGATTGCTGCGGCGTTGACCGCGATTGCCGGAGGTTCAGAACGTTCGCTCTAAAGAACGCTCTTATTCTGCAGAGCATATCGCAGCAGCGCATTCGCGCCTTCGCCTTCAAGCGCAAGCTTGCGGCTGATATTAGTTCGATGGTTCTCGACCGTTCTGTAGTGAATAGAAAGTTCCGCGCCGATCTCTTTGCTGGTCTTGCCCTTGGCGATAAGTTGCATGATGCGGCGTTCGGTAGCGGTAAGATTGCCGGTCAGTCCCTGATCCGTTTTAGGACTGGGCGCGTCACGCCGCTGTAACAGGTCCGCAGTGATCGCCGAACTGAGATAGTGCCGCCCTGCTGCAACGGCCCGGATGCCAACCACTACCTCCTGCACCGCACTGTCCTTCAAGATATAGCCCATGCCTCCCAGGTCCATCGCACTGCGGAAGAAGTCCTCGCTCGTGTGCAGGGTGAGAAAAATGATCTCAGTTTTGAGCCTGCGCTTGACGACCTCCCGCGCTACGCTCAACCCATCCAGCTTTGGCATCTCAATGTCGAGCAACGCAATCTGTGGATGAAGTTTTGCGATCAGCGCCAGCGCCATCTCTCCATCCGATGCTTCAGCCACGACCTTTAAGCCGGCATCCTCCTCGATGCTGAGCCGCAATCCCTTCCGCATCAGCGGATGATCATCCGCGATCAGAATCCGAATCTCATCATCCATGGCTGTTCCTTCCCAAAGGAATTTCGACCGTCATCGTCGTACAGTGAACGGCATCGATTGCAGCTTGAATTCCCCACCGACCAGACTCGCCCGCTCCGCCATTCCTGTCAATCCGAAACGAAACCGTTATGCGACCGGATCGGCCAGAACCATACCAATCCGTGTGGAACCACACGGTTGTCCGTGTAACGTCCTCTATGGATTTCGCAGGATGACTTTCATATTCTTGGACTAGTTAAAGGACGGTTCGTTCCATGAAATGGTCTTTGTCAGTGCTGGTCATCATGCTTTCCGCGGTCTCGCCATCGCTTGCCCAGACCTTCACCAGCCCGGTCGACTATTGCAAGGCGGTTGGCACCATCGACAAGCCCGACTCGCGCTATACCGGCCCTAAACTGCCCGCCTGGATGGCCCGTGACCTCGATCTTAAGCCCGGCCAGGACAAGATGATGGAATGGCGCTGCGCCAACGGAGCCGTGCTCGCCTGCGTCTACGGCGCGAACATACCGTGTGACTCCAGGGCGGACGTCAGCCAGAAACCAACGCCGGCCATCGTCGACTACTGCAGGCAGAATCCCGATTCGCAATTCGTGCCCATGGTGGTCACCGGGCATGCAACCTCCGTGTCATGGGCATGCCACGGCAGTGATCCTGTCGTGATCAGGTCTGAAGCAGTCGACTCCCAAGGCTATCAGAGAACATACTGGCGGACCGTATCGCCATAAACCAGCAGTCTTGCCGGGGGCAGAAAAAGCCCCCTTATCGAACCACCATAGCTAATTTTTTATCGCCCTATCCGGTATGGGGCAGTTTAAACGGGACATAATGACAGTTTTAATCGTTGAAGATAATGCCGGAATTCGCCGTTTGTTGCGCCGCACCTTTATTGACATTGCGAGTGCCGTCTGGGAATGCAGCGATGGAGCTGACGCCCTGACGGCATATGCAAATCATCGGCCTGACATCGTGTTAATGGATATCCGAATGCCGCGCATGGATGGACTGACCGCGACGAGACAGATCCGACAGTTCCATCCATCCGCGCGAATCGTCATGGTTACCGACTATGAAGACGAAGACCTGTGCAACGCAGCATCTGAAGCCGGCGCCTCCGGCTACGCACTCAAGCAGAACCTGACCGATCTCCCGGGAATCATTTGTTCGCTCGTAGACTGCAGCTGAACTGGAGCTGCATCGGAGGCAGCTCCCTGTGCCCGCAACGTCCGAGGAGCGGCAGTCCATGCTGCTCCCGTTCATGCAGCTGATCTTGAGTGCGTGCGCTCGCTCGGCAGAGTGAAACGAAACGTTGCGCCCCGTCCGTCGTTCGCTGTTGCCCACAAACGGCCACCGTGCGACTCGATGATGGAACGGCTGATCGCCAGCCCCATACCGGAGCCCTGCGTTTTGGTCGTAAAGAATGCATCGAAGATCTGATCCGCCTTTTCAGTTGGCAATCCTACGCCCGTGTCGCTCACTGCGATCAGCAGTTGGTCGTCTCCGTCGCGTTGCGACTTGACCGTGAGCACTCCGCCTGTCTCCATCATCGCCTCTATGGCGTTTAACATGAGGTTCATGAGCACCTGCTGGAGTTGCACACGGTCTGCCATGATCTTGGGAAGGTCGGCGGCAAGATCCGTGCGCATGGAAACGCCATACCGGTTGGCCTCTCCCCCCAGCAGCACGACCATTTCATGGACAATCTCGTTCATCTCGACCAACTCACGTTTTGGCGCAGACTTCTTGTACAACGACCGTAAACGCTCGATCATGTCAGCGGCACGATTTTGATCCTCCACGATTGTGCTTATCGCCGCGCACGCCTCTTCCAAATCCGGCTTGTCGCGCTTAAGCCATAGGAAGCAGGCGTTCGCATTCATGACGGTAGCAGCGATCGGCTGTTTCAGTTCGTGTGCCAGCGAGGCGGTCAGTTCGCCCATCGTGCTCACGCGATTGATCTGCGCAAGTTCTGCCTGTAGCCGTTTTGCGCTCTCGCGATCTTCAATGTCTGTTGAGATCCCACACCACTTGAGAATCTTGCCTCGCGCATCCCGCAAGGGAACGGCGCGAGTCAAAAACCAACGATACTGTGCATCCGCTGCCCGCCGAAAGCGCACCTCATTCTCGAAGGGTTCACCGCTCGCCACCGAGGCGCGCCACTTCTCGGCATATCGCTTTACGTCTTCGGGGTGAACAGCGGTTTCCCAACCTGAGCCGGCTGTCTTCTCGATCGATAACCCGGTATATTCCCGCCAGTGGCGATTAACGAACTCCGCGGAGCCGTCGGGCAGAGCGGTCCAGGCAAAGGTCGGAATCGTTTCAATCACATCTCGCAGCTTCTTTTCCTGGCGATGCAGTTGTCGAATACGGAGCCGATACAATCCCCCAAGCAGCATTACAAAAGCGGCTACAGAAATCCCGCGAAACCACCAGGTCTGGTACCAGGCGGCGGCCAGGCTGAACGCCAGTGTTGCGCCTTCTTCGTTCCAGACCCCGTCGTTGTTGCACCCGATCACGTGAAACCGGTACTCTCCCGGACGAAGATCAGCGTAGAAAGCTTGACGCCGTGTTCCAGGATCTTGCCATTCCGCATCGTGATTCTCCAGCTTGTATCGAAAGCGCACCTTTTGAGGAGCTACGAAGCTCAGGGCAGTATAGTCAATCTCGAGATCACGCGTCAGAGCAGGAAGACGAAGACCATCTCGCGGCGCATAGTTTGTGTGGTCGGCAATAATCTCTTCGACGTGTACTGGCGGCAATATGGGATTGCTGTCGAGGTGAGCTGGGTCGATCATCTGGACGACGTTTTGATTGGCGAACCACAACCGTCCGTCCGGAGACCGGGTTGCGTTAGGCTGGAAGGGAGTAGACATGGGTCGGGCGCCGTCAAACACGTCAAAGAGTCTGAACTTCATCGTCGTGTCGGGCGATTCCCACCATCGCTGCAGCTCCCCATTTGGGATGGCAATCACTCCACATGCCGCGTAAAGCCAAAGGGTAGCTTTCCTGTCAGAGATGAGGCTATAAATGACGTCGCAAGGAAGGCCATTCCGCGCCGTTAGAGTCTGCAGAGTCCCGTTTCGCCACCCGACAAGCCCCGACGACGTCGCTGCCAGGATCGAAGCGTCGGAATTTACGAGAAGGCCGTAGACTAGGCCATCATGAGGGCTACTGAAAGCGAAGAATTCCTTTTGGCCATTTCGGAATCGGGCCAAGCCGCCGTTGGTAAGGCCTAACCAGACACCACCGTGCGGATCAGGAGCGAGCGTGTTTGTGGCTGGCAACTGAGGGGACGAGATCTCTTCACGGATTCTGAGATCCTGAATGCGAAGGAGCCAACGGTGCTTTCCATTCAGGTCGCTCGTCGCGACCCAGATGCTGCCATCGACATCTTCAGTCATTGCGAGAACGGCGCCTAAGGGACTGCCATCACGCGTATGAATCTTTCTAAAGTCTTCCCGCTCATACACCCACAATTCTTTGTCGACGCCGACCCAAAGCCGACCCGCTCGGTCCTCCAGCAACGATGTGATCGCCCGACCTGGTAAACCGTTTTTTGGCTGAATGGAAGAAATTTTGCCTGCCCGGAGAAAATCCAAGTTATAGTTTCCGATCCACACAGTACCGTCCCGCGAAGCGAGGACGGAATCGACCTGATCCGCGCTCAGCCCCTGCCGCGTGGAAAGGCTAACCACCCGAAGATCATGGAAGTTATCGATCCCCCTGGAAGTCGCAATCCAGATACTCCCTTCGCGATCCTGGAACAGGCGGGTCACAGCGTCACCCGATAATCCATCCGAGCTGCGAAAGTGATCTACCTTGTTTCCTTGAATGCGGTAGATACCTTGGTTCAAGGTTCCAACCCAGAGACAGCTGTCACGGTCTGCCAGCAATGCTGTGACTTTGAGCGTACTTCCATCAAACTCCGGAGTGACAAATGGTTTCCACGCCCCCTGTGCGAGCTGTTGTAGCCCCCCGCCCTTTCCGGCTTGTATCAGCCCGACCCAAAGAGACCCATCTGCTTTGTCTGCGAGAGCAAGTACTCCGTTAAATATTTCGGCTGGGTTTAGCCCGGGTGAGACGTATGTGTCAGCGGAATCGGTTTGCCACCGGGAAACCTTCAGACCACCTGCCAGCCAGATATTGCCGAGCCGATCGCTGGCCAGCGTCACGGCATAAGGAATTGCAACTCCATCGTCTTTTCCGTAGCATCGAAGTCCTGCATCTGTGACTTTACAAAGAGGACCCTTCGTATCGGAAATATTTGCCCGCGCGATCCAGATTGTGCCTGCACGGTCTTCTAGGATCGCCATGATAGCTCCAGTCGGGTCCTTATAGTTGATCAGTTCTCCATTCCGCCAACGCGCTAACCCCTTAGTGGTTCCAATCCACAGGCTTCCATCCCGCGCTCCGAGCAGAGAATTGATGCGGGATGAGGGCAATTCCTTTCCCTCCGGCGGTCTCCATGCGACGAACCGGACGCCATCAAACCGTGTCAATCCGGCTTGCGTACCAATCCAAAGATATCCGTCTGTGGTTTGGGCAATCACGTTTGGCGTCCCAGCAAACACTCCATCCTCTATCCGCCATGCGGTGTGCCCATATTGAGTAATCTGCCGACTCGTATCGAGCGCGCCGACTGGACTGGTGAAGAGAACAAAGACCAAGCAGAACAGAAGCATTCTCGGGGTGTCTGGCTTCGCTACATTGGCAGTGAGACTCATGATCGGCATTTCACCCGGTACCACGTCGAACCCTTCAGCCGCCCGCTCGCAGCGGGATGAGCTACGAATGGTAAAGGATACTCAATAGTGGCGGGCTCAAGCAAAGACACAGCGATAACCGCGACGCGGATTGCGCCACCAAACCTGCTGCGGTTTGTCAAGGAACCCCATGCTGTGTTCGCTTCTAGAAATACAAC
>Ga0206862_1123_pt1 | contig 20150 bp, 13 predicted proteins | sample Alteio_BWOrgCont_43_FD_152625 | JGI IMG/M metagenome (GOLD analysis project Ga0206862, IMG submission 152625) | Enriched cells from forest soil in Barre Woods Harvard Forest LTER site, Petersham, Massachusetts, United States -... | ecosystem: Environmental > Terrestrial > Soil > Temperate forest >... | reverse complement strand
CAACTTATTTAAGTTATCAACACTTCTTTTCATAATCATTTTTCATACCATCAGAAGTAAGAGAATAAGCTTATCTGAAGCATAAATCAATCCCTCTATTAATAATATCGATCTTGCGTGACTCCGATCTTTCCTGTGGCTTATACGGATTGCCCAATCTTAAAAAGCGATTACAGTGATGAGACCGAAAAATGATAATCAGGAAGCAAATAAAGTGGACATGATAGAATTACTTAAAGCCGCGGTGAATCACAAAGCCTCCGACCTACACTTATCCGCGGGGCTGCCGCCCGTGATTCGCATCGATGGCGATATTCAGCCACTCAAGCTTCCTCCCTTAGAAAATAAAGTCCTGCAGGCATTAATGTATTCAGTGATGAATGAGAAGCAGCAAAAAAATTATGCGGAAAATTTAGAAATCGATTTTTCTTTTGAAGTCCCTGAGCTGGGTCGATTTCGTGTCAATGTGTTTACCTCCCAACGGGGGATGGGTGCTGCATTTAGAATTATTTCTGAACAGGTGCTGAGTTTAGAGGCATTGGATGCACCGAGCATTTTTAAAGAGATTGCTGAGAAGCCACGCGGCTTGGTTTTAGTAACAGGCCCCACCGGCTCAGGTAAAAGTACCACCTTGGCTGCAATGATAGATTATATTAATTCGACTCAGCCGAATCACATCATCACCATTGAAGATCCCATCGAATTTATACACCCTTGTAAAAAATCTTTGATCCACCAACGGGAAGTATTTCGCGACACTCATAGTTTTGCTGCCGCATTACGCTCGGCATTAAGAGAAGATCCCGATATTATTTTGCTCGGAGAAATGCGCGATTTAGAAACCATACGCTTAAGCCTCACTGCTGCAGAAACTGGCCATTTGGTGTTTGGTACGTTGCATACGGCAACAGCCGCAAAAGCAATTGATAGAATAATCGACGTATTTCCTGGAGATGAAAAGGAAATGGTGCGAACGATGTTATCGGAATCTTTGCATGCTGTGATTGCACAAACATTGCTAAAAAAGAGAATCGGTGGTCGTATTGCAGCGCATGAAATTATGATCTGTACGCCTGCCATTCGAAACTTAATCCGTGAATCTAAGATAGCCCAGATATATTCCACCATTCAAACTGGCCGTGGTCATGGCATGCAAACGTTAGATCAAAACTTACAGGCATTACTGCAAAAAAATTTGATTACACCGCAAGAAGCTCGCAGTTATTCTGATTACAAACTATAATACATTTCAAACTCAACTGGATGAGTCACCATGTACAATCGGGTAATTTCAATTTGTTTCAGTTTAATATAGCTATCGATCAGATCATGACTAAAAACATCGCCTTGCAATAAAAATTCTCTGTCTTTATCTAGATGTTCCATGGCGCGATCTAATGAACTACAAACGGTTGGAATTTTGCACGTTTCAGTGGGAGGAAGTTCATAGAGATCGGCATCCATTGCTTTTCCTGGATGCATTTTTTTGCGGATCCCATCTAAGCCTGCAAGCATCATGGCAGAAAATGCAAGATAAGGATTACATGCCGGATCAGGAAAACGAACTTCAATTCGTGTACCTTTAGGATGAGCAGTATAAGGTACTCGAATGGCGGCTGAACGATTACGAGAAGAATAGGCCAGTAACACCGGCGCTTCGAACCCTGGGACCAAACGTTTGTAGCTGTTTGTCGTACAATTAGTAAACGCATTCAGTGCACGCGCGTGATGTAAAATGCCTCCAATGTAATAAAGCGCGAGCTCAGAGAGCCCCGCATAACCGTTGCCACTAAATAAATTCGTGCCATTTTTTGCCAGCGATTGATGACAATGCATACCGCTACCGTTATCTCCGACAATCGGTTTTGGCATGAAGGTGGCAGTTTTGCCATAAGCATGCGCGATGTTATGAATCACATATTTCAACAATTGTAGATCATCCGCCTTTTGAACAAGGCTCGCATATTCTGTCGCAATTTCATTCTGGTTACCGGTGGCAACTTCATGGTGATGCGTTTCCACCTTAATCCCCAATTTTTCTAAAGTCATACAAATAGCGGAACGAATATCTTGAGAGGAATCGACCGGCGGGACAGGGAAATAACCGCCCTTTATAGTGGGACGGTGACCAATATTCCCCCCATCGATAACTTTACCAGAATTCCAAGCCGCTTCCTTTGAATCCACAAAATAATAAGCACCGCTCATGCCCACTTCCCATCGTACATCATCGAGAATAAAGAATTCCGGTTCAGGACCAAAGAAGGCGCTATCTGCGATACCTGATTCTTTTAAATAAGCTTCGGCGCGTTTCGCAATGGAGCGCGGATCACGTTCGTAGCCCTGCATTGTGGTGGGTTCTAAAATATCGCAACGAAAATTTAAGGTGGATTCTTCGTAGAAAGGATCGATATAAGCGGTATTTAAATCTGGCATCAGCACCATGTCGGATTCATTAATATTTTTCCAACCCGCAATGGAAGAACCATCGAACATTTTGCCGTGTTTAAAGAAGTCTTCGTCTACCATACGGATCGGCACCGTCATATGTTGTTCTTTACCACGGGTATCCGTGAAACGCAGATCAACAAACTTAATTTTATTTTCTTCGATGGTTTTTAATGTTTTTTGAACAAGCGACATAGGGTTCCTCCTAAACCTAAGGGACACGAATACTCCTAATCAATACCATAGCATGAATTGATAGAACGACACGAGCACGATAGAGCTCATGACAACGTCCGGAACGGCATCCAGAAAACAGAAGCACAGTTAACAGAACCACATTTATCCTCTTGTAACCTCTTGACATTCGCTATGAGTTAGTTAATATTATATATTTTCGTGTGAGCAATAATGTAAACAATAGTGTAAACAACAAAAGAATGACCATGATCAAAGACAATATAATGCCTCAAACAAGACCACTTCGCACGGTTCGAAGTTTTGTTTCCCGCAATACCAAACTGCCGCCTCCAAAAGAAATGCTTTATGAAACGCTTGGGGCGAGCTATGGGTTGGATCAATGGCGATCCATACCCTTGATATCCCCGTTCACCTTATTTAATCGTGTCGCACCTGTCATCTTAGAAATCGGGTTTGGAGATGGCGATTCACTTTTTACAATGGCGAAACATCATCCGAATCAAGATTTTATTGGAATTGAGGTGTACCGCCGCGGAATAGTAAGTTTGTTATCAAAACTAAAAGATTGTCCTTTAACGAATCTTAAGCTCTTTTGTGGTGATGTGCAAGAAATCCTTCCCCGTTTCGAGCCCGCTTCATTCGATCGAGTACAGATTTTTTTTCCAGATCCCTGGCCAAAGTTGCGACATCATAAGCGACGACTTATACAATCTAAATTTGTGACGGAACTCGCCACCTTCATTAAATCAGACGGTATTTTACATTTGGCAACAGATTGGCAGGATTATGCCTCCCATATGATGAAAGTATTATCCGAAACTGATTTTTTTATCAATACAGTACCCGATCAATCTTTTGCAACAAGACCCGAATATCGCCCAAAGACCAAATATGAACAACGCGGGATCCGTTTGGGACACACTACTTCGGATATCTTATTTAAACGTAAAGCATAGCGATATATTGTCTATAATGTAAGAATAAATATTGGAGAACCTTTGTGCCTCAAATCCCCTTAACATTCGATATGGTAATAGTACTTGGGATACTGTTGTGCACGATCCTCTTAACCCTTTCTAATGTGATCCGTGTCGACGTATTGGGTATTATTGTTCTCGTGGTACTGGGGGTCACACGTTTACTTCCCCCGGAACAACTTTTTTCAGGATTTTCGAGTGAAGCCGTCATGTCTTTAATCGCCATCATGATTATTGGTGCCGGGCTAGACAAAAGTGGAGTTGCAGTTCGAATCGCGCGTCTTGTGTTAAAAATTTCTAGAGAAAAAACGGTTTCCATCAGCACTGTCTTAATGTTCACTTCCGGATTTTTATCGGGATTCATGAGGAGTTCAGGGGCCGTTTCTGTTTTGTTACCCGTTGTCACACGGATCACCGCCAGAACCGGGATCTCAAAATCGCAATTTTTAATGCCCGTTGCTTTTTGTTCTGTATTGGGGGGGACCTTAACGATGGTTGGAACCAGTCCTCTTATTTTATTAAACAGTTTGTTGCATAATGCGGGTGTTATTAAAGATGATGTGGCTGGTTTTCAATTTTTTTCTGTGTTACCCATCGGTTTACTTCTTTTGGTGTTTGGTATCCTTTATTTTATCATTTTTGGAAAAAAATTATTACCCAAAGAAGGTAAAATTACTTTTACCAGTGGAACCACAAAAGCGCACTTTTTAAAAACCTATGGAAAAGGCGGCGATATTGTAGAACTCCGTGTGCCGGCCTCTAGCCCTTTAGCTAATATCACTTTAAAAGAATTTGAATTAAAATTAGATCCTTCTTCTTCCATCTTAGCAGTCTTGCAAGGAAAAGAACTTCATTTCCCGCCTTTACGAAAAATCGTCATCCAACCCAATGCATTGGTTGCGATGATGGGGGTAAGAGATAAAGTGGCAGAATTCGCTGAAAATAATGGTTTAAAAATGTTTCCTAAATTAAATAGTTTTGCCGAGCTTCTGCATCCAGTGAGGGCCGGCTTATCGGAAGCAGTGATTCCCCCAAGCTCACGTCTGATTGGTAAAGAACTACGTGAACTTCACATGAAAAGAAATTATCAATTACATGTGATGGCATTATATCGGGGTAACACTGTCTATCAAGGAGAAGACTTAAAAAACTTGGTATTACGTTCAGGCGACACTCTCGGTATTTTTTGTCAATGGGATGCATTGGCCGATTTTCATAAAAATCCAGATTTTGTGGTACTGACCACCACTTACCCTCGCGAAGAAATCCGTCCAAAGAAAATAAAATTTGCTGTTTCATTTTTCATATTTTCTTTGGTTTTAATCGTTCTCGGAAAATTTCCAGTCTCCGTGGGGTTATTAGTTGGCGCTGTTGGCATGATAGGTACAGGCGTATTAAGCATCGACGAGGCTTACGAATCTGTGAGCTGGAAAACCGTCTTCCTACTCGCAGGCTTAATTCCGTTAGGTCTTGTGATGAAAGAAACACATACCACCGATTGGTTAACGCAATACACCTCCATATTGCGGGAAGATTTACCTTTATGGATGGTCGAAGCGATACTCGCCATTTTGACCACTGCTTTTTCAGTGGCTATCTCCGGGGTGGGCGCCACCATTGTTTTGGTTCCCATTGCTCTAGATTTAGCGGTTAATTTTGGCGGGAATCCAAAAATCTTTGCTCTGATTGTGGCCATCGCAGCTTCCAATCTATTCTTATGGCCTTCACATCAAGTGAATGTGCTTATCGCGGGACCCGGTGGGTATACAATAAAGGATTTTATAAAAGTGGGAACGGGCATGACATTACTTTATTGGATCATCATGTTAATTGGCATTAATTTAATTTTCTAAGTGCGGAGCTTTTGGCGCTTAAGTTTTCAGCACTCCCTATACCTACCTAGCGAAACCTCAACAAATCTTTTAAACTGCCGAAAACCCAGGGGAGTTGCGTCGGATGCAAATCAAAAATCAGTTGACACAAATAATATACTATTCAATTGTCGTATGTCTGCTGCTTTGTTTAGCAGGTTGTGGTCAAAGTGGACCCTTATACTTACCTGGCCAAGAGCCCCCGATTAAAACCGTCCCCTGTCCGAGCTGTCCTTAAGGCCCTATCAGTTGCGCATAGCTTGGGTCATGAGATAAGCTAAAATCATGCTGGTTAATTTTATTAAAATGCAAGGTTTGGGGAACGATTTTGTCGTCATCGATCTCATTACCCAAAACGTTAAACTTCATTCAGCACACATGAAACGCATCGCCGATAGACATTTGGGGATAGGCTGCGATCAAATTATCCTCATCGAACCCCCGATAGCAGCAGACAAAGATTTTTTCTATCGTATTTTTAATGCCGATGGGACTGAAGTTGAACAATGTGGCAACGGCGCGCGCTGTGCGGCTCGATATTTTTATGACGCAGGCTTCACAGAACACACCCGAGAACTCTTAAAAGCCGATTGCTTAGCGGGCCCTCAAGAGTTACGTTTAGAATCCAATCATACGGTCACTGTGAATGTCGGAAAACCCATTTTGAATCCCGCTGAAATTCCAATGATTCCTGAAAAAGACCTAAATGCGCCTTTATACACCTCTACGATAGAAGGACAGGAAATACAATTTTTTCCTGTCTCGATGGGCAATCCGCATATGGTATTGAGGGTGCCTTCCGTGGAAACCGCCCAAGTGGAAACCTGGGGATCCCTTTTAACCAAAAACTCCCAATTTCCTCAAGGCACTAATGTTGAATTTATGCAAATAGAAAACCCGGAACATATTCGACTGCGCGTCTATGAACGAGGCGTCGGCGAAACCTTGGCCTGCGGATCAGGTGCATGCGCCGCTGCGGTGGCGGGCATTAAACAAAACTTATTAAAAAGTCCTGTGACAGTTTCTTTTCGAGAAGGAGACTTAAAGATACGATGGGACGGGGATACAGAACCGGTTTATATGACGGGGCCGGCAATTTCAGTGTTTACGGGTCGATTTCGTTTATAATTGAGATGGCGTCTATATTATGCAAGACATCAATGAAATAGAAAAATTAGATGATCTCACTCCTGCTATTCTCAATTTTATTGCGCATTTAGAAAATGAACGTAGATTGTCGCCACATACCACCGATAATTATAAAAGAGATCTCATCCATTGCGCTGTTTTCTTAAGACAAAAGAGAATAAAGGACTGGAATCAGGTCGAATTACAAGATATTCGATTTTATTTGGCACAAGAACGCGAAAAGCAGAAAGCCGCTAGAACATTGAATCGAAAAATCTCCGTATTACGAAGTTTCTACCGTTATCTTTTGAATCAGAATAAAATTAAGACCGATCCAATGGCACAAATAAACTCGTTGAAAACGCCGCATTTATTACCCAAACCCCTGGATGTCGATGAGATGGCGCAATTATTAAATCCCTTAAGCTATAATACAAAGATGGATTTTATTCGAACAAGAGACCTCTGTATGTTTGAACTAATATATTCTTGTGGATTGCGACTAGCGGAAACTGTGGCTTTAAATATGGTTGATCTCGACCTTCCGCAACAAAAAATTTCTGTAGTAGGCAAAGGAAATAAACACCGCATTGCGTTTATTGGTAAACATGCAAAACTGGCTTTAACGCAATGGTTATCTGAACGAGCGCATACCGTTTCGTCTACAGAGCCTGCACTTTTTGTGACACAACAAGGGAAAAGACTGAGTGGCCGAATGGTGCAAAAACGCTTAGCCACTTTGGGAATCAGCCAAGGATTGTTTACGCATGTCCATCCTCATCGTCTTCGACACAGTTTCGCAAGCCATCTTCTGGAATCGAGTGGGGATTTGCGTGCGGTACAAGAGTTACTAGGACACAGCAACCTAAGTAGCACTCAGATTTATACCAAAATAAATTTTCAACATCTTGCTGAGTTATATGATAAATGCCATCCCAGGGCTAGAAAAAATTCGGATAAATCATGAGGGATCCATACACATGAAGCCAACGCTCAATTTTCGTCGTTTAACCTTACTCGGGGGGTTTGCTTGTCTCGTGATTTTAGGGAGCGCCTATCTCATTGAATATGGATTTAAACAAGCCCCCTGTTCCTTATGTCTCCTACAACGCTATGTATTATGGCTATTGTGTATTTTATTTTTCCTAGCGGGTCTTCATGCACCAAACAAAGTCCCTCCACGCATCGCTTACTTGCTTAGCACATTTTTTTTGAGCGTGATTGGATTATTGCTCACCCTACGACAAATTTGGATCCAGCATTTACCAAAAGAAACCGTCCCAAATTGTGTGGCCGATCTCGAACGAGTCCTTAAATTTCAACCGTTGCTTGAAGCGGCAAAAACAATACTCTCCGGGGGCGGAGAATGTAGAGAATCAAAGTTTACGCTGCTTGGTTTATCGCTCGCTGAAAATGCAGCACTTGCCTTTATCGTGCTTGCAATTTTTAGCTTGGTACTTATTTTCTTCGTAAAAAAAAGGCGGATTTAAACTAGGGCCCGTTGACATTTCTACCATGCTGGCCCTAAATATCCGCCTTCGAGCGTCATCCTTAACTGTGCTGCGTCCAGCCGCTTCAGTCTTCCTTGAAAATGAGACAATCCCTGTCGGTCAATTCCCTTGACCTGTCCTTCATCTCATTCCCTTCGAACTCTGTTTTAGAATATCAAACGTTTAAAACCAAACAAGGTTCCATGCTTCGTCCAGTTTCAAATAAACCGCCGGATAAATTATCAGGTTTTAGAAATATAGTTTTAATTCAATTTGTTAGCAAATTAGTCGCACATCTTACCTTATGATAACTGACAATAAAAGAGTTGATATTCTTAATATTCATTAAGAAATATCTTACAGTCATTCATCTTATATGCTTAAGCTAATCTACTTCAAAAAGCCGAGATCCTTGACTTATTTCAATACCTGGTTTTTACTGAATTGTATGACAACGCAATTGGGTAAACAATCCGCAGAGTGTTTGCACTCTATAGATGACACCATTGAGAAATGGCTAAAGGAACGTCAAGCATTACTTGTTTTATACAATCAATTATTAGAAAGCCCTTTGCTTCAAGCTTCCAATACCGATACGGCCACCTTAACACGCTTTTGCGAAGCCCTCATCGATTATGTTTCTTTGGGACATTTTAGAGTGTTTGAAAAAATAGCAGAAGTGGAAGCCATCGGAAAGAACGATATTGGAAATTATAGTGTTACCGACATTATCTACTCTCAAAATGTACCGAAAAAACAAGAAGATGATCATGAGGACAGCAATATTATCGTGAATATCTTGAGAACCACCTTACAAGTACTCGATTTTAATGATAAGTATGCAGAAAATGCAGGAAAAAATTTGATTGATTTAAAAGAAGATCTTTCTTCTCTTGGGGAAAATCTCGCGGATCGACTCGATTGGGAAGATGAATTGGTGAGTAATTATTTACGGGTTGCAGAGAAAGTGCGTTCGGAGCGCACAGATCAAAAACCTAAAGCTTCTGCTTAAACACCCCTATCTAAGTATTGTAATTTGTTGGGTACATCTTTCCATTGCTCGGCTTCCTGCAATGGCCCTTTATTACGGTTAATCATCGGCCACTGTTTAGACAATTCGGCATTGAGACTGAGGAACTCTTTTTGATCTTCAGGTAAATCATCTTCGGAATAAATGGCATTCACAGGACATTCCGGTTCACATAAGGCACAGTCTATACATTCATCCGGATCGATGACCAAAAAATTGGGTCCTTCACGAAAACAATCCACCGGACAAACTTCTACACAATCCGTATATTTACAATTGATACATTTTTCAGTGACCACAAATGTCATAGGACGTCCTCAAATTCAAGTTTATCCTAAGAGATTATCACAATTTCATCAACTCTTCTAATGTTGGTTAGTTATCCAATTATTTCTTGTTGAAATTCACTAACGCGATACACCACTTATCGATTTTACGCAGTATGATAAATCCTAATTCCCAGAAGGGATGATGCCTGAAACTGATGGTGGGGGATGTCACCCATAAGGCTTTAACGCCGGCAATCATTGCAGCCAATATGCCTGTGAGGAGCCTATCGTCGATAAGCAGCAACCGTTCTTTAGAGACTTTCGTTTCTCTGAGTATTGTCAAAAGACCGTCTGGATAAGGTTTCTTCCGCGCAGTTACAAACTGTATGCCTGGAAAATATTTTAAAAAATACTGAATCCGATGCTTGCAAGGTCGATTCGATAAAATAAAGACTCGTTTATCGCCAAAGATTTCGACGGCTTGATTTAGCCAAGCCGTGACATTTGAATCCAATTTTTCTATCGCATAGCCTGCTAAAACCCCATCATAATCTAAAACCAACACTGCTATCCCTGTATTTTTTAAACCCTGTAATGAGATTTGGAAGATAGTTTTAGTTTGCAGGCTTAAGTTTATCGTGTACTGCTTCAGCTCTGAACGATATCGCCACAGCATTTTAATGGTAAAAATGAATCGTTGCATGCAATCCCCTGATACATCTTGCTAAAATTACATCCTCCATGATACTATTTTAGTATGAATACCACCAACTTTTTAAACGATTTTGTCAAACAATTTTCTGAATCTCTTCCTCCACCTTTGAAAGGATTAAAAGAAGAGTTCGAAAAACAATTTCAACTGGGGTTAAATTTAGCGTTTGCAAAACTTAAACTCGTGACCCGAGAAGAATTTGATATTCAAGCAGAAGTATTGGCTCGAACACGCGCTAAAGTTGAAGCATTGGAAGAGCGACTCACAACGCTTGAAGCGAACATAAATGGGACAGTTTGAAAATATATTAATTCTTTTGGGTTGGGCTGTTGCCTTTGTCGCTTTATTTCGCCAACTTCATTTTCCCCCTATCTTAGGCTATCTCATCGTTGGCATGTTAATTGGTCCTGGGGGCTTCGCATTTATCCCCAAAATTGAGGATTTAACCTTCTTTGCCGAATTTGGGGTGGTATTTTTAATGTTTACCATCGGTTTAGAATTTTCTCTTCCTCGACTGCTCACCATGCGTCGAGCTTTACTCGGCCTGGGTGGTATTCAAGTGTTTTTATGTACTTTGGTTGCCACCGCAGTTGGTTTTTATTTGGGCCTTCCTATTAAAACTGCCATCATTGCCGCAGGGGCATTGGCTTTGTCGTCAACCGCCGTGGTTGCGAAACAATTGTCTGAACAACAAGAACTCCATACCATTCACGGACGACTCGTTTTTAGTATCTTGTTATTTCAAGATTTGGCTGCCGTTTTATTTTTAATCATTATTCCTGCACTGGCGGCACCAGAAAGCGTTCCCCTCTTAAGCACCATGCTATGGGCTTTAGTCAAAGGTATCGGAGTGACCATCGCCATGGCCATCGCAGGACAATGGTTGTTACGTCCTTTATTTCACATCGTTGCACGTGCAAGATCCTCCGAACTTTTTATGTTGGCCGTTTTATTGGTCGTCTTAACAGCAGCATGGATTACCCATGAATTGCAACTATCCATGGCCTTAGGCGCCTTTTTAGCAGGCCTCATGCTGGGAGAAACAGAATATCGTCATCAAATTGAAATCGATATACGCCCCTTCCAAGATGTGTTGTTGGGTCTTTTTTTCATTACCGTGGGCGCATTATTAAGAATCGACCTCCTCCCACAACACTGGCATTGGGTGGTTTTAATTCTCATCAGCCTGATTGCATTAAAAACATTTCTCATTATGGGACTGACAAAATTTGTGAGTAAAGTTACTCTACAAAAGGCCTTTCGCATTGGCCTTATTTTGGCCCAAGGGGGAGAATTCGGTTTCGTGGTCCTCACGGTTGCCATTAATAATAAATTAATTGATCCAGAACAAAGCCAAGTGTTGGTGGCCGCGGTGGTCTTAAGCATGATTGTTGCGCCGTTTCTCATTCGTTATAACAAACCCATTTCAAACTGGATTTTTGCGAAACAAACAGAAACGCCGAGCGAACCACAAAAATCTCATCAACTCGCGGAACATGCGGCCGAATTAAAAGAGCATGTGATTATTTGCGGCTTTGGTCGAGTTGGACAAATACTTTCTCGATTTCTAGAACAAGAGAATATTCCTTCTATTGCTTTAGATTTGGATCCGATTCGAATTTCTTCTTCTGCGTTGGCAGGCGAGCATACCTTTTATGGAGATGCGCGTCGTCCGGAAGTGCTTGCTGCCGCAGGACTTGCACGTGCGCGAATGGTTGTCATCAGTTTTGCTGATGAACCAGCGGCCCTCGAAACACTACAACATATTCGAGCACTCCGCTTAGATGTTCCCGTGTTTGTGCGCACTCGAAACGATTCAAATTTAAAAACCTTCCAAGAAGCCGGTGCAACAGAAGTGGTTCCAGAATCTTTAGAAGCAAGCTTGATGTTGGCTTCCCACTTATTGCTGATGTTAGGTATTCCTGCTTCACGTATTTTATTTAAAATTAGGGCGATTCATGCCGATCGATATCAAAATATCCAAGGCTTCTTTAAAGGTTCGGATGATCCGCTGGTACTGGAAGATGCTGAGACTTCACGCATGGGTCTAGACGCGCTTACCATACCCGAAGATTCTTTTGCCGTCGGTCGAGCGATTAAAGAAGTCACTGATCCCACCCATCCTATCATCATAAAAGTACTCACCAGAGGAGAAGTGCGATTTCCCGATCCCGATCCTGAAATGATAATACAAGCCGGCGATGTACTCGTGTTGTATGCAACGCCAGAAAATGTTTACCGTCTGAACGAAAGTATTTTACGCGAAAATAAGATAACTAGCACATAACCAATCATATTATTATATATTTAGAGGTCATCCATCGACTCTCTATAACACGACTATAATTTAAATAACTTTCTAGGAAAAATCGCGAATACTTATGTCCTACCAAAAATTTAGAGAGGATGCTGAACTTGAAAGCTTGCAATTCGAATCTTTTGATTATTTTTTAAACGAAGTAAATCCTCTTAATGGATTAATTCTTGATAAAACGGCTCCCCATTGGCCTGCCAGCATTGCTGCCACTGGTTTCGCATTAGCTGCTTATCCTGTCGCTGTGGAACGTCATTTTATGTCACGTTCTCTTGCCATAGAAAGAACATTGAATACTTTACGTTTTTTCTGGAACAGTCCCCAAAGTCCAGAACCCGATGCCACAGGTTACAAGGGATTTTATTATCATTTCCTAGATATGAAAACGGGACGACGTGCCTGGAAATCTGAATTATCCACGATAGACTCCAGTTTTTTAATCGCGGGTATGCTGACCGCAGGGTGCTATTTTGATGGCCAGAATGCAGAAGAACAAGAAATTCGTGAACTGTCAGAAGCCCTCTATACTCGCGTGGATTGGCAATGGGCACAAAATCAAAAAAACACAGTCACCCTGGGTTGGAGACCCGAGACCGATTTTCTCCCGTATTGGTGGGATGGATTTGACGAAGCATTGTTGTTATATATTTTAGGTTTAGGTTCACCCAGCCATCCTTTACCGGAAAGTAGTTATATCGATTGGGGAAATAGTTACGAATGGAAAAACATTTACGGCATTGAGTATTTATATGCGGGTCCCCTATTTACCCATCATTATTCACATATGTGGGTGGATTTTAAAAATATTCAAGATGCCTTCATGCGCAAAAAAAAAATAGATTATTTTGAAAATAGCCGTCGTGCTACCTATGTACATCAACAGTATTGCATTCGAAACCCTTTAGATTATAAAAACTATTTCGAGTGCTGCTGGGGATTAACCGCAAGCGATGGACCGGGTCATATCAAGAGAAAAATAGATGGCATCGAACGTCAATTTTATAATTACGTTGCGAGGGGGGCCCCCTACGGACCGGACGACGGCACGATTTCCCCTTGGGCATCGGTCGCTTCTTTACCTTTTGCGCCAGAAATTGTGTTACCGCTCATTGATCATTTCGTTCATGAATTAAAACTTAAATTAGAAAATTCTTACGGCTTTAAAGCTTCTTTCAACAAAACCTACCGAAATAAAAAATACCCTGAAGGTTGGATTTCCGAGTATCACTTCGGCATCAATCAGGGCCCGATTGTTTTAATGATTGAAAATTATCGCAGCGGATTATTATGGTCGTTGATGAAAAAGTGTCCCTTTATCATTCAAGGACTCAAACGTGCAGGATTCACTGGAGGTTATTTAAGTTGACATGGACAGTGGATCTTTTTTTGATAACATACAACAATGGCTGCATTTAAAGGATAACCTCGAACCAGAAGGTTCGAGCAAGCCACCAATGCCTGCAGAAATATTGAGTGCAGAGCAGATGGAACGCCATGGCATTACCTTAGCATTATCACATGTTTTAACCGACAAAAAAACCAAGAATGCGCTACTTCGACGTTTATCTAGCAGTGAAGCAGAACTCATACAATCTCATAAAATTTTAATCCATAAGACGAGCGAACCCGATAGTTTCTCTCCCGCAAAAGAATGGTTATTGGATAATTTCTATTTAATTCAGGAACAAATTTATCTCATCCGACGAAATTTGCCGAAGGGGTATGACAAAACACTTCCTATGCTGGTTTCTGGTTATCCACGAGTGTACGATATCACCCTAGATATCATTGAGCATTGCGACGGTCGCTGGGATTTAGAAAGTTTAAATCGTTTTATCACCGCCTATCAAGAGATAACGCCGCTCACCCTGGGTGAATTATGGGCAATTCCCATTAGCCTTGGGGTTGCTTTGATTGAAAACCTGGGGAGGGCGAGCAAACGAATTGTTGCCGATAGGAAAGATTACAATGAGGCAAATCTTTGGGCAGATCGCATGCTGGATGTCGCCGGATCCGATCCAAAGAAGCTTGTCATCGTTCTTGCAGATATGGCACGTTCAAAATCACACATGAATTCTGGATTTATTGCTGAGCTTGCAAGGCGTTTGCAAGCGGCTGCACTTACATTACCCTTAAGTTGGATTGAACAACATCTCTCTGAAGAAGGATTGAAAATTGAACAACTGCTTCAAGATGAAAATAAGCATCAAGCAACCAATCAAATTACCATCAGTAACAGTATCGCAGGGTTACGACATTTAAGTGAAGTGAATTGGCGTGATTTTGTTGAAAACATCAGTGTAGTTGAGAAAATATTACGCATGGACCCCACTTCGACTTACAGTCAAATGGATTTTGATACACGTGATAAATACCGCCATGTGATAGAGCAATTGTCTCGAAAAAGTTTTCGGACAGAGAAAGAGATTGCTGCAGCTGCTATTTATCTAGCAGAAGTATCTCAAGAAAAAATGAAACAAGAGATGCGACACGCGCATGTGGGTTATTACCTCATTGGACCTGGTTTATTTCAACTTAAAAAAGAAATTCACTATCCATATTCATTCTGGCAACACCTCAAAGACTTTAGCCGAAAACATGCCTTATTCCTATATTTTGGAAGTCTTCTCAGCATTACCACCCTCTTAACCTTTATTCTCATTTTTAAACTCAATAAAAGTGGACTAAACGTGTTCTGGTTGATAATTTTAGGTATTTTAATCGCAATATTTAGCAGTCAACTGGCCACGGCGCTCATCAACTTAATATCCACATTATTAGTAAAACCAAGATCTTTGCCAAAAATGGATTTCTCCAAGGGCATTCCCGATGCTTGTCGAACTTTGGTGGTGGTGCCTGCAATGCTCGATACGATCGCGGGGGTTGAATCTTTAATTGAATCATTAGAAATACGATTTCTGGGTAATCGTGATGATAACTTACTGTTTGCACTGCTCACAGATTTCAATGATGCCCCCAAACAACAGATGCCAACGGATGATGAGTTACTGCGTTTAATTTCCAAGCGTATTAATGCGCTTAACCAACAATATCGGAAAAGCGAACAAGATAGTTTCTTCTTATTTCATCGGCCTCGCGAGTGGAATCCAAAGGAAAATGTTTGGATGGGCAAGGAACGCAAACGGGGAAAATTATCAGATTTAAATAATTTTTTGCAAGGAAAAAGAAGTCCAACGGCATTTTCGCTCATTATAGGACGAACCGAGATTCTTTCGCAGATTAAATATGTGATTACCCTAGACAGCGATACCCAACTCCCCCGGGAATCCGCACGACAGTATGTGGGGACCATCGTTCACCCACTCAACGCCCCAGAGATTGATCCTAAAAAACAAATTGTGGTGGAAGGTTATGGCATTCTGCAGCCTCGCATCGCAGAATCCTTGCCAACCACAGGCACAACTCGTTACGTGCGATTATTTGGCAGCGAATTTGGGATCGATCCTTATACGCGAACGGTATCCGATGTTTATCAAGATCTCTTTGCAGAAGGATCATTTATCGGGAAAGGGATCTTTGACGTGGCTGTCTTCCAACAGGTATTAGAAGATCGTTTTCCAGAGAACGCTATTTTGAGTCACGATTTACTTGAAGGTTGCTACTTGCGATCAGGCTTGATAAGCGATGTGCCCTTATATGAACAATCGCCTCGCAGCTATTTTGCGGATGCAAAACGACGCGCACGTTGGATCCGAGGAGATTGGCAAATTGCGGGATGGCTCTTACCCCGCGTATCTAAGGGCAATAACCTTCGTGAACATAATCCGCTTTCTACTTTGTCTAAATTGAAAATATTTGATAACATAAGACGTAGTTTAGTCCCGCCTGCCCTGCTCGCATTGTTTGGATTAGATTGGTCAATTTTACCGGAAACGTGTTTTTGGTTTGGCATGATTATCCTCATCGTATTATTGCCTGCTCTCACGAACACCTTGCTAGAATTCATTTTAAAGCCCATTGAGGTCATCACAAGTAAAAATGCAATTCATATCTTGCATGGATTACAAAAAAATACCGTTCAATTGCTGTTTTTTTTAATGTGCTTACCGCATGAAGCCTGGTACAGTATCGTTGCCATTTTGAAGACTCTCTGGCGAATGATCTTTACCAAACGTCACTTATTAGAATGGACACCTTCTGATCAAGTTCATCAACATTTGCCAGTCACGCCCCAGGAGTGGACAAAAAAAATGTGGATGGGACCTGCAGCCTCTTTGATCAGTATCTCTCTGCTGATGTTACATGAACGATTTGAATGTTTGTTATTCACTTCACCGCTTATGGTGCTCTGGTTTGTTTCACCTTTCGTCGCACGTTGGTTAAGTGCGCCTCTTGAACACCGGATAACAAAATTAGATGCGAATCAAACACGATTCTTACATCAAATGTCCCGTAAAACCTGGTCATTTTTTGAGACTTTCGTGACTGCTGAAGATCACTGGCTACCGCCTGACAATTATCAAGAAACCCCGATAGAAAAATTAGCTCGCAGAACCTCTCCCACGAATATCGGTATTTCGCTTTTGGCCAATTTAACGGCCTATGATTTTGGCTACATTCAGATGACGGAATTTTTAGATCGAACATCACGCACCTTGCAAACGTTAGCTAAACTCGAACGCTACAAAGGCCATCTATACAATTGGTATAATACTGAAACACTGTTACCCCTTTTACCACGTTATGTATCCTCTGTAGACAGCGGGAACTTAGCAGGCCATCTCTTAACCTTACACCAAGGACTGCAAGAGTTATGTGAGCAACCTTTATTGAATGTAAAATATTTGCATGGACTCGAAGACACTTTAGATGTGCTTGCGGCAACCCATTTTAAATCTGATATTTTTTCTGAAGAATTAAAACATTTCAGAAGTTTGTTGCATCGATCACAATCTTTGTTCATCCATTGGGAAACGGTGCTTTCGAGTTGCGATGAATTGGTTAAGGCTGCAGAAAAAATATCTAATTATATAGTGAAGCAAGAAGCAGTTCCTGAAGAAACTGTTCATTGGACCCACAAATTGTTGCAGCAATGTCGTTCATTACAAGATGAAATACAATTATTTGCATTTATTCCAGGAATGACGGCGGATATCAACCTGCAAACCCTAGCGCTTTTGGAGACCAAAAAAACGACGGATGAAACTATCTCTGAAATCAATCAAGCAAAAAGCATAGCTCACACTCGGATAATACAAATTGAAACATTAACTAAACAAATAGCCTCCTTAGCTCAAATGGATATCGATTTTCTCGTGGATGAGGCCAGCAATTTAATGACCATCGGCTTTAATGTAGATGAACAACGCCGGGATCTCGGCAAATATGATCTTCTGGCTTCTGAAGCGCGCCTAGGTAATTTTGTTGCGATCGCACAAGGACAGGCTTTACAAGAAAGTTGGTTTTCACTTGGCCGCCTTGTCGTTTCACAAGGGGGAGAGCCTATTCTGATTTCATGGAGCGGCTCCATGTTCGAATACTTAATGCCGTTGCTTGTGATGCCTAATTACCCTGGCACATTGTTGGATCAAACTTATCATTCTGCGGTTAAATCTCAAATTGCCTATGGCAAGAAGCATGGGGTTCCCTGGGGGTTGTCGGAATCAGGCTATAATGCCGTGGACACCCAATACAATTATTTATATCGTGCCTTTGGTGTGCCAGGGATAGGGCTTAAACGAGGACTTGAAGAAGATCTGGTGATCGCACCCTATGCAAGTGCATTAGCCTTAATGGTGACACCAGAACCCGCCTGTCTTAATTTGCAACGGGTTGCTGCAAACTATGGTACCGGACGTTTTGGTTTTTATGAGGCCATTGATTTTACTGCATCGCGCTTACCTCACGATGACGCTAAATATGCTTTAGTGCGATCCTTTATGACGCACCATCAAGGCATGATATTTTTAGCATTCTCTTATTTATTGAATCACCAACCCATGCAACGCCGTTTTGTATCTCACTCTCAATTTCAGGCGACACTTTTGTTATTACAAGAACGTGTTCCTAAGCGCACAGACACTTATATAAAAATGCCAAAGACACCTAAAGCGGAAGTCATCTCCATTCGTCCTGAAGCCTCGATACGAACCTTTAACACACCCCATACCCGAACGCCTCAAGTGCAATTGCTTTCGAATGGAAACTACCACTCAGTGGTGACCCAAGCAGGTGGGGGTTATATTCGTTGGAAAGATCTCGCCGTGACTCGCTTTCGCGAAGACAGCACTTGCGATAATTGGGGCTTATTCAGTTATATACAAGATATCACCAGCGGGCATTTTTGTTCCACCATTTATTCTCCGACGGCACGAACAGTGGACAATTTTAGGGCAGTCTTCACAGAAGCCCTTGCCGAATTTTCCTGCGAAGATTTGCAATTTGATATGCATACGGAGGTAGTGATTTCTCCAGAGGATGATATTGAATTGCGTCGTTTGAGGCTGCATAATCGCGCTCGAACACGTCGCTGCATCGAATTTACGAGTTACGCGGAAATTGTATTGGCCCCACAAGCGATGGATCTCGCCCAACCAGCTTTTAGCAATTTATTTGTACAAACAGAACTTTTACCAGAACATCAGGCAATTTTGGCCACACGGCGACCCCGTGATGAAAATGAAACATCCCCTTGGCTCTGTCATTTATTGACTGTCTATAGTGATCAACCCTCCACGCTCTCTTATGAAACCGATAGATCCAAATTCATTGGCCGTTGTCGAACCCATGCAAATCCGCTTGCGATGCAAGTGACGGGTGATCTTTCCAATTCAGAAGGGGCAGTATTAGATCCTATCGTTGCCATTCGTTGCCGATTGACTTTAGAACCGGACGATTTAGTCATATTTGATCTGATCACGGGTGTTGCAAGCCATCGTGATCAATGCGTATCTTTGGTCAATAAATACCAAGATCGACGCTTAGCAAATCGTGTTTTTGAATTGGCTTGGACGCATAGCCAAGTGATGTTGCATCAATTGAATATCTCAGAGGCAGAAGCACAACTCTTTGGAAAACTTGCGAGCGCCATCATTTTTGCAAGCAAAAATCGTCGTGCGGAAGCAAGTATTCTGGCAAGTAATCGCCAGGGCCAATCGGGTTTATGGAGTTATTCCATTTCAGGAGATTCTCCGATCCTCTTATTATACATTGAAGATTCATGCAATATAGAATTGGTTCGACAAGTGATCAAAGCCCAGAGTTATTTGCGACGTAAAGGTTTACTTATCGATATTATTATACTGAACGGAGAACGTGCGGGTTATCGACAAACGCTGCAAGAACAGATTATGAGTTTAATCACTGTTGCAACGACCAGAGAGCATGCAGGTAATATAATATTGAGAGCAGCTGAACAGGTTCCATTCGAAGATAATATTTTGTTTCAATCAGTGGCCCGTGTGATTATCTCGGATAAAAATGGCACATTAAAAGAACAATTAAGACGATACCGTGTCACACCTCCGTTCATGCCTTTGTTACGGTTCAGTAAATCTTATCATCTGCATTTTTCCGAAAATCTTGTCCCTCTACCTTCAAATCTGCAATTCTTTAATGGTTATGGCGGTTTTACAAATACTGGAGAGGAGTACATCATTCATTTAGCCGAGGAGGTATCTACCCCCGCGCCTTGGGCGAATATTATTGCAAACCCCAACTTTGGAACATTGATCTCTGAAAGCGGCCAGAGTT
>Ga0206862_1122_pt1 | contig 20486 bp, 18 predicted proteins | sample Alteio_BWOrgCont_43_FD_152625 | JGI IMG/M metagenome (GOLD analysis project Ga0206862, IMG submission 152625) | Enriched cells from forest soil in Barre Woods Harvard Forest LTER site, Petersham, Massachusetts, United States -... | ecosystem: Environmental > Terrestrial > Soil > Temperate forest >... | reverse complement strand
GGCATTTATACGTGCTTTAGGGCTCATCAAAGGCGCCGCAGCAAAAGCCAACTTAGATTTGAAGCTCTTACCTTTAGATATCGCGCGAGCCATTATGGATGCGGCAGACAGTGTGGCTGCTGGTCAATACGATTCACAATTTCCAATTGATGTTTTTCAAACCGGATCCGGCACCAGTTTTAACATGAATGCGAATGAAGTGATCGCTAAATTAGCCCATCTTCGTAGCGGTCTTGAAATTCATGCGAATGATCACGTCAATATGTGTCAAAGCAGTAATGATGTCATTCCTGCCGCGATCCATCTCAGTGCAAGCTTAGAAATTCATGAAAAACTATTACCTGAATTTCGTCATTTGCTCTCGGTACTCGAGCGTCGTTCGGAAGAATTCAGTTCTGTTGTCAAAACGGGCCGCACGCATCTCATGGATGCCTTGCCCATCACCCTGGGACAAGAAATCGGCGGATGGGCAATTCAAATTAAACACGCAGTATTACGCATTGAAAATATATTGCCACATATTCATGCATTGGCTATCGGCGGCACAGCCGTGGGCACCGGTTTAAATGCACATCCAGAATTTGCACAACGAGTGGTGGTGTTGCTTGATCAAAAAACCAACATTCCTTTCAAATTAAAAGCGAATTATTTTGAGGCATTAAGTGCACAAGACGATATTGTTTCTTTGTCGGGCGTATTACGAACGGCCAGTGTGGCTCTCAATAAAATTTCGAATGATCTCCGCTGGATGAATAGCGGGCCATTAGCAGGTTTAGGGGAAATCGTTTTGCCTGCGTTACAACCCGGCAGCAGTATTATGCCGGGCAAAGTCAATCCGGTGATCCCGGAAGCGGTCATGGGTGCCTGTGCACAAGTGTTAGGGAGTGATGCAACCATCGCCTTTTGCGGTGCTTCCGGCAATTTTCAATTAAACACTTTTCTTCCTGTGATTGCTTTTAACATTTTACAAATCATTCAGCTTTTAACCAACTCTGCGCGTGTCTTGGCTGATAAAGCGATTGAAGGATTTACAGTGAATGAAACACAATTGCAAAAAACCTTATCCAAAAACCCCATCTTAGCCACTTCATTGAATCCCATTATTGGTTATGAGAAAGCCGCAGAAATTGTTAAAAAGGCTTATAAAGAAAAACGTTCTATTCTTGAAGTGGCCACCGAAATGACTTCACTTTCAAAACAAGAATTAGAATCTCTGCTCACACCAGAGAAACTTACCAAAGGCGGCCTTCAAAAATAGTTAGTTAATTTTATTTATTTGTTTATTTACTTGTTTATTTACTTGTTTATTTATTTTTTTGTTTGTTTATTGATTTCCTTATTCCTATGTCTATGCTGCTCATTTTGGCTGCCTCTTTAAGCTTCTCTTTATTGACTTCCCCTATGACATCGTTCACTATATCGTTCACTCTCAGGGTCGTATCAAAAAATTATGTGAGCAGAGGAATTTGAATGAAGCACCTATGTAAAACAATACCGTTAATACCGTTGAATAAGAAGCCTATCTATAAAATTCTTGGCGTATTGCTTAGCATTCTGGCTGTTGTCTCACCTATTACAAGCGTCTATGCGGCAGGTTGTGGCTCTGGGAATTGCGGTAACGCACCCAGTGGAGGTTATACCAACAATACCAACAGTTATGGTAACAATTCTGGCAGCGGTCGCTGCACCTATGGGGTGAACCCTTATCCTTATAATCCCGGCGTCGACGAGCGAGCTTATAGCCAGGAAGTTGACATTTTGCGTCCAAACGATTGCCGACCCTGCAGTCCAGGAACCTCCGGGTATTATGAGCCTTGTTGCGATTTTATGAATAATCGTTGGGTCAGAAATGTGGCCCTCGATGTGGAACGAGATTTCACTGTTTACTTTCAATCTTGTAACTTACTTTGGTTAGGTGCTTTTTTTGTGGGGGCAGGGATTACTGCAAATACCGGTCTCGATCGCAGTATTCGGAATCATTGGCAACGAGATATTAGAAGTAACAACACCAATAGCTTTTTTCAAACATTTAATACCATCGGTGGATTGTCCTATTGGTATTTTATTCTTTATACGGGATCAATGTTGGTCGGTTCTTGGCAAGATTGCACCATTGGTGGAAATTTTCTCTATCACTGGGGTTATAGAAGTTTACGTACGCTTCTCTTAGCAAGCGTACAACAACTTCCCTTAGCCATTATGATTGGCAGTGGGCGACCCAGTCGCAATGAACCCTCAAAATGGCAACCATTCAAGTATAAAACGGGCGTCAGTGGACACACGGTCTACGGCGCAGTCCCATTTTTAACAGCCGCCATGATGGCAGATCCTCCCGTTTTGCGTTTTACCTTATTTGCCCTCTCCACACTGCCAGGCCTTGCGCGTATCAACAACAACGCGCACTACTTCTCTCAAGTATTATTAGGCTGGGGAATTGCTTATTTATCTGCACGAGCCGTTTATCGTTCAGATCAACTGAAAGAATCTGGTTTTGAAATTAGTGTGGTACCCAAGGCTGATGATGGGGCCATGTTGTATGCACGCTATCAATTTTGAGACCGCATCGACCTACAACGCTTATTCTCAAAGCTGTTTTCCTAAGCCTATTGAAATTCACTTAAGTTATCCGCATAATAATTAGGACAGTATGGAAGGGAGACGCGCTATGATATCTATGACTCGATTCATCCTAATGACTGGCATCAGCCTTGCTTCTCATAGCCTTTGGGCAGCCTCGACTGAACCCCAAACAACGGTCACCCCAGCAACGCCAAACACCCAAGAAGTACAAAAAGAAAATTCGAAAGAAAATGCACCGGAAAAGCAATCCGCCATCGAAGCAGCTAAAAATCAATACAAAGCACTTGCTGAAAAAAACTTAAAAAACACAGAAACTTTTTTAGCCGAAAACAAGAAAAAATCTGGGGTGGTCACTCTACCTAGCGGCTTGCAATATAAAATTGAAAAGGAAGGCAAAGGAAAAACCCCGGGCTCGTCTTCATTTGTAACCGTTCAATATAAAGGCATGCTGCCGGATGGCACACTTTTCGACAGCTCGAACCAAGGTCCTGTTACTTTCAATGTCAATGCAGTTATTCCTGGATGGGCGGAAGCCTTACGATTGATGAAAGAAGGTTCAAAATGGATGATTTATGTCCCACCACAACTCGCTTATGGTGAAAAGGGAGTTAATCGTATTATTGGACCCAACCAATTATTAATTTTCGAAATTGAATTGATCGATACCGATGAAGGTTTTAATGAAGAACAGAAAGAAAAGAAGCAAGAGTGGGAAGACACTGACTAGAGACAGTAGCCGGTCGAGCGTCGTATCTCGGGGGGCCTTCGGGTCTAAACCTTCGCCAACCTGAGCTTAAGCCCCGAGAACCTCGGCCTTTTGGATTTGAATCAATGGCATTAGAAGAAGCCTTAAAACATCTTAATTTAAGCAATCAATGTGTCTCGACCAACAATTTACATGAAGCACAACAACACCTGTATCAAGCCTTACGGATTAACCCACATTATCCCGAAGCTTATAATAATTTAGGCCGTTTGTTATACAAACAAAAACGCTTTAGCGAGGCGATTCCGCTTTTTGAAAAAGCATTACGTCTTAACCCAGATTATTTTGAGGCACACTATAATTTGGCGAACACCTTCTCACAGCTCAATCAATTTACTCGAGCACAATATTATTATCAAACCGCAGTTTCTTTACATCCCGAACATGCCGATGCTCACCATAATTTGGGACTGATATATTTTCAAGCTGAAAATTACCTGCAAGCTAAAATTCACTTAGAAAAAGCTTGCCGTCTCGATCCGAATCACCTTTCTATTCGTTTATTTTTAGGCCAAACTTATCTGGCGCTGGGTAATACAGAGAAAGCTAAAACACTTTATCAGGAAATACTCGTTAAGGATGAGCTCATATCCGAAGCGCATCATAACCTCGCCATCTTATATCTATCGGAAAAAGACAATTCGAACGCGTTGGAACATTTTAAAAGAGCGTTACATTACGAGCCTTCCAACGAAACAGCCGCACATATGGTGCGTGCTTTAAGTGGCGTGACGCCTTCTACCGAAACTTCTCAAAATTATGTACGCGCGTTATTTGATCAATATGCAGATTATTATAATGCACATATGAAGGAAAAATTACAGTATCAAGCGCCCTATTTGTTACGTGATAGATTGGGAAGTTATCTAGGGGGGCACTTAAAACCAGGTCGCATTCTTGATCTTGGCTGCGGGACAGGTCTTTGTGGAATTTATTTTCGGGATCTGGCACGAACATTAATCGGCGTGGATATATCGCCTAACATGCTTGAAAAAGCAAAACAATTAAAAGATGCCTATGATGAATTAATATTACAAGAGATCACCGAATATTTGAATACTTTTGTGGAAGCGACTTCAGTTGAACAGACTTCGGTTGAACCAACTTCAGTTGAATCGACTTCACAGGATAAATTGTTTGATTTGGTGATAGCGAGCGATGTTTTGGTATATTTTGGTGATTTACAAACGATTTTTAATGGTGTTGCGCGTTGTCTCTTACCTCAAGCGCACTTTATTTTTACCATCGAAGTTTTAAATGATGCAATTCAAACAAACTATAAATTACAACCCACCGGTCGTTTTGCGCACAGTCTACCTTATATACAAATGCTTGGCGCGCGATGTGGATTCAATATCCAATTGTCCGAACCCATCCGCTTGCGACATCAAGCGGATACGGACGTTTTAGGACAACTTTTCATTATGTGTAAATGCCCTCTATGAGTTCTGTTGTGCTCTCTTCGTAGCTCCATCAAGCTCTACGTGGCTCCGCCCGTGCTCTCTGGCACAATTTTCTTTCAATGTGTCTATAGTAGAGCGCTTCCGATACAAATATTTTAACAAATATTTTATTTGACTTTGAATGGATCAATACTCTAGAATGAGCAAAATTTATAAAAATGATACCACTTAAATCAAAACATTATTAATCTTATTGAGGTACCGAATATGGCAATTACACCTGAAAATCACGGCAGTTCTTTGAGCTTAGAACAGAATGAGTTATCCAACTTATATGAGGGGCCCACTTCGTCCGATTGGCAAAATCTAGAACCCTTGAAAGTCGATTTAACCGAAGCACCCCGTTTAATGTGTGGAGGCGATAAATCCGATGCGAACTTTATGCCATCCGAGTCAGAAAAACTAGAAAGTGATGTTTTCGTTTTCGCTTATCGCACCGGGAGCGAATATTATGCTGGGGCGCAAAAGCTACGAGCGAAAATAGAAGCGCAAATACAAAGAAAAGAAATTAATACAACAGATTTAGCAAACCATCCAGAGATGTATACTCTGTTTAATCTCCTCTCTAATGCTTATAAACTGGCGCGAGATAATTTCACCAAAGCTTGTGCAGGCTACCAAGTGATGCATCGATTGGATAATGGAATAGGTGTTGAAGTCGATAAAAAACAAGCGCAAGAAATACGGGCAAACATTGGCGTTCCATTTCTGTATCTAGTGTCGGATTATTCCACCTGTACAAATGTTCAGAATCCTCTTGAGTATTGCGTAGAAATTTGTGAGTTCTTATTAAAAGAGGGCCACTCAGATTATGTGAAAGCACGCGCCTATTTTAATCTAGGACAATGTTATGTGCAGGGGGATGATCAAGTTAAACGTAATCATGAAATGGCGATGAGATATTTTCAAAAGGCAGCACAATTTATCGATCCAAAGATCCAATTTTATTCCCTTTTTAAGCTTTTTATGCTGAATATTCATGGTTGGATAGGAAACGATGGTCAAAAACACAAAAACATCGCAGAGGGGAATAAATACCTTGAAAAGTTATTAGATCTCATTCAAATTGACCCTCAAAGTAAATTTTCCCGCCAATTAAACGAGGCAAACTCTGAACAGGAGAAAATGGTCATCATACATCAAATAGTATCTTATATTCATCAGAAATACTTTGATACGCCTGTTGGGGAAGATATTGCGCTCCAAACACCAAATGCAGTTGCCCTAGAAGTGGCCTCCGATATCGTTAGCAGTCAAGATTTGTTAAACAGGCTGAAAACTGTTCAATGTCGAATTGCACATATCCAACACCATCCCTTACATGGCGACACACTTCAACAGCAGAATGGCGGTCGAACCAACGCAGCATCGCAACCCACTGTGAACAATCTAACAGTGCTCGAATTAATGCAGGATGCACAAAAATCCCAACCCAAAACACACGCTGGTTTGTCATTGTCTGCTGGACTCTCATTGACGCCTGGGTTGTCTTCGCCTGCTAGACAATTCACTCCTGGATTGTCTTTGGCCCCAGCACAACCAGATTTTTCTTCTCCTCAAAATCCCTTATCGGAACTCAGAAGGAATCGACGTTCACCCCAATCTGTATTAGAACCAAAGATGCCTGGGAAAGGTGTAAAAAGAAAAGGGCCACAAGACGCACAATATACGAATGTGGATGATGATGAGACAGCACCCTTCGCAAAAAGACTAAGAACAGAGAAACCAGCGAATGTTTCCCCTCACTTTGAAACTAATGGTGATGATATCGAACAAGAAGGACCCCCAGAAAAAAGAGCAGAAAATAGCGCCAGAGGCAAAAATGGGGGACAACCATACAAAAGTAGAAGTGAATTTGCTAAAAATCGCAAACGCAAGTAGGGTCGATTGGCAAGCCCGGGATGTGGATTCAATATCCAGTTGTCGGAACCTATCCGCTTGCGAAAGCAAGCGGATAGAAACGTTAACGTTTTAGGACAACTTTTCATTATGAAGGCAGGAATGAACTAAGGTTTTGCACTCGCACCATTGTCTTTTGAAGCCAAGTCATCTGAAGCTAATCCATCTGAAGTTAAGTCATCTCTCTCTTCGTTTGCTTTTTTAGATTGCACTTCTTCTTGAGGTGTATTCATTTTAATAATAACCAATTGCAAGAATAAATCAGCGCATTTCATTGCTACTGCCGGATTGATTTCCCCCTGATACCGCCCAGATGTCGGTGGAACTGCGTCTTGAACCGGTGTTGCATTCACAGAAGAAACCGGATTCAAACCATTCGCATTTGCTCTTTGAACTGAATCAACCTGCGGCGTCGCAGTTGCAGCTGCCGCCTGCGAAACACCTGGTTTCGGCGCTTCAGCACATGCTTCCGAGTATTCGGTAAGACACGGAGACGAAGCGCTCCAAAGCAACAATTTGGGAGGGTTCTCTGCTCTTCTTTTTGATTCTACAAGGGCTTCAGTTTGACCATTCGCATCTCTGCCTGCTTTTGATTCTCGAGCAACTTCACTTTGCTGTAATGTAAGCAGTTGTTGCAAAATTCTTTCATCAGTTTCGATATTGCTTCTACAAGTTTTGGAAGCATTCTTTTGAGCTGATAATGCTCGCATATCAATTTGAGCACGTCCCTGATCTGTTTTACCAGGGGCTTCTAAAGCTTGAAGTTCTTTTCTAAGTTTTTCAAGTTTATCCTTTTTTTCTGCAATTAATTCAGTTAATGACGCAGCAATATAGGTATGAAGGATTTCTCTAACAGCTGTTGATGAAAAGGATTTTCCGTTGGGTGCAATAAAATTTTGTGGTCTCGTATCGAAAACAACACTCACAAGCTCTTCTTGAATAAATTCAGCGTAGCCTGTGGGTAGAAAATTAGAGGAGATAAGACGCCTTACGTCTGGCCTCGCAGCGCTACTCATCTGGAAAACATAAAGATTTGTCATAAATCTGCCATCAGACCTTTGAATAGCATCGAGACTATTTTCTAGCTTCAATTTATGTAATCGGAGATTCTGTGGTAACCTAATTTCATCTGCTACTGGACCCAAACCATTCGCATCCGCTCTTTGCACTGAATTAGATTGCGGCGCCACGGTTGCAGCGGAAGCCTGAGCCTGCTCTGTAACATCTGGTTTTGGCGCTTCAGCATGTGCTTTAGCCTCCTGAGTAACACCCTGGGACGGCCCATTCCAAACCAGCAATCCGGTCGACTTTTCTGCGCTTCTTTTTGATTCTTTAGGCGGAGTTTGGTTTTGCTGAACTTTAAGCTGAACTTCAAGAAGTTTCTCGACAATTTTTCCACAATTTTGAACTGCACGTTTACATGAGCTATAAGCATGGGCATGTTGCAAAAAATCTGGATGAGATTGACCACCACTTTGTTGAATCGTTTTGCCGTATTCTTCTAGAGTCGTAAGTTTAGTTGTAAACATGGCAAGATCATTTTGTTTTTCTGCAAGTATCGCAGGCAATGACGCCTCGATATGGATTTGAAGCATGGTTTGAACCTCAGGGGCTGCAAGGCGCGCTCCTGTAGTACTAAAAAAAATTTGTTTAGCTTTATCGTAGGCAACGCACACAAGATCTGTCATCTCTAATTTAACTTGGCCTTTTTGAGGGGGAAAATGGGTGCATATCATACGCGAAACCTCTGGCTTTGCCGCGTCATTCATATTGAAAACAAAGATATTTGTCAAAACACTACCATCGGGGCCTGGAGTAGTTTCGAGTTGATTTTCTCTAAGTATTTTAGTGAAATCTAATAAAAACTTGTGTGGGACCATACTATCATCTCCTGTACCTGTTAGTTTTTAACCAATTTTCTTCAAATTCGAAGTAAAGGTTCAAGCACTGTCACAGAACGCCCATATTTGGGCAATTACAATTCGAACCATTTCAATAAAATATTTATTATTCAAGCATTTTACAGAAATCAGCATCAAAAATCAAGCAAATTGGGGTTTGTAACGGGTAACAATAAGTGCAGGTACCTTGATGAACTCTCAAAGTTTAGTCTTCTTCTAATCGTTATATTTCAAATCCATTCAAAAACGCATATTTTATCCATATAATTTATCCACATATTTTATTTGACTTCATAAAATCAGTCCCTTACAATGATTTAAAAATTTTTGAAAATAGTAAACCTAAATAAAAACGTTATTAATCCTTATAAAGGAACGAATATGGCGATTGCACAAGAAAATCACAGTAGTGCTGTGAATTTAGAGCAGGATGAGTTATTTAACCCAGATACGAAACCAAACCTTTCCTATTGGGATGATCTAGACCCGTTAAAGGAGGATGTAACAGAAGCTTCACCTTTAATTGGTACCGGGGATGGATCTGATGCAGGTTTTAAATTCCAGTTCGAATCTGAAGACCAAGAAAGCGATGCATTAGAGGCCCCCACTGGAAACCGGTATTATTCTTCCGCGCTAAAGCTACAAGCAAAAATAGAAACTCTAATACAAAAGGTACAAGCAAAAATAGAAACTCTAATACAAAAAAAAGAGATTAATCCTTCAGAGCTAACAAAACTCCCGGAGATCTCTACTCTATTCGACCTATTCGATAAAGCATATAAAACTGCAGGAGATCATTTTACCAGAGCCTATGCAGGCTACCAAGTGATGTATCGATTAGAACATGGAATTGGCGTCCAAACCGATAAAAAACAAGCATATGAAATACGAAAAGCGATTGGTCCTTCATTTGTATATGTGTTACAAGAGTATTTCGACTCTAGAAATATTCAAAATTCCCTAAAACGGTGCGTTGAGATTTGTGAATTTTTATTAAAAGAGGACTCCCCTGACTACATAAAAGCGCTTGCCAATTTTTATCTCGGAATATGCTATGAAAAGGGAGATGACCAAGTTAAAAAAAACCATGAAAGCGCGATGAGATATTTTCAAAAAGCAGCTCAATTTGTCGATCCAAAGATTCAATTTTATTCATTTCATAAACTTTTTTTAATGAACCATAATGGCTGGATTGGTAATGATGGCCAACAACATGTGAATATAGAAAAAGCACGAAAATACTATGCAAAGATGTTGGATCTTATTGAAATTGATCCAAATGGCGAAGCCGCAAGACAAATAAATGCAGCACAACTTCAACCTGAGAAAAATGGAATCTTATCCGAAATCCTATGGAAAATCATATCTCACATTCATACACAATCCCACGATACCCCTATTGAAGAAGCAGAGAGTGTTCTCCAAATGCCAAATACAGTGGAAGTAGAGGTAGCAGCCGCTATCGTTCCGCAAGAAGCGTTTCCTCAAATGGATCCCGTGGTAGAAACAAGAGAGATAGAATCAGATTTCCTTTCTTGTTTTGATTTTTTAAACAGATTTAAAACTGTTGAACGTCATATTGCACACCTCCAGCATCATCAAAATGCTTTATCCAATCGAGAAGATAACGGACGTTCATCTCAACCCGTATCAGAACCAAAGGCAAAAGAGAATGGAAAGTGCGTAAAAAGAAAGGCGGTATCCGCCATGGAGTGTCACCCTAAAAGTGAGGATGATCAATCGACCCCATCAAAAAGGCTCAGAACTAACAAGCAAGGGGATCATGTATTTGCAGTTCAAATCCCTTCAAAATAAATTTAATTGAAGCTTTGCAACCTCACTCATGTGTTCTTTAGTCCAGGGAGGTTCCCAAACCAAATCCACAGTCACGCCGCTGACGCCTGGTACCTGTAAAATAGCATCTTGCACTGTTTGAGGAAATGTTTGAGCGACGGGGCACATGGGAGAAGTAAGTGTCATTTGAATGGCAACACAGCACGCGTCACCGATTTCAATGCCATAAATTAATCCAAGATCGTAAATATTCACAGGAATTTCTGGATCATAAATTTCTTTTAGTGCCGCTATTATTTTTTCTTTCATCAGTTGAGTATCCGATGATGTTTGGGAGGTTGTCACGGAGGGCGTGGAGGGCGTCTCCAAAAATTGGCAAGCTTCTTCTTTACGTTTAAGCCGCTCTTCAGACAAGGAAACCTGTTCTTCATTTTGCGTGGCAGTTTCAGCCAGCTTCCGTAGATTCTTTTTCATTGTTTTACCCATATTGTTTCACCTTTGTTTCACCTTTGTTTCCCCTTTCTCTCACCCTCATCTTTCAATTTCGCTTTTTTAATTTCGTTTTTTCACTTTCATTTTTTTCAACCTGCATGCTCGTCAGAAGAGTGTCGATCATTCTGTGGTCACAAGCTGCTCGGATTGTTGTAAGGCAGCCTTCAAGGTATGCCAAGCCAAAGTTGCACATTTAATGCGCGTTGGAAAAGTTTTTACACCATTAAACGCTAAAAGTTTCCCAAGCGACTCTGTAAAAGGAAGATTGGTCGTCATCACTGCTTGGAACTCTTCAAATAATTCCTCTGCTTGCCTCACGCTTTTTCCATGTAACATTTCCGCCATGATGGATGCCGATGCCTGAGATATTGCACAGCCTTTTCCCTCAAAACTCGCGTGAATAATCATATTATTTTCAATTTTTAGATATAAAGTGATTTGATCACCACACAAAGGATTATAACCTTCCTTAACACAAGTTGCATCCTGTAATTTATGATGATTACGCGGTGCAGTCCCATGATCAATAATTAATTCTTGATAAAGATGATTGATACCTTGATGATTTATATCCATGTGGTTTTAAACCTCTTTTTGATATTTTGAAATTCTTTGCTTCTTAAACACACGTATCACTTCCTTTAAAGCGTGGAGCATTTGTTCAATGTCTTCCATTGTATTATATAAGCCAAAAGATATTCTTACAGTGGCAGGAAGACCAAAATAATCCATGAGGGGCATCGCACAATGGCGCCCTCCGCGCACTGCAACACCGTATTGGTCAAAAATAGTCGCAATGTCATGCGGATGAATACCCGCCATCACGAAAGAAATCACACTAATTTTTTCTGCTGCTGTTCCTATCAATTTAATTTCGGGGAATTCTTGCAGCTTTTGGGTCGCATAATGAAGCAGTACTTGTTCCTGTTGTTTTATAAATGGAAAGCCGACCTCTTCGATAAATTGTATGGCACGGCCTAAACCAATCACTTCAGCAATCGCAGGCGTACCGGCTTCAAATTTATAGGGAATCTCATTATAAATCGTGTTCTCGTGAGTAACGGTTATCATCATTTCACCGCCCCCTTGGTAAGGTGGCATGGCATTCAACAAAGATTCCTTGCCATACAAAATGCCAACCCCGGTGGGTCCATACATTTTGTGACTTGAAAAAGCAAAGAAATCACAATTTAATTCTTGAACATCAATTTTTAGATGGGGTACGGCTTGCGCACCGTCTACGACCACCACTGCTTGTTTTGCATGCGCGCGATCGATCAATTTTTTTAAAGGGGTGACTGTCCCAAGTGCGTTCGAAACATAAGTGATCGCTAATATTTTTGTTTTATCAGTTAACAAATCATCTAAACGCGAGAGATCCAATTCACCATTGGGTAATAAAGGGATCACTTTAAGCCGGGCGTCTTTTTTTTGACAAAGCATTTGCCAGGGAATGATATTAGAATGATGTTCCAACCCAGAGATTAAGATTTCATCTCCAGGGTGAACATTCTGCTCTCCATAAGAACTTGCCACCAGATTGATCGCTTCTGTTGTCCCGCGGACAAAAATACATTCTTTGCTTTGTTTGGCGTTAATGAAATTTTTAACTTGAATTCGGGTCGCTTCAAAAGCTTGCGTGGCTTGATCGCTCAAATAATGCATACTCCGATGCACATTGCCATTGATGTTAGAATAAGCATTCACCACTGCATCAATGACACATTGCGGTTTTTGCGCTGTCGCGGCCGAATCCAAATAGGCTAACCGCTTTCCATAAACTAATTGCTTAAAGACTGGGAATTCATCACGCATCGTCACGCAGACACTCCTCCAAATAAGGACGGGCGACGGACGGAATTTCGCTTAAGACAGGTTGTATAAAAGCCTCTAACAGCATTTTTTTAGCCATGGGTTCTGGAATACCTCTGCTATTTAGATAAAACAGAGCTTCACCATCCAATTGCCCCACGGTCGCCCCATGGGCGCATTGCACATCATCATTATAGATTTCTAAAAATGGTCGAGTGGTCATTTCGGCTTGCTTGGAAAGTAATAAATTTTTGTTTTCAAGTTTTGCTCGGGTTTGAATCGCCCCTTCACTCACAATAATTTTACCAGAAAATTCACCTTTTGCTTCGTCACTTATCAATCCGCGAGTGATCACTTTACTTTCACAATCGGGTTTCTCATGATAAGTGGTCAAAAAAAGTTGCCCTTCTTCTACCTGCTTTAAAGCCATTAACGCATACACTTCGGCTTTGGAAAAGGCGGCTTGTAAATGAATATCCAATAAAGTTGTTCCAGAAAGCAAATCAAAGGCAAAAACGGCGCCTTGATAGTGGCTAGTGGCGCGCTGGGCGACTGTTGTATGTAAAATTTGTTTGCTTTTTTTGGAACCCTTTTGTATTTGTACGTGCTTAAGTGTCGCATTTTCTTGTAAAATAAATTGCGCGTTTGCGGTAGTCTCGCCTAAAAAGTGGGCTGGGTGGTAATAGAGTTCGACGAGCGTCAGAGGCGTTGCCCCCTCTACCGTCACTCTGGTGAGACTCGTTGCGCTCGTTTGAGGAAGTTTGTTGTCCGATGCCGAGGGTAAATGCAAAAAAATAAGCGGACCCCTAACCTTCTTTGAATTTATTGAAAAACAATGCGTTTCTTTATCTCGATGGTAAGCGATGCCGTGGCTAGGGATGCCCGGGCTAGTGATGGCTTGGCTAGCGATGCCTTGACTCTGGCTATCTGATAAAAATAACGAACCGACTTCATTCTGTTTGCATATCAAAAAACAAGCATTTTCGCTCTTAAAAAAAGGCATTAATGTATGTAGCGCGTTTTCAGTGTATTCCGGATGGGTGAGAGACGCCAAATCCCTGGATTTTTGTGTCTGCCTATCCGCTAAAATCAGGTGTTCCATCTATGAAGTGCTCCCAGCAACACTCAACCATCCATAGCCTTTATCCTCCAATTCTAACCCAAGGCTTTTATCACCAGAACGAATCATTTTACCTTTCGAGAGCACATGAATATAATCCGGCTCCACATAATCCAGCAATCGTTGATAATGCGTAATGAGTAGAATAGCACGTTCAGAATTTCTAAGGCGGTTAATACCTTCCGCCACGATTTTTAAAGCATCAATATCTAGCCCGGAATCGGTTTCATCTAGCACCGCTAATCTGGGTTCGAGTAGAGACATTTGTAGAATTTCATTGCGTTTTTTTTCACCGCCTGAAAAACCATCATTTAAGGAACGATATAATAAATCCTCTGGCATTTCTAATTGTTGCATTTTTTCTTTAACAATTTTTAGGAAGTCGACGGCATCGAGGGGTGGTTTGGCTTGCTTCGCTCTCATCGCATTGAGTGAAGATTTTAAAAATTGAATATTAGATACACCAGGAATGGCCACCGGATACTGAAACCCTAGAAAGATACCAAGCCATGCAGATTCCTCTGCAGAGAGATTTAAGAGATCTTGCCCTAAATAATCGATCGATCCTTTAACAACGGTATACCCATGCTTCCTCGCTAATAAATTAGCCAAAGTGCTTTTTCCAGAACCATTAGGACCCATGATGGCATGCACTTCTCCCGCATTTATTTGCAGGTTTAATCCTTGTAAAATCGTTTTATTTTCTACTTCGACGTACAGATTTTGAATATTTAATATTGTCTTTGCTTCATTCATTTGTGAATTTCCCATTTGAGCATTATCCATTTATCCAATCACCATTTATCCGATTGAACCTTCTAAACTGACCGATAATAATTTTTGAGCTTCCACCGCAAATTCCATCGGTAATTCATTTAACACTTGTTTACAAAAACCATTCACCACCATTGTGATGGCATCTTCTTTACTGATGCCACGTTGTTGACAATAAAACAATTGATCTTCACTGATTTTAGAAGTGGTCGCTTCATGCTCAATTTTGGCGGTTTTATTTTTCACTTCAATGTTGGGAAAGGTATGCGCCCCCGAGCGATTACCTAACAGTAAAGAATCGCACTGTGTATAATTGGTGGCATTAAAAGCGCGAGGGGCAACACGGACTAAACCGCGATAACTGTTTTGAGAAACCCCGGCCGAAATACCTTTTGATAAAATGGTGCTTTTAGTATTGGGTGCGAGATGAATCATCTTAGTGCCCGTATCCGCTTGTTGGTGATGGTTGGTGGTAGCAATAGAATAAAATTCACCCACACTGCCTTCTCCACGTAATACTACTGAAGGATATTTCCAGGTAATGGCCGAGCCTGTTTCCACCTGTGTCCAAGAAATTTTTGCACGATCGCCCTTGCACAAACCGCGTTTTGTCACGAAATTATAAATGCCACCCCGTCCGTTTTCATCGCCTGGATACCAATTTTGAACCGTTGAATATTTAATATGCGCGTCCGTTTCTGCAATTAATTCTACAACCGCCGCGTGAAGCTGATTTTCATCACGCATAGGGGCGGTACAGCCTTCCAAATAACTGACGTAACTCCCGGCTTCCGCAACAATTAAAGTTCTTTCAAATTGACCGGTCGACTTTGCATTGATCCGAAAATAAGTGGATAACTCCATAGGGCAGCGAACCCCTTTTGGGATATAACAAAAAGAGCCATCACTGAAAACAGCGGCATTCAAACAAGCAAAAAAGTTGTCGGTATAAGGCACCACACTGCCAAGATATTTTTGAATCAGATCAGGATATTTTTGTACCGCCTCGGAAAAGGAACAGAAAATAATCCCTTGCGCTGCCAATTGTTCTTTGAAAGTCGTCGCAACCGAAACGCTATCGAATACTGCATCAATGGCAATCCCACTTAAACGTTCTTGTTCTCTTAAAGGGATCCCTAACTTTTCATAGGTTTGCAGAATTTTCGGATCGACTTCTGCGAGGCTTTTAGGCGCTGGATTATTTTTGGGTGCGGAATAATAGACTATCTTCTGATAATCAATGGGAGGATAAGTAATTTGTGCCCAGTGCGGTTCTGTTAAAGTCAGCCAATGTTTAAAGGCTTTTAATCGCCATTCCAACATAAATGCCGGTTCATTTTTTTTGGCGGAAAGCTTCTGAATGGTCTCTTCGTTTAACCCGGGGGGGAGTGAATCCGTTTCAATCTCCGTGCTAAAACCTGCAGAATAATCTTGATTCATCCATTGTTTGAGTTCCGTGTTCCCTGACATCAGTGTGCTCCCAAAGCAGGCAAAGATGACAATGGCAAAGAGGTAAAATGACTGGTGTTTACCAAATCTGATAGTTTAATAGAATCTAACGCTTGAGTGATCACACGGTTGATATGTTGCCATGGCGCCCGGATCCCACAGAAGGCTGCACTCTGACAGGTTGTGTGTGTGAGATTACATTCTGTAATGGCGAGGGGGCCTTCCAAGATCTGGATTAAATCCACTATGGAAATGGACTCGGGCTCAACTTTGAGATGATAGCCGCCATGGACTCCTCGCTCTGACGCTAATAGTTCATTTTTCACCAAAGTCTTGAGTAATTTAGAAACTGTTGGCAATGCAATTGAGGTATGTTGAGCAATTTCGCGCGCTTGGAAGACTTTAGACTTTGGCCGGGTCGCGAGAAAAGTCATGATGATAACGCCGTAATCTGTTAATTTCGAAATTCGTACCATAACTAGAAAATCCTTCCAACTTCAAATCGACTTCAAAACAAAAAATCCTTTTCGATCATGCAGTTAGCGTAAAGTGTCGCTGCCAGAGTTAAAATAAGACTAAATTAGTCCTATTTCTGCTCTAGTATACCTCGTCTTAGCATTGTATGAAAGGTTCAAAAGCGCTATTATTTCAATTAAAGATAGAAATATCTTAGGTTTAGGCTTTAATAATCTGTATATATTTATAGGTAATATAAAATGAACGATACAACCGGACATGATTACACAAATCAACCCCAAGATGACCCCAGTCAAAACGCTTTTACACAAAAAGCAGAACCTGCTTTTGTTCCTAAAGAAAATTCTTATATCCCGAGCCCCATCATTGTCGAAAAACTAGAGAAGCTCGTAGAAACTAAAAAACATGAGCAAGCGGAACGAGAACGCCTCGCGACTATGCCGAAGCAACCTTATGTCCGAGAAGAACCCAGAGTCGGTAGGAATGATCCCTGCCCCTGTGGCAGTGGCAAGAAATATAAGAAATGCCATATGGGGAAAGAGGAATAGCGGAAGGAAAAACGGGTATAACGGGAATAACGAGTCCGGCACTTACAGTAATATATTTTCCCGCTCAGCCTGTAACGTATCTTCTATTTTACCGGCGCTAATTATTTTATTCACCATCGTCCGCGCTTCAATCAATTTATCTTTAAATTTAAAAGATTGATGAACCGCTTGGACTCTGTCTCTCTCTTTCTCATAAATACTTTCAAACGGGGGAGTCTTATGGAAAAGCTTAAAGAAATAGTTAATGATAATTTTGATATTTTCCCCAAATAATTCACCGCCTTTCAGAGGCTCCCCATTCTCACTAAAATCTCTCGGGGTGGCATCTTCCACTTTCGCTTCAATTTCATCCAGTGCCCTTTCAAGTTCTTCTCTTATTCCTGGATTGGGGTAAAAAGCATCTTCAGGGGCAGTATCCACAATTTGATGTATATCAGCAATTCGAGACAGATAATTATTCAAGTTGTTTTGATAATGCCTCATCCATCGCATATATTCGGCTTGGTTTAAATAGTCATCCATAATAAATCCTTCTTATGTTACTATATAGTATAGAAGTTTTAGCGACCATCATTTCATTGGGAGACTGGGATAGATTTGTAGTTACACTTATTTATGAGATCTTCTAACTTATTTTTTCCAACATTGAGAGAAACCCCAAATGATGCTGAGATTATCAGCCATCAGCTGATGCTGCGCGCTGGGATGATTCGTAAACTCGCTTCAGGTCTTTACACGTGGTTACCGCTCGGTCTTCGAGTGATGCGCAAAGTTGAAAACATCGTGCGAGAAGAAATGAATAAGATTGGCTGTCAAGAACTCTTGATGCCCGCCATACAACCCGCTGAACTCTGGGAAGAAACATCGCGTTGGAATCAATTCGGTCCTTCTTTATTAAAAATCCAAGATAGACATCATCGTGATTTTTGTTTTGGTCCAACGCACGAAGAAGTGATAACCGATGTGGTACGTAAGGAAGTCAAAAGTTATAAACAACTTCCTTTAATCTTATATCAAATTCAAGCAAAGTTTAGAGACGAAATCCGTCCGCGTTTTGGTGTGATGCGCGCGCGTGAATTTTTAATGAAAGATGCTTATTCTTTTCATTTGGACTCTGATTCCTTACAAACCACTTACGACAAAATGTTTCAAGCTTATAGCAACATTTTTACGAGATTAGGCTTAAAATTTAAACCCGTGCTTGCGGATACTGGCAGTATTGGTGGAAAAGTTTCACACGAATTTCATGTGCTTGCCGATGCTGGTGAAGATCTGTTGGCAGTGTCCACCCAAGGAAATTATGCAGCGAATGTAGAATTAGCAGAAGCCTTAGCCCCAGAAGCACCTCGCGCGCCTGCCAGCGAAACTCTCTCACAAGTCAAAACGCCTGGTATTAAATCTGTAGAAGAACAAGCAAAATATTTAAAAGTCGAACCTAAAAAAATTCTGAAGACACTCTTGGTAAAAGGCAAAACCGAAGCACATCCTGTCGTGGCTTTATTAATTCAGGGGGATCACGAGTTAAATCCCATTAAAGCCGAAAAACATCCTTTGGTGACAAGCCCCTGCACTTTAATCGCTGTGGAAGACGTTTTAAAACTTGCAAAATGCTCTCCTGGGTTTGTGGGACCCAAAGGTTTAAACATTCCCCTGATTGCAGACAGAAGTGTTGCGCACATGGCTAATTTTATTTGTGGTGCTAATCAAGATGACACGCATTTCTCAGGATTCAACTGGGGCCGAGATTGTGAAGAACCTGAAGTCTTTGATTTACGTAAAGTGGTTGAGGGCGATAAAACACCACAAGGCCCCGGCACACTCACTTTAACCCGCGGCATCGAGGTTGGACATATTTTTCAATTAGGCGACAAGTATAGCCAAGCCATGAATGCAACCGTATTAAATGAATCGGGTAAAGCCATCGCATTAAATATGGGCTGTTATGGAATTGGTGTTTCTCGCATTGTTGCCGCCGCCATCGAACAAAATCATGATGAAAAAGGGATTATTTGGCCGAATGCCATGGCGCCTTTCCAAGTGGTGATCATCCCCATTATGATGCATAAAAATCTAGAAGTACGTGAAACAGTCGAACGCCTTTATCAGCAATTCCTTAAGCAAGGCATAGATGTCTTGTTAGACGATAGAGAAGAACGCCCCGGCGCAATGTTCGCAGACGCAGACTTGCTGGGCATTCCACATCGCCTAGTCATCAGCGAAAAAGGTTTGTCAGCCAATACTGCAGAATATAAGGCTCGAACACAAGCGGAAGTCACCTTAATGAGTCTAGATGAGCTTATGCGCGATGGTCGCCAAACGTTTCCCTAAAGCAATACACAAGGTTTTTTCATCCTCTGAAATTGGCAATTTGCTATCTAAACCTGCAACATGGGTAGGACCATAAGGGGTGCCCCCTGTCTGAGTATTCATCAAAGCCGTTTCAGTATAGGGAAGGCCAACAATGAGAGCGCCATGATGTAATAAAGGCAACATCATACTAATTAATGTGGTTTCTTGTCCGCCGTGCAAACTCGAAGTCGTACTAAACACAGAGGCCGGTTTCCCAGCCAAGTCCCCTGAAAACCAAAGACTGCCTGTACTATCTAGGAAATGTTTTAAAGGTGCTGCCATATTACCAAAGCGTGTGGGACTTCCCAGCGCTAAACCAGAACAATGTTTGATGTCTTCCAAAGTTACATAAGGCGAACCTTTAATGGGTACTGGGGGAACTGCCACTTCAGTCATAGGCGCGACCGGAGGTACAGTTCTCATCCTTGCCTCAATCCCCGCAATACTATTGATACCTCGGGCAATGAGGTTAGCCATGGCCATTGTTGCACCATAGCGGCTATAATAAAGTACAAGGACATAAGGCAACGTTACGTTTGACATTGAATCGATACTCCTTAATCGGGGATCCACATGGATGCAATTTGTCGTCATTATTATATATCGGGAAGAGTTCAAGGGGTATTCTATCGACGCTACAGTTATGAAAAAGCGCGTGTCTTAGGTTTAACAGGATGGGTAAAAAATACAGAGGACGATCGTGTGGAAGTCCTGCTGTGTGGCCCACCTGAAAATATTGCAAGAATGGAAAAATGGTTTTGGGAAGGGCCCCCCAAAGCCTCTGTCACCAATGTTGAATCACACGAAAGGCCTTTGCAAAATTTAAATGAATTTGAAGTACGTTAATTTCTGTTGAGTACGATGATAAGGGGATAAACGATGGAACCAATACAAATTGTGGTCTTGTCTTTATTACAAGGGGTGACGGAATTTTTGCCTATCTCAAGTTCGGCGCATCTTATCTTTGTACCAAAAATATTTGGCTGGTCTGATCAAGGCTTGGCCTTTGATGTGGCTGTCCATTTAGGCACGCTCTTGGCGGTGTTGATTTATTTCCGTAAA
>Ga0206862_1121_pt1 | contig 20546 bp, 13 predicted proteins | sample Alteio_BWOrgCont_43_FD_152625 | JGI IMG/M metagenome (GOLD analysis project Ga0206862, IMG submission 152625) | Enriched cells from forest soil in Barre Woods Harvard Forest LTER site, Petersham, Massachusetts, United States -... | ecosystem: Environmental > Terrestrial > Soil > Temperate forest >... | reverse complement strand
ATTATATGAGCGATATTTTAACTCCTAAATTAGATATTCTGCACATTTGAACTAATCAAGCACACGCTAGAAAATCCATATCACTGATTGAAGGGTGTCTAGCCAAGCACTGCTTAATGCTTAGCTAAACCCGACTCCTTTTCAGATCTCTGTAGAGGTTCAAGCACCGTCACAGAACCCCCATCTTTAGGCTATTAAGCTTGCACCAGAGACTCTTTTTCAGTATCAAGCTTTTTACGGCGCTCGACAGAGGCTGTCACCTTTTTAGATAACGATTTGACTGCCATCAGCCACAAAACGCAAACCACAAGAAAGACAGAAAAGGCATAAGGTGCTGTAATAGAAACTGCATTGGCACCCGTGCTAATTGCAGTGGCTGCAAAGATCATTTGCAAATTACTTTGGACAAATGCACCTCCGGCCTTACCAGCACGACCCCCTATCACATCCACAGCAGCCTTACCTTTCGTCTTTAATTCATCATCTAGCGGGATATAAGCCATCTCTTTTGTCGCATCAAACAAGCTATATTTTATGCCCTTTGAAACAATCACTATGCCAGCACCTAGGAGGCTTGCTGCAGCAATGGGATTCGTTGCCAAGACCTGGAGAATAAAATCCACCCATTCTCTGGCAAAAATGAACGAAAAGAATATCACCCCACCCACTGTAATCGCTAACGGGGTAACAACCGCTGCGGAAAACCAACTGACACGACGTAAAATATTAGATCCGACTAACCAGCCGAATACAATAATAAAAACGCCACTTAAAGTTGAAAAATTCCCCATGAAAGCATTATATCCTGCTTTATTACCAGCAAAATATGCTCCCAACTGGTTTTTCCATTGAACTTCAATCAAATTAATACTAACCCCATAAGCCATAATCAATATGGCAATTAATCCCAACTCTGGAGATTTAAAGATAATCTTCATGCTCTCTAACAAAGAGGGTTTTTCTTTCTTTTTCTTAGGTGCGCCCATTTCTGCTGGATCAAAGTATCTTGTATCGTTTAAAACAGATCTATGCATCCAACGATATAATCCCATCGCCACAATCCCTAATACGACAACGCTTCCCATGAGCAAATATAAAGACATTTGCCAGGCGGCTTCTGGTGACTCGAAATATTTAGTAATATCTTCCGAGCAAAATACGACCACTTGGCCTGAAACAATTAAAGCCAAGTTACCAATCACCAAAAATAATCCATAAAAACGTTTAGATTCGCGCATACGGACGACATGATTTGCAAATTGCCAAAACATCAAACCGATCATCACGCTGCCCCAAATTTCTGATAAGACATAAAATAGTGAGAATGACCAGTAAGCGTAAATATCAATAAAACCGGACAAAACAGGGTAAGCGGCTTTCATGGAATTGATAGCCTGTGCACTGGGATGTAACCATTCTAGGTTAGGATATATAATAAAAGCAAATGCACCAAAAAATATCAGAAAAGGTGTGACCACCGCATAAAAGACATTTTCACGAGTCATTATATTGGTAAGTTTGGCATAAATTATCACAAATAAAACAGCAGCTGGCGTTACACAATACAATTTTAAAAATGAGATGGCATGGGCGCCCGCTGAATTGACGATAATGGTATCTTTTGTATCTCTCAATAAAGTGTAATTAAATAAAATACAACTCATAATAAATGCAAGTGGAAGGAATTTTTTTAATTCATAGTTATGAATTGGCCATAATGAGGCACGCCAGCCTGTAAATTCTGGTTGATTAGCATTCGTAGAGTTAGTATTTGACATATCAGCTCATCTCCTTGTGTATTGTCAACTTCAAAATTCATAGAGGTATATAATGCAACAAATTCTCTTTTTAGACAATAAGTAGATTCTGGGTAGGTATAAGTAGGTTTATGAGTTGAACAACATAGATAACTAAAATTAGTTAGGAAACAGAAATTTAAACAAACTCAACTGTTCTCAACTATTCTCAACAAATAAATCTTCATTATGTAAAAATCCATACAAACGTTTTTTAGCGCGAGTAGCAGCAACATAAAGTAAGCGTAAATTTTCATACCGCGCTCGTTTTTGTTCTTGTTTCCTGAGATATTCATAGATAGCATCTTTTTTGATGTCAGAGGATCGGATCGGTGCCAACAACAAATAAGGATCCCCTGCCTCAGAGCGTTTTTCTTCCCACAGCAATAATCGCATTGAATCACTTCTTTCTTTTCGTCCAAGCCCTGCGAGCAAGACTGTATCGAATTCCAAACCTTTTGCTTTATGAATAGTCATAATTTGTACTGCATTCTTATCTGTGAAAAGCGGCGAGGCAAAATGTTCGTTGATTTTTTGCTCCAACAAACCCAGCGAGTAAACATCCTGGTTTTTTGCCGTTTCTCGAAGAATCTTAAAAAAGATGTCGGTATCATTTTCGCCTTGATAATTTTCTGCTTGATGCTCACGATCGGATGAAATCAGATACAATTGTTTCCATGCCTGCTGCAACCAAATCGAAACTCCCAATCGTTCTCTTTCCATCAGGGCATTTGCTAAAACGGGAAGTACCCTTTTTAGACGGTGTTTAGTGTCTATTTTTAAGTCTTTAATTTCTTCGTAATGCTCTAGACTCCAAAATATCGGCAAAGCGAGTTGAAAGATGGCAATTTTTTCAAGATCCTCCAACGGTATTCCAATGTAGGGCGATCTTAACAACGCTAACCAGGCGATCCTATCTCCAAGATGAATCAGCGCTCGAAATAAAGATAATAAATCCTGAATAATTGGCCTTGCACTTAAACGCTCGAGTTCAACGCCTTGATAAGAGATATGATGCTTCTCTAATGCAGGAATAATCAATTGTAGATGACTTCGAGATCGCACCAATAACGCAATCGATCCTGAATGATTTTCTTGAACCTCATAAATACATTTCACGATTTTATCGGCTTCTAATTCTTCAGTGACTGAATGCATTATCACCTCGGCCGTTTCTTCTTGTGTTTTGGGTGTTTCGTATGCGCTAACCGCTTCATATGCCCCAGTCACTTCACCTGCGGTAGTCACTTCAAATGCGGTAGTCACAGCCTGTGTTTTGGTCGTTTGATGTGCTTTCGCTGGTGTATATTGCACAGCCCCGGTATGGGCATCCTCTTGTTTAGGAAAAACCCTAGCAAACTGCTTGTTTACCCAATCCACAATCGGTGCTTGAGAACGAAAATTAGAACTTAAACTTAAAGGTTTTAAACGAAATTCATGAATCCCTTTTAATTTGGCTTGAATAAATAAACTCACGTCCGCCCGGCGAAAACGATAAATGGATTGCATAGGATCGCCCACCAAAAAGAGCGTATTGCCTTCATAAGGTGACCAAGTTAAGGTGAGTTTTTCCAATAAAAGGAATTGCGATAGAGACGTATCTTGAAATTCATCCACTAAAATATGTTTTGTATGATAGCCGAGCTTTAACGCGAGATCCGTCGGATGCTCTTTATCTCCCAAAGCTTGGTGAGCGCTCAAAGCAATTTCAATAAAATCGACCTCACCTTTTTTCTGGAAAGACAACATTAATTCGGCGACTAAAACGGGAAGTGTTATCAATAATGCTTGCACCACTCGCCATTGCGAATCGGTATACTGTGGTGGCGGGCATTCTTGAATGGCTTGTAATGCGGTACAAAATTGAGGATAACCACATAACGCGGCTAACAGTTGTTGCATACTTTCCTTCATGCATTTAAATAAAGCTTTTTCTTCCTTATTTTTGCTGCTTTGTTGCGAAGGAAACCCCTGCTTTTCTGTGACCGTTTTTCGTAATTGATTTGCATCCGTAAAAAGTAAATTAGCAATTCCCTGCCAAAAAGATAAATCTTTTAAATCGGCGACGGTTGGCCAATTTTGATTTGCGCAATTTTGATGAGGCAAATGTTGATGTGGCAAGTGTTGATTTGACAAATCTTGATTCGGCAAATCTTGATTGAGCGAATTTTGACGTGGTGTCTGTACATCGAGTCCTTTACGTCCGAGATGGCATCCTGCAAATTGTGCCAAGGATAATAATTGCTGCGCATGTTCAGAAGGCAACGTTAATAACGCAGATATTGTCTCTTTTATTGCGCTCAAGATGACAGTTTGCAAACTCTTTTCCAACTGTCGACGGTCAGGTTTTTTAAAAAAAGTAGGTCCTAACGATAATAACCATTGATCTCGATGCGACAGCATATCTGCCAATAAATTTAACACGACTTCCCAATCGTTATCGAGATGCTGCAATAAAATTTTTATTGATTCTGCCCAAGGCTCATTGGATTCTACTGCAGTTAAAACATGGCTGGCAGCTTCCTGATAAAAAATCTCCGGGGTTTCCGTAATTTTTACCGCACTTCCCAATCCAGATTGTAATGGCATTCTTTGTGTCAACTCTGCACAAAGTGAATCGATGGTTTGTATGCGTAATCGATTTGGATTATTTAATAAATCCCACCCTAATTGGGTATCTCGCTGCAACACTTTCTCCGCTAAATGGCGCGTGGTCTCATCTAGATGGGTGGCGGCTCTGTCACTGCCGCAGTCTCTGCCGCGGTCGTTGTCACTGTCGCTATCGCTATCGCTGTCTCTGCCGCTGTCACTGGCGCTGCCTCTATCTGAAGAAACATATTCGAGAGGAACATATTCGAGCGAAACGTATTCGAGTGCCAAGAGAACACGCTCGCGCATCTCGGCCGCTGCTTTTTGTGTAAAAGTAATGCATAAACATTCCTCGGGTTCCCGCACCGCTCCCGCTAATAAAGCTAAAACGCGTTGAGTGAGCAAAGTGGTTTTTCCTGAGCCTGCAGGGGCTTGCACGATGAAAGAGTCGTGGATATTTAAAGCGGCTTTTCGATGTACGGCGTCATCCATAAAAAAGCTATTATATCACATAAAAGTATGTTAAAATGTAGCTGTAATTATATATTAGTTGATTGACTTTCAAATTTTTACCTGACCTCTATGATATTAAAATTAGGGCCTCGATATGAGTAAATTAAAGTGTAAATTAAACCTCAAATTAAAAATCCAGCAATTCAAAGTCATGCAGCAGGGCAAATTCAGGCAAAAATCTATAATCTTGCAGCAATGCAAATTCAGGCAAAAATTTCAAATCTTGCAGAAATTCAAAATCTTGCAACCATTCATGAAACTTTTGCCGCGCGCACTCTTGTTCTTTTTTCTCCTGCTTGGTTTTGTATCTTCGGCAGGGGCTAAATTTACTGAAATCGTCAAAACGTTTCCTAGCTTGCCGAGTGCTTATAAAGAAGAGCAATTTAATAAAGTTCAAAAAGCCTTTGATGATCGCGCAACTTTATTTTTAACTGGAAAACAATTTCGTTCTTATGAAGCAAATAGAACCGAACAAGATCTACAAGAGGAATATAAAAATATCCAAGAATGGCGCAGTCATGCATGGTATTCGGATGCCACCGGCGAAATGCTCACGTCTCGACCTGATTTCATGGTGGCACAATCCTTATTACGACAAGGATTCTATCGGCGTCCAAACATCATTGCTTTTGATTATAATCATACGGATGATTCCTATAATTCGAGCAGCATTATTTTAAACGGTTATCGTTTTCTGGCGCTTGAAGCGCCTATGGACAAAACATTAGATAATTTTTTTAAATTGTTACAAAATTATCAAGTCAATCGATTGGTGCGTTTATCCTCGCCGACCGATAAAGAATCCATTAAAAGCGTTGCTTATTGGGCCGGTAAAATTACAAATGATACGAAAACTCAGCAAACATTCTTGGATCTCCCTTTTGTGGGCAGTAAAAGTCATCGTATATCCCTTCCTTATTATGCGATAACAAATTGGACAGATAATCAGGGGGTTGATCCAAAAATATTATTGAAAACTCTAGAAGATTTAAGAGCAGATTATGATCCGAATACGGATCTAATCGCAGTTCATTGTGGAGGAGGTGTTGGAAGGACAGGCACTTTCATTGCCGGTTTTCTGATCTTGCAAGAAATTGATCGGCAAATTGCAGCAGGCACTCCCATTGATAAACTCGATTTCAGTATTGAAAAAATAGTCATGCAATTATCACTACAAAGAATACATATGGTAGGCGCAGCCCCACAGTATGTTACGCTTCATCAACTTGCAGATTTATACATCTCACAACTGAAACAAGAAAAAAAATAGTTGGGCGTTCTGGGACAGTGCGTGGACGTTTGTCATTTATCTTATTCGACACAAGGCATGAAGACTACACGTTCTACAAGTATTCTTCCCCGCAACAGGCTGTACATTTGCAACCCCTTCGGCAAAGTCTTCAGCCAGTCGTTCTAACCCCTGTCGCCAACCCTCATAAACAGTATTCCAATCTTCCAGAGGTTTCACCCCAGCCATAGACAGTTCTTGTTTGGAAATCCCTTGGTATTTTATGTCGTTACTGCGTAATACCCCAAAGGCAATGCCATCTGGTTCAACTTCTCGAGTCACACAATACAATGGGAGTTGGGGTTCTTGTGGAGGATCTTCCAGCCAAAGATTCACTTGCGTTTGTCCCGTTTTGTAATCAATGAGCAAGGTTTTCGCGTCTTTGCACCCCTCTTCCCCTCCGACTGCTCCACTCTCTTCCTCTCCCATTTCACTACCCTCTTCTAATTTATCAATACGATCGATACGAAGACTAAAGTCGAGAGATGCAAATGTACATTTTGATTCTGTCTCCAGAGCAACCACTTCAAACGGGCTTCTTAACTTTTCTAGATCAATAAAGCGGAGTAATAGATCAAGCACACGTTGACGTTCTAACAACATGTATTGTGGCGTCAAACGTTTAGGAAAACGCTTTTCCCAACGCGAAATTACGCTGTCAATATCATGTTTCAAGCGATTTTGTAATGCTTCTTCAGAGAGACTCATCAGATTTTTTTGGTTTTTGGTTTCTTTCCAAAAAAGATACAGTACGTCATGAACAATTTCACCGCGTTCGCTTTTGGTCAGGCTCCTCGGCGGCTTTTGCAACGGTGATGCACTTAAGCGAAGTTCGGCAAAGGCTTTGAAGGGACACTGGGCCTGCAATGTGAGCGCACGAACACTGCCTTTCAACGGTTGCAGCGGCGGAATTGTGTATACCCTTCGCATTTCAAGCTGCGACTTTGTTGCTGGTTCGGCTCGCTGCTCACATACTAATTCGTATGCTCCGCTGCTCGCCTTCACCAGCGCCTCGTCGCAACTTGAAATGCTTTGGGTATATTCTGTGGTTTCCATTGCTGTCGCTCGGTTAATTGTCTCGCGCTTCTCTAGGGGCAGAAAGCGCTCTCGTGCCTGTTCTGGCAGGTGCTTTAATAAGGGACTGATTCGTATAGGACGATCATCTATCATTGCAGCATAACTAAAAATAACTGTATTTTTGGCGCCCTGACATAAACTCTCCGTAAATTGTTTAGCTACATTCGATTCGCGACTCGCAGAGCTCCGAGGTAAATTTAAAGTACGTTGTAAAGAAAGAGGTATGAAAGGATTCGGGGCAGGTGATCTCGGCCAAACTTTTTCTGAAAAATTAACGCACCATAAATAATCAAACGGCATACCCGCCGCTTCTAATAAGCCTAAGGCATGAATCTTAGCCTTTTTTGCGGGAGGTGTGTAAGCTTTTTTTTGTGCCAACATTTCTAGATGATTCACAGCTTGTTGAAAATGATGCAAATTTAAAATTTTGTCTAATTGTTGATAAGCAAGCAGTAAAGGCGCCCATTCTGCGTGCACTAACATTTCCTCTGAATTAAGTGGCCGACCACCCTTCCCCCATTTTATGATGTTCAATATTGATTTTATTGTTTCGACCCAATCACTAGTATTTTTTTTACCTTTCAGGTCGGGTTTTAATGCAATCAAATGCTGCAAAGTCACGCTTAATTTTGTCTTTAATTTTGAAACAATCTCTACGTGCGAAAGATTCTCAACATATGAAACATTATCTGCGTGTGAAAAATTCTCCGCTCTAATCGGGATCTTTATCTTTTCCAAATCATCGAGCACGGAGCAAAAGATAGCCATTAATTCTTCTAGCGTAAAATGGGATTGCTTCAAATTATGCAAAGCAACATTTAAAGCAGCACAGAGGCTGTGATCCTGTAGCCCTCCCACAAAAAATGGACTCCGTAAAAGACGGCTTATGTTTTCTAACGGAATATGGGGCAACAAAAGAGAAAGTCCCAAAAAGGCTGACGCAATAATAGGATGTTTCGAGAGCGATACAGGTGCTGCAATATTATAACTTTCCACTGGCAATAAAGATCGCATCACGTCTTCTACCTCGTGACGGCGTTGTTCTAAATCTAAAATTACGATCCCAATATTGGCTGCTGGATTTTGTTCCAACCAATCACGTGACATTAAAATCGCTTGACGTAATTCTTGTTCAGGGGTTTCAAAAACGGTTCTAAAGAGTGTTTCGGGGACCTTGTTTAATGTTTGATTAATAATTTTGACACCCTTTTGCTGGAAATTTTTAAAAAAATAGCTTTCTTCAGGGGTGAATTCACTAAAGCCGATGCAGTCTATCTGGCTCGGATTCGTTTCAAAATATTCTGAATCAAAGAGATGTTCTATGTTGTTAACGAGATAATTCTTAAGCCCCGCCTCGTCCAACCAATGATTTTTTTCTAAAATGCGTTGGTACTCTGCCCGCCATTCCAAAAAATGGCAACCTTCCTCCGTTTCAGAGACTTGTGCTAAATATCTCCCATCGCTCGCGTCAGAGGAAATGCGATATTCCGCAATTAATGCATGTGCTTCTCTGGCCAAAGCCACTATCGGACGAATGCGAAGTAAATTCTGTCCTGTTTTAGAAGTTGAAATAATTTTTTCCCAAATCAATTCTTCTTCGTAGGCCGTTAACAGTGTGGGTGGTGCAAGTGATGCAGGTGGTGCAAGTGGTGCAAGTACTATTTTGCGCGAAGACGAAAACGAAGGCGTAGGCGCAGGCAAAGGCGAATGCGCTTTCGCCTTTAATTGCTCAAACAATACTTCAAACCATGCTTGCAGAGAAAATGTGAGAGATCGACTGCTTTTTTGAAGAAAAATGGCAAGTCTGCGATTAGGCGTTAGCGTTAGTCGCATAATCTAGCCGTGTTGAATTTTTATGAGACCCTGAGCGACGTGTGATATGCTGGGCAATGCTGTGCAGCGTAAAACTCTGAATCGTAATCGAAAATAATACCACCGCGTAAGTAATCGACAAGATAAAATCTCGAATGGCCCCTTGAGGCACCGTTAAAGCCAGTGCAATGGAAATCCCGCCTCGAAGCCCACCCCAGGTCATCATCAAAACCGCATTGGGACCAAATTTGCGGAATAATCCTACCCAACCGACGGGAATGACAACAGAAATCCAACGCGCTATCATCGTAATCATAATGGCCCCGATAGCAGCCAATGTGGTATCGAAAGAGAAATGCAAACATAAAAATTCAAGTCCAATTAACACAAATAACATCGCATTTAAAATGCCATCCAACAATTCCCAAAAGGCATCCAGACGACTCATGGTATCCTTACTCATATTTCCTTTCTGTAAAGAACTTCCCACAATAAGACCGGAAACCGCCATACAAATGGCGCCAGACACCTGCATCACTTCATGCGCAAAAGTATAACCGCCTGTTACTAATGCAAGCGTTAAAATAATAGCCACTTCATAGTTATCAATTCGACGTAACAAACAAGCAGCAAGCCACCCCATCACCATTCCTAAGCATAAGCCCCCAAGCCCTTGTTGCATCAGAAAGAAGGTAATATTTTTAAGATCCCAATTGACTTCCGAGCCCGTTGCCACGCCAAAGAGTATGATGAACAATACGATCCCCATGCCATCGTTAAACAAAGCCTCTCCAGCGATTTTCATTTCTAAAGCTTTAGGCGCCTTTAAGGTTTTTAAGATTGAAAGGGTGGCGATAGGATCCGTCGGGGAAATGAGCGCACCAAACACAAAACAATACTCTAATGGGATGTCTATATTTAAAAAACGAGTTAAGCCATAGGTGCTAATCCCAATTAGAAAAGTGGATAACACAACGGTCACTGTGGCCAATAAACCGACAATAAGCTTATATTTTGCTAATTCTCTCGCGTTCACATGTAAAGAGGCAGCAAAAATTAAAAAACCGAGCATGCCATGCAAAAAAGTATTGGTAAAACCGATGCCATCCAGTAACTGTTCGGCATAACCATCGACATTCCAACCCAATTTTCCGAAACACGCCAAAAACAAAGACAAAAGCAAAGTAATGATGGTTAAGCCGATGGATTTGGGTAATTTTAAAAAACGATAATTAATAACACTGGAAAGTGCTGTAAGAGAAATTAAGATACCAACCACTTCCCATGCACCCATTTTCATACCCCCCACTTGCACCTACTTTAACAAAATATGAAAAAAAAATACACTGGATTTTGTAGGAGTATTTCTCTAAAATTTTTAAGAGCGGTCATCTTTAGAAACCTGGGGGCTGGCATAGAAATTTCAAGAGGCTAACGTAGAAAGTTCAAGAGGCTAGCATAGAAATTTAAAGAGACTTAATAAAATGTTTACAAATTCTAGGTTAAGTGAGACTCCTTCGAAATTGCGGGAGGTTCAAGAGGTGCAAACGGTTCAAAAGTTGCAAGAAATGAGAGGTACAAACAATACAAGAGGTGCAAAACATCGATGGAATTTAAACTATTAAAAGAAAAGTTGAACAAGCAAATCATAGCGCATCGAGGCGCCCCCCATCTTACACCCGAAAATACGCTCGCTAGCTTCAAAATGGCCAAAGCATTGAATGCAAAGTGGGTCGAATTTGATATCCAGCGTTGCGGAAGCGGCGAATGGGTAGTAATTCATGATACTACCTTAGAACGAACCAGCAATGGACGCGGACTCGTCGCAAAGACGCCTTACTCGGTCATAAAAGCCTTGGATGCGGGCGCCTGGTTTCATCCTAAATTTAAAAACGAGTCTATTCCACTGTTCCAAGACGTGCTCACCCTTTTACAGAATCTAGGGTTATCTCCCAATATTGAAATAAAAATTGACCACGATACCTCACGACAAATAAAAGAAGAGGCCGTGACCCATTTCTATTCTATTTTTACTGCCAGCTGGCCTCGTTCGCTTCCATTTCAAATCTCCAGTTTTGATATCGAAACCTTATTGTTATTAAAGAGTCGAGATGCAACTCTCCCCCTTGCGTTGGCGGTTGAAAAGATAGATGATGCAGTATTCAAAACCCTCGAACAATTAAAGCCATTCGCCCTACATTGTAATTTTGAAAACATATCCAGAAAAGAACTCGATTTACTATTCGGTCACAAATTCAATCGCGAATTCAGTCCCAATCAGAGTGACAATCAGAGTCTCACTCAGAGTGACAATCCTAATCTCAGTCCCAAATTCAGTCTCACTCAGAGTCACAAAACCAATCTCAGTCAGAAATTCAGTGATGAAGCCCCCATCGTATGGAATCTCATGTTATACACCATCAACGATAAATCGATCGCCGAAAGTTACTTCTCAAACGGCGTCACAGCCATATTTAGCGATATACCAAACTTGCTTTCTTCCTCCGCTTAAATGTCGGGCTGAGTAGTTTCACTTACCATTGCAAGTTTCACACAATCGAGCTATTGTGAAATATAAGGAAAACTTGCATAAAACTTGAGGCGCACCAAAAATATGCTTTCACTCGAGGCGGTAGAAAAAATTGTTCATACCCATCAAGGGCGACATCTCGCACTCAAAAACATCCACCTGGAAGTAGAGCCCGGTGAAATCTATGGGATTTTGGGGAAAAAGGGCGCCGGCAAAACCACTTTATTGCGCTGCGTGCATTGCTTAGAATCCATTGATACCGGCTCAATTATGTTAGATAACTCCCCCCTTACTCATCTGCCTGAAAAAACACAAATACTGGCACGACGTGCTCAAGGCATGGTATTTGCCGAACCCTTATTACTCTCATCTCGTACGGTTTATCAAAATGTCGAATTAGCCCTCGAGAATATGGGCGACAAGAAAAAAGATCGACAAGAAAAAGTGGTTGAAGCACTTCAAATGACGGGTTTACAAGATAAAGCGCTCTGTTATCCGAAAGAGCTCACTCTTGGGCAACAATATCGTGTGAGCTTTGCACGTGCTTTGGTAAACCAACCGAATATCGTACTGTGTGACGACATCACTAAGAACTGCGATGCAAGAACGACGCATGGATTGCTCAAATTATTTCGAGAATTAAATGAACGATATCATTTTACCATTGTGCTAGCAACGGATGCCATGGAAGTGATTAAAATGGTTTGTCATCGAGTCGCCATTCTGCACCAAGGCGAAATGGTTGAACACGGGGAAGTATCTGGGATCTTTGCACATCCGAAAACAGACATTGCGAAAGAATATGTAAAATCAGCCACTCGACTCGAAATGCCTAACGCGTTAAGACGGCGTTTGAAGAGCCAAGAAACTGATCACACATACCCAGTATTGCGCTTAATTGTCGATAACAATGCTGGCCAAGAACCTTTTATTGCTCATGCAGTTCAACAATTTGAGCTTACGATGAATATTCTCCAAGCACATTTGGAAGCCATTCGTGATCTCCATTTAGGCATCATGATTGCTGAACTTCGAGGCAAAAAGAACAATATACAAAGTGCAATCGCCTATTTAGAAGAAAGAGGCTTGCATATCGAGGTACTCGGTTATGTTTTATGAAATGTTGCACGCATTAGAAGAAACCTTATTTATGGTACTCACCGCAGGCATTTTAACGTTATTGATTGGTATCCCTTTCGGTATCTACCTCTATCTTCTCTCTTTTGATCAAAAACTTTGGCACAAAACGATTTATCGTATGTTATTCACGGTGACCAATCTGGCCTCCACCCTGCCTTATTTTGTTTTGGTGATTTTACTGATTCCATTGCTTCGTATTTTATTTGGTACAGAAGCCAGCGTCTCCTCAGCTATTTTAACATTGGCATTAGCCACTATTTTTCCTTTTAGTGCTGAAATTCAAAGAGCGTTGAATGCATTGCCGATTGGGTACAACGATCTGGCTCGATCACTCGGCTTCTCACGTGTTCGGTGGGTCATGAAAGTCAGTTTGAAAGAAGTGATGCCGGTTATCCTTCCACGTTACGCACAACAATTAAATCAATTAATGGGATATTCAGTCATTGCTGGCGTCTTTGGTGCGGGCGGATTGGGCGGATTATTAATTGCAAAAGGGTATCAGAATTTTGAAATCTCTTATGTTGTCGCAACCGTTCTTCTCGTCTTTTTACTCACGCAAGTGATTCGTCTTTCTGTACAATACTTCACACATGACCAATCTCATTGATCTCACTCAATCCCCCTACGCTATTTTAGCCCCCCTCTTTTTTGGTCTCTCCTATTGTTTCGTCATTGCCGAAGAATTTCTACAGCTACGTAAATCAAAACCCATGCTGATTGGATCCGGGATTCTTTGGATCCTCGTTGCGCTTATCGCACAATCACAAACAACCTCTCCCGAATCGCTAAAAATAATCTCTACCAGTCTTGAATATTATCTCTCAGAGTATGGTCAATTGTTACTCTTCATTCTGGTTGCGATGACTTACGTAAACGTCATGCAAGAATATAACGTATTTTACTATTTACAAGATAAACTCACTCAAAAAAAACTATCTTTCCGACAATTATTTTGGATTACGGGGATTCTCACATTTTTTATTTCAAGCATTGCAGATAATTTAACCACGGCCATCGCATTATCTTCTGTCGTTATCGCAGTTGCGAAACTGCAAAATGCAACAAATCATCGAACCTTTCTTACATTAGCTTGTTTAAATGTGGTCATCGCAGCCAATGCAGGCGGCGTTTTTTCACCCTTTGGAGATATAACCACACTGATGGTGTGGCAAGCAGGTATTTTACCTTTTACAACTTTTTTAAAACTGTTTTTTCCAGCCGTTATCAATTTTCTCATCCCAGCCATTTGTATGCATTTTGCGATACCAAAAGGTTGCCCCATACGACAGAATGAAGAAATATCGCTGAAACCTGGCGCCATTACGATCATTGTGTTATTTCTCTTTACGATATTTTTTACCGTTGTGCTTCGACATTTTCTGAATCTACCGCCTGTCATTGGTATGATGTTTGGATTGGGTATACTACAAGTATTCGCCTACTATAGTCGATTCAGCGAACGCGTTGAAACCTTCAATATTTTTCCAATCATTCAGCGTGTAGAATGGGATACACTCCTTTTCTTCTATGGGGTTATTTTAAGTGTGGGGGCACTATCGACCCTTGGATATTTTTCTTTTCTTTCAAATTTCTTATATACCGAAAATAGCCCCACCCTCGCAAATACCCTGATTGGCATCCTATCCGCCCTCGTCGATAACATCCCTGTCATGTATGCTGTGATTACTATGAATCCATCGATGTCGGAAGGGCAATGGCTTTTAGTGACATTAACCACGGGCGTTGGCGGCAGTTTATTAGCGATAGGATCCGCAGCCGGGGTTGCCCTCATGGGACAAGCAAGAGGCGTTTATACCTTCTTTTCCCATCTTAAATGGAGCATGGTCATTTTATTGGGGTATTTTGCAAGTATTGTCTTTCACTTATGGTGGAACGCGGATTTATTTTAATGATCTATGCCCACCGTAAATGACAATCGTTCGTACATCCCAAGATTCAAGATTGAACGAAGTAAGATAAAAACGCCGCAGTGAATGAACATTTCCATAACGCTTAAACAGTTTCCACCACAGGATGGGTATTAGCCTGTTCTGGTAAAAATCCACCCACTTGCATTGCCCATAAGCGCGCATAATGTCCTTTCGCACGCACCAATTCTTCATGGTTTCCTTGCTCAATAATGGCGCCTTTGTGAAACACGAGGATTCTATCAAGCCCCAGCAATGTGGATAAACGATGTGCAATAACTATCGTGGTACGATGTTGCATGAGCTCATGCAAACTCTGCTGAATATGCTTTTCAGTCACAGAATCGAGCGCGGAAGTGGCTTCGTCTAAAATTAAAATAGGTGCATTTTTTAAAATGGCACGCGCAACCGCAATGCGTTGCCGTTGCCCACCAGAAAGTTTTATTCCCCGCTCCCCGACCAAAGTGTCATAGCCATTTTGCAGTTGCTGAACAAATTCATGACAATGCGCTTGCTTCGAAGCCTCAATCATTTCTGACTCAGTGGCATCTTCTTTCCCGTAAAGGATGTTTTCCCTTAAAGTTCGATGGAAAAGCGAAACATCTTGAGGAATCATACTAATGTTTCGTCTCAAACTATCCTGAGTGACATCAGCAATATTTTGATTGTCGATCAAGATTCCCCCACTTTCGATATCATAATATCTTAAGATTAAATTAACAAAGGTGCTTTTTCCACTTCCAGAAAAACCGACCAACCCAAGTTTTTCGCCAGGTTTAATCACAATATTTTTGTTTTTAAATAAATCTACTTTCGAATTATAATGGAAATGTACGTTATCAAATTTGATTTCTCCTTGAACAACCACCAATTCCTTGGCTTGCGGGATATCTACAATTTCATGAGGTTTTCGAATCAAACTTAACGCCTGTTGACAGGTCCCAATTTGCTTGAAAAAGCTCGGCATTGTAATCCCTAATCGCCAAACCGACATCATGATATTAAAAGCGAGGGTAATCACAAAGGCAAAATCACCAGGCGTGATAACTCCTAATTGCCAACCGCGGATTAAAAAATACACTGATCCGATGATCATCAAGAAAGAAGGAATTTCCAAAACGACCCGAACATGAAATAAATTCCACATTAATTTTTTATGCGAATTCACTTCTTGTTGTTGATAGCGATTTAAATAATTCAGCTCATACGCATTTCTCGAAAATAGTCGAACGTTAATCGTATTGGTTAAGCTATCCACCACTTTACCTTGTAACAGGCTTTTATCTTCTGAATGTGCATCGGAAAGCTTTTCTGTTTTTTTGGATAATACAATACATATCAACATATGAACAATAAAGAACAGGATAAAAATGATAGCAAAAACGGAATTGACAGTTCCCAACACAACGACTGAACACAGGATGGAAATTGTAACGGGCATCAAATCTCTCACTATAAATGCCAACATTTCCCAGCTGCAGTTCGAAAGATCTGAAATCTTATTGGCAAGGCTTCCCGAAAACTCATCAGAAAAATACTGATACGAATGTCGCTCAATATATTCAAATACTTTAAGACGAAGACTTGCTTGAAACTTCGGCACAAAGAAAACTTCTACCACGTCTAAAAAGCGCCAATTGAACGTTAAAAAGATCCACGCACCCAAACCAAACAATAAGATGGAAGAAATTTGACTATAAATCGCTGCCCGATCGCCCGTGTATTCGGCGATGGTATCGATTAAAAGTTTCGTGCAATAGGGAAAAGCGATTTGCTCCAAAGCCCACGCCGCGGGCAAAATCATCAGGCACAAGAACCATTTTAGCTCTGGCCGGATGGTCGCTATTAAAAGTGAAGTCAAGTTCTTGGGCAATGTTGGCGTCGGCGTCATTGAACACTCCGTCCAGTTTTAACCAGTTTTAACGAAACACAAAATATTGAAGAATTAATAAATCGACGAAGAATTAAACTAGATAACTAAGTTCGTATAGGCATCTTACTATATTTAATTGTCGTTGTCTATAGGGGAAAAATACTTGGACTTACCGGGCCTGAGGATGGTTTTCATTTACTTTTTTCAGTGTCTGAATCACAAGATTGTGCAATGTGCAACGCTAAATTAGTCATCTGTGACCTTACACCTATTTTTGTCGGCGCGTTATTAAAATTAGGTGTAATTATTCATCACAATTTGGCCTTAACTTACAAAATTGAGCTGAATAATTAAAAATAAACAACAAATAAGTTTTTCCGGATGCCTGACTTCGATTCAACCAGATCCCTCGCTGATGCTCGGGATAGTTGTCCGTCACAAAAACGCAGTTTATTGGACGGACAACTAGCTACCTACTTATTTTTTGTCGAAGTGGTGCTTGTCTTTCAGAATCAGATCTTGCACCAACAGTTTCCCTTCGTCTGTCACTCCAATGGTCTGTAGCATCTTCTTCTCTTTTTCTTTTTCGAGAGATACCATTTGTATTTGGGCTTGTTGTAGCTCTTTTATTGTTTTCATCTCCAATAGTTACAAGTCTTTTCTCTGATAAATCGGATATTCTCTTATTTTCTTCATTCTTTTGTCTTGCTCGCAGAAGCTCCTGCTCTCTTTTTCTTTCCTGTTCTCTCTGTCTCTCCCATGCTTCTCTTCTTGCTTTCACCTTTGTTCTTTCTAATTCCTGCTCCTGCTCTCTTTTTCTTTCCTGTTCTCGTTGTCTCTCCCGCTCCCGCGCTCTTTCTCTCTCGATCTCCTGAGCTCTGTTTCTTTCATGCTCTCGTTGTCTTTCTCTCTCTCTCGCTCTATCTTCTTCTTTTTCCCTATCTCTTCTCCTGTGCTGATCGTCATCAAAATAATTGTTATTTCTTCTATCATTTCTAGCACTATCTCTAGGACCTTGGCTGAAGTTCGTGCCTAAAAATAACACGGCGTTAGGATGTTTTCGACCATCTAAAGAGAGGTCCATATTCGGTTTTTTCTCGCTTAAATTTTCATTAGCAACAAAATTTTGATGTTGAGTAGGATGATAACCATTCATATTATTTTCTTGATAACGTCTAATGAGTGTATTTATTTTTTCATTACCTCTTGACCAAGGTTGTCGAGGTGTTCTTTCGTTTGTCTTTTGTAAGGCGAGTTCCCCTACCACATTTGACGTCTCACTTCCATACACATCCTTTAGGCAGCGCAAATAAATTTCACAAACTTCAATATTGTCTGACATGCTTGCGAAATGTAGAGGATTAAATCCTGCTTTGTTAGTCGCTAGTAAAATTTTAGAAGATCTGATTCTTTCTGCAGAAATATATCGAAAAATAAATTCCAAACTTCTTTTCAACGTAACAGGTTGCTTTGATATTAAAGCATCATGCACCATGGTATAGCCGGCTCTATTAGTTGCTAGTATGAATTCAGGAATCTTTTCCCTATCTAGCACTCCTTCCTTCTCTGCTTCTTCTATAAAATTAAGAACCTTTTCAGCAATTGCTGGTTCAACTTCTTCCACAGCTCGTATTAAAATGGTCGCACCTTCTCTCTCGGGTTTCATGATTAAATCAGATATTGCTTGCTTATCTTCCAGCACATTCCCAATTAAACTTTTTATAAAATCAAAAGTGGCGATTATAATAGCTGGGCGTTTTGATTGTAGGGCACAATGCATCACAGTAAAGCCAGCATTATTGGTTGCCAGGATTAATTTTGCAAATTTTTTCTTATCTATCACAGCATTTTGCTGCGCCCATTTCATAAAATCAAAAATATCTTGCACAATGGAAACTTCAAAAGTTAATAAGGCGCTCATAATGATATTAAAACCTGCTTTATTGCCCGAAGTAATGACTTCAGATAACTCTGCTGTATCTAGTCCCTCTCGAACTGATTTCTTAATCAATTCAACAATCGCTTTAACAATAGCCGGTTTTTTTGAAAAAAGTGACTGCTGTAACGAGCTAAAACCTGCTTTGTTTCGCTTCAGTATTAATTCGAATAAAACTTCCTTTCCCAGAACTTTTTCGAAGATGGCATTTTCAAGAAAATTAAAAAACAATTGCACGGTAGCAGGCACACCTTTTTTCAAAAGATCTTGCATAATATTAAAACCGGCATCGGTACATCCCAAAATTAATCGAGAAAGTGCTTTTTTATCCAAAACTCCTTTTAGAAACGCAAAAGTGGCTTCCGCAATACTTGGATTGGTAATATCATTGAGTATACTAAAACCCGTGCGAGTGCGCTTTTGGATTAATTCTGAAAGATCATCTTTGCCTAGCACCCTCTTTTTCATGGCATTATCAATTAAATTAAACACGGCTTTAACAATCGCAAGCTCTTCAGACATCAAAGCGTCATGTAAGATACTAAAACCAGCTTCATTAGTCCCCAAGATTAATTTAGAGAACTCTTGCTTATCTAGAGCCTGTTCGTTTATTGCCCAATCAATAAAATCTAAACTTTCGATCACAATGGAAACCTTTTTTGACCTCAAAGCATCATGTAAAATATTAAAACCTGCTTTACTTTTGCTGACAATCAACTTACAAAGTCCTTGTCTATTCAGCACCCCTCTTTTTATTGCTGTTTTAATTAAAACAAAAGTTGCATTTACAATTTTTGGTTCACAAGACATTAAAGCACTATGCATGATAGTAAAACCAGCTTCATTAGGCGCAACAATTAACTTGGCAATGTCCTCTTTATTGCATTCTTCTGCATGCATTGCTTTTTCAATTAAACCAAATACGGCATTCACAATCCATGGTACAGCAGATATTAATGCATGATGGAGAATACTAAAGCCGGCCTTATTTCTCGCTATTACTAAGTCTAAGAGATCTTTTCTTTCCAACACATTATCATTCAAAGCTAGATCAATCAAATCAAAACATGCTTGGCAATAGGGATCTTGGCCGAAGATAATGCAGTATGAAGTAGGCTAAAACCCTCGTCAGTACGACCCATGATCAAATCATAAAAGCCTAAGCGATCAAGTCGATTGTCTTTTAAAGCAGTTTTAATAAAATCAAAAGTAAATTGTACAACAGCTAGTTCCTTTGTTTGCAAAGCTTGAAGAACAATGTTAAAGCCCGCTTTATTTTGCGCACACATCACTTCGAGAAGTGATCTTTCATTGATTATTCCACTCCTCAAAGCATTTTCGATCACATCAAAAGTTCGCTTAATAATGCTTATGTTAGCTGATTTTATAGCTGTAAGCATAATGCTAAAACCTTCTTCATTGGGTCTCATAATTAAATCAGCTTGAGCATTTTTATCAAGAATTCCCTCTTTCACTGCGTCATTAATCAAATTGAGAACTATTTCCACTATTTCAGATTTCGCAGTATTCACGGCATCTTGAAAAATTGAAAAACCAGCTTTATCGCATCCCATGATTAATTCGATAAATGCCTCTCGTCCTATGACTTTTTTGTTCCGAGCACTATTAATTAGATCAATGGTCATTATTAATATGGATCTGCTTGCTGAAATAATTGCTTCGCTCAAAATATTGTAGCCCGCTTGATTGCGTTGCGTGATTAAATTCGCAAATGCTTGACTATCCAAGGCCTCCAACTTCACTAGTTTTCCGATTAAATCAAAAACACTTTCTACTATATCAGATTCTGCAGATCTCAACGCCTCATGCATAATATTACACCCTGCTCGAGTACGACCAACGATTAATGTACAAAGTCCTTTCGTATTAATGATACCTGCTTTGATTGCCTTATCAAGAAAAGCAAGTGTTAGTTGGACAATAGAGGGATTGGCAGTTTTTATTGCATCATGAAAAATGTTGAAGCCTGCAAGATTGCTTCGAAGTAGTAATTCAGCCACTTTTCCCTTATCTAAAGTTTGATCTTTTAATGCTTTTTCAATT
>Ga0206862_1120_pt1 | contig 20743 bp, 11 predicted proteins | sample Alteio_BWOrgCont_43_FD_152625 | JGI IMG/M metagenome (GOLD analysis project Ga0206862, IMG submission 152625) | Enriched cells from forest soil in Barre Woods Harvard Forest LTER site, Petersham, Massachusetts, United States -... | ecosystem: Environmental > Terrestrial > Soil > Temperate forest >... | reverse complement strand
AGAAACGATTGCCGATGGAACTTTCGCCCGAGGGAGCGCCAAACGCTGAATAGGTGTATTGTTCAACAAGACTTCCGGCGGAACTGGTGATGTCCGTGACCGAGGCAAGGTTATCCTGGCAATAATAATAGTCCGCATTGCTTCGATGCATGGCGACAATTTCATCCAATCTGCGGCCCCAAGTGTAGCGCGCCGCCGTCACATGGGACGTGGTTTCCTCGATCGCGATTTGGCTGCCATCCCATAAGAAGTTGACCGTGCCGGAGGAATCCGTCCGCGAAGCGAGATGCCCCAGGGCATCGTAGGTGTAGGTCACCGCCTGGCCATTGGGAAGTTGGGTGGAAAGCAGGCGGTTCTCGAAATCATACTGATAGCTGGTCGTTTGCGCGCCATTCGCGATCGAGGTCAGGTTGCCGTTTAAGTCATGGCCGTTTGAGCCTCCTCCAACCTCTGTGTATTCATTCAAAACATTCACGCTATAGGAAGATGGCGTCCCATTGGAGCTCGCCGTGGTGCGATTCCCATTGGCGTCATAGCTGAAAGCCTCCGTGCTGGAGTTCGGGTGGGTTACCGCAGTCAATTGGGAAAGGTTGTCGTAGGTGTAAGTCTCTGTTCCGGTGGTCAGCGTCGTTTTGGTGTGGTTGCCATTCGCATCAAGTTGGTAACTTCTGCTGGAAATAGTGGCTCCAGCGCCGGTATCGTTCGCAATTGCTGTGAGTCGCCCGGCCGCGTCGTAAGTGTAGCTGGTCACGATGCCATTGAGCATGGTCTTTTGAGTTCGCTTTCCCGAAAGATCATACTGATACTGAACGACCGCGCCCACGGCCGGGTCGGTGATCGACGCCAGGCGCCCCGCAGCGTCGTAGGCGTATTGTAGCACGCGGCCGTCTGGATCGGTCATTTGTGTCCGGCGGGACATTTGATCATACTGATAACTGAATGTTCTGTTGCCGGGATAGGTGGTTCCGGTGCGCCGCCCCAGCGTGTCGTAAGTAAACGTGATGGTTCCCGTGGGATTCGATGCGGAGATCAGTTTGTCCTGGGTGTTGTAAGAGTAACTCCAGACGGAGCCATCAGGGAATGTTTTGCTGAGCAGCAGGCCGTGATTGTCGTAAATATACTGAACCGTCTGGCCGTTGCGAAGCTGCCGTTGCACGGTGCGCGTGGCAGGAGTGTCGGTGTAGGAGTTGATCTCGGAGGAGGAGTCGGGGTAAGTCGTCGTCGTTGGCTCGTCAGCTGCCTGGTATTGGAAGAGTGTTTGGTTATTCTTGGCATCAGTGAAAGACGTGACTGTATTAAAGGCTGGCGAATAGACGGCGGACGTTGAATTCCCCAAAGGTTCGGTGATCGCTCCATAGTTTCCTCGTGAGTCTGGAATATTGCTCCAGGAGTGAATGTCGGGGTCCGTATAACCGGTGAGCCGGAAGTTGCTGTCGTACTGCCAGGTCGCCGTATTCCCAAGCGCGTCCCGCCGTGCACTGATCAAGCCCAGGAGATTGTGGGTAATTTGGGTTTCACGGTTCACGGCGTCCGTGATCACACTCGTGCTGCCGTTGACACCTGCGTTAATCGCATAATTGACATTCCATCCGCCATCGCTCGCGATTTGGCTGAGGCGTGCGGTGGCAGGGTCGTAGGTGAAATAACGATGGCGACCGTCCGGAAAGGCGATCTGCGTGAGGCGATGCTGGCTGTCGTAGGAATAGGTGGTTATTTGACCTATGGGGTCCGTCACAGTGTTGAGATTTCCCGATGGATCGTAAGCGTACTGCACGACTCGTCCCGTCGAATCCGTTGCCTGCGCGACCATGTTTTCCGCATTGTACGCGTAGGTAATTTGCTGGCCGCTGCCGTCGGTCAGAGTGGCCAGGCGGCCTGAAGCATCGTAGGCATAACTGACGGAATGGCCTGAACTGTCCTGGCAGTGATCCGGCTTCAGATTGGCGTCAAAGTGCCAGAACGCACCGTTGATGAGGAGAATCTGGAAGGTTCCGTCCGGATCCCGCGTGAGCTGGCTGTAGTCTCCCGCCTGTGACTGGTATGTCCCCGGTCCGGTGGGGAAATAATAACGGCCGTTGCCCGGCATCGAATGGTAGGTATCGTCAGCGGACCGGCCTGGCCGCCCTCCACCATGGGCGTCGAAAAAGGACAAGGAACCGTCGGTGTATTGCGTCAGCGTGACTCCGTAAGCGTCGATCCAGCCGTAGCCAAATGGGCCGCTAACGGCATAAGAAGAATCATAGGCAAAGGAACGGGAGACGCGTAATCCAAGGCCCCAGTAAGAAAGCGATAGATCCGTCGCGGATGCCAGGATTTGCTTCTCCGCAACCTGGGCATTCACCGCCACGTTAATCGTGCTCGTTTCTGCTCCAGTGGCGTTCTGTGCCGTCACAGTTACCTGATAGTCTGATGCCGGTTGGAGCAGCGCAGTGGGCCAGCGATAGTATAGGCTGCGACCATCCTGTTCAAAACTCAGCGGCTGAATTCCGGAGTCGTAGCCGGTGCTTGCAGACTGGATACGAGCCGTCCCGCCCGTGATTTGGAGTGGTAAGAAGTGCTCGAAAAATTGAAGGAGCACGGTGTCGCCAATTTGAAATGTCTGGTTGGGCGAATACTGCGAATAAGGGACGATTGCCTGAAGAATTTTTGACTTGCCAGCGACGTATTGGGCAATGGCGAACGCATCCTGCATGTCTATAATCCCATCCTGTGTGACGTCGGCGTCGGCGGCATTCGGAATCGACGGAATCTTTTTGGTGAGATAATTTGCAATACATTGCGCGTCCAGGATATTCACCACTCCGTCACCATTGGCATCTCCGGGAACCCCGGCAACTGCGGGGCACGGTAGAAAAGAACTACACAGCAAACCCAATCCGATGAGCAATGGTGAGAGGCGAGCAAAGGCGCCACTTCGTGATCCATTCCGCTGTCGCGTTAATCCATTTCGGGCGAAGTACTTGGGCCGGGTACTCATAACGGCGCCATAGTGGCAATATTTGGGAGGAGGTCAAGCGTAAATGACGAGCCTGTCGGCGCGCGTGCAAAAGTGGAATTGCGAAGTGCGTCCAAGAGTGGACCAAAGGTCTTGGGGAGGGAATGGGCAGAGAGAACCGTGGGCCAGATCGGGTTTTTGGGATTTGGGGGATGAGGGAGAACCCAGATGCGAGAGGAGGGATGGAGAAGGATGGGGACGACTCTGAGATGGATGGCGGAGACCGGCCAGGAGGCGCCGAAGAGGTTCTATGGAATGGTCGCGGTTGAGGCGCCCTGTAAAGAAGATGGCCAGAGGGAGATCGAGCGGGGAGCTTTGGGGTATGGGGCGCAGGAGGGAGCATTCTTCGCGTTTGGCCTTAAGCCAGGCGGCATCGGGAGTGGAGGCGATGGAGCGGACGCGGTGAGTGTCGTGTCGCCGGTTAGGAAAGAGGCCAGGCGAGCATTGGCGGCGGCGAAGGAGCGGACCTTTTCGTGACGGAAGAGAGGGGTGAGGCGGTTCTGAAGATGGCCGAAGCGGCGTTCGATTTTGCCTTCGGGCTTGAGGATCGGGGCGACCCGATGATTGATGCCCAAGCCAAGGAGGGCGCGCTCGAATTGGCTGCGGGGCTCGATTTCCGGCTCTGTGCTGGAGGGGCGAGAGGCTCATGGCGTCGGTATAGATGGTCGCCGGAAGGCCGTAGAGTTCGAAGGCGAGGCGGAAATGACAGAAGTGGATCCAGGTGAGCGCGCGCGGGATCGCCGTTCTCGCTCCGACTTTGTGGACAACCAGGTTCAATTACAATTGTCTGCGTGGGCGCATAACATGGGCGATTTCCTGCGTCAGGCGGTGCGGCCCAGAGCGGTGCGTCACTGGACGTTGACGACGTCGCGCGAGAAACTGATCAAGATCGGAGCGAAGGTTGTGTGCCATGCCCGGCAGGTGATCTTCCAGATGGCGGAGGTGGCAATGCCGCGGGAGCGTTTCCGCGAACATCCTCGGGACAATCGAGCGTCTGCCGCTGATGACACTATCAACAACTCACAGGTGTGACCCTCTGACTGCCGATTTCACTTCATCGGTGCTGCGTGGTCTTAAGAGGATGCGAAGCGCAACATAACCTTGCGACACGATGATCAGTCCCAAAAAAAGGAGCGAACCCCAAACCGTCTCAATCCGCGCCGGGTTTTGAAAGGACCAAAGTATTGTGAGAACAGATGCCACTACCAGAAGGATATGCGGGCAAACCGAAGACAAGGCTCCGCGAAAGACGGGCGCATATTTATCCGTAACCTCTCTATCCTTAACTTCTTTCGCGGGTATGGACCGGGCAAAAGCGCGCAGGAACTCCCACCACGCTGCCATCCACAAGATGCCTGCGCGGTACCAAAACCCCCGCTCGCTGCCATTCGGGACGATGTAGCGCTGGCCCAAGAATAACAGTACTCCATAATGTAGCACCAAAAAAGGAAGGAACCGGCCGCAGAATGAAGCCAGATCCGCGTTCACCGGGGGGTTGCCTAGAAACACCGAGACGAACGGTATAAAAAGCAGGCCCGCAAATGCTACGCCGCCCATGTAAAATGATCCCAGGACCAGATAAGCCAACGCACGTTTAAAAGATAATCTGGGGAGGATACCAATGTAGTAGTGAAGAACCAAGTCAAACATCGAGGAAGCCCAGCGTCGCTGTTGTTTGGCATATTCCTCCCACGTATGCGGGGCGCGGCCTTCGGCTATGATCTCCGGAACATAAACCCCTAACTGTCCAGCGGCGTGCATGCGAAGTGAAGTGAGAATGTCATCCGCATCATGCACGGCATAACCACGCCCTTTCAACCTCAGCAAATCCCTAACTCGAAACGTCGAATGGCTTCCGTTCACAACACACACCCCGATTCCGCACAAGCCCATTTGAATGGGCCCGGAGAAAAAATAATTCTGCTCCGCTGCCCCGCGGGCGATCCAATTTACATTGCGATTATGAAAAATTTGTGCGCCCTGCACAAATCCAACCTTTGGATCTCTGAAATAGCCTAAGACACTATGCAGGAAATTCTGGTGCGGCGCATGGTCGGGATCCAGAAAGGTGACGAATTCGTATTTGTGCCCGAATTCATACAGCCATGCATTCAAATTGCCCCCTTTTGTTTTTTTCTGAAATCGCCCCCGTCGGCGGTTATACTTGCCAATGCCCCGCCGCGAAAAATGGATTACGTTATAGTCTTTGCACCGAAATTGCGCCTCGCTACTGTTCTCTTCATCGAGCAGGTAGGAATCGTGCGGATATGACACTCTGTCCATTCTCCTCAGCGTGTCTTCGATGTCATCGATCGTCTCGCTGACCACGCGGGTCGTCACCATCGCCACGCTCAGCCCATCTTCGGCTTCTATTTTTTCCGCTTTCCGCATGCTCCAAATCAGATGCCAGATGTAGAAATAGAACAGGGCGCCTGCGATTCCAATGCATGTGAGCAGCCAGAATAGAACCGGTTGAACGATGAAGAACTTCATCCTAACGGGGTGAATCCACCAGGCCATCAGGAAAAACAAATTGAGGATGTCACTGGCTAAGGCAAATAGAAAGACAGACCTCATCAGCGGTTCCATAACGGGTGTGCTTCGGACAACTCCTTTCGTGGAGCTACGGATGGATCCGCTCGAAAGCAGCAGAATCAATCCCAAGCAAACGCTTGTGAAGACAAGAGCGTTCGTCCAACTGGGGCGGACATAGGGCTTTGACAACTCGGGAAACGTCGTCTGGATAATTCGGTCAAAGCGCTGATATTTGCCATTTGTTTGGCGCAGACGGGCGTCTGGATACTCGTTAACGAGATGTTCAAAGGAATCCCGCGCATTCTGCAGGAAGTTTGTCACGCTGTTGATTTGAACGCCCACGCCTCCGTTCTGAACCAACGCCTGATGGCGTTCGTCATCCTCCAACAGTGCTGGGGCCTTGCCAAGGAAGCTCCTCGCATTTTGAATGGGGCCCTGCGCGGGCATTGCTCCCATTTTGTCGTAAGCCTGCAACATCCAACAATTACCGATGATGTAATAGCCCGTACCTACAGTGTTAAGGGCCCAGAACTTTCGACTGGACGCAGCGTCAGATGCCGGCGCAGCCGTGCTGAGTGCCAATTGTTGTTTTTGAGCGGCTTCCTCGTACAACGTGACTGCCCGGCTGGCATAAGCCATCGCATTACCGTAGTCGCGTCCATACTTCTCAGGATAAAACCCCTTCAGGCAGTTCCAGGCCGCATTGAGAAGGTTATCGGGCGCGTCGTTCGTCGGGACAATCCATGCGTCGAAATCATGTTGCCGCCGGAGGAATTGTCGTAACACAGGTTCCGCCGGCTTGTCCAAAATGCCATAGTGCGCATCCTTCTCCTCGCCGCGTTCGGTACGCTTCCAAGGTTGGTCTGTGAGTTCATGCACGAATACACCCAGCACACGCCCTGAACGATTTCTGCCCGCCGAATGGGACAAGATGACCGCGCAGATCTGCGTGAGGTAATTACCCTGGTCGCGGTCAGGGGAAGCTGGATAGGTAGCTTTACCCACTTCAGCAAAATAGATGGGGATATCAAATCGGCTGGTTGCCAGGTTAATGAGTTCTCCAAACGCCTTCGGATTATCCCGGTAACAGTTAATGCCGACAGCATCGAAGTTCTTCATGTTTCCGATGAGGCCTGCCTCCGTCTCCGTCAACTCGCCTTGTCCCAAAGCAACCCACTGGCGAAGGCCGAGTCGGCCAAGTTCCTGTTTCACAACCCCTGCGAGTCCATCCATGAAAGTGTAGTACTCCGCTGCGGAAAGATTGATTTCGTTGCCCAACGAACCGTCGAGGGTATGGTAGTTGTTCTCGTTTCCCAACTGCCAACCCAGCAACCAAGGTTCAGAACCGTAAGTAGCGACCAAGCGACGTAGGTGCTGGCGAAGTCGCGTCAAGTCTTCCGGTTTGCGAAAATTGACCTGTGCGTTAAGACCGGCCCAGTCCCCCACTAAAACCTTGATTTGGTACATCGAATAAAAATGCCGGAAGATCGCCTTTACCTTGGCCACATCTTCCGCGTTCTCGACTGGAAGCTGGTAAATGCGAATGGCCTGCATTCCGAGAAGACCCAGCCTTGCGCCGTGCGACCGTCCTCCTCGGCGCTCGTCGTCGAGCGCCTCGTATAAAGTGCCGAGAGAGTTCGTGTAACTGTTGATGTGCCTGGACCCTTCGGTGGGCTGATAGACAACGCCCACTACGGCGTGGCTTCGCGCTCCATCTACATAAAGCCAGAAGCCATTGGCTTCCTTCCGTATCTCCGAGGAGGCCGGTCCGTTCGTAGCCCATGCCGCCTGGGTGCTCGCTGCAAATAGCGGAGACTCACCAGTCAGCCCCGCCAGAGCGATTAGAGTCAAGAACAGCATCAGGGGTTCTCTTTTCAGGAACAGAGGTGGAAACGGAAGGGCATTGGGCATCCGCATCAGCAGGGGGAGTTAACGGGGATGCACAGAGCCCGAAGGGACACGACAACAAATTCCGGCACCTTCATCTTGGGTGGATTCGATTCACAGCAATCCAAGAGAGCCGAAAGAAAGCCATTAATGTCCCCGCCTTGTGTTTTGTTCCTCCCCGCTTTGGACAAAAGTTCCTTCCATTTCTCCTCCACGTCCTTATTCTTCTCCACCAGGCAGATCGCCGCGAGATATTCGGCCAAAGGGTCGAGCGAAAACCTCAAAGCGTCACACTCAGCCGTCAAAAGGCGGAGGCGTCTTTCGAGGTGTTCTACGACCAACAACTCCGTATCTCCGCCGAGAGCCTCTGGCATCCGGTCTCGCGGCACGGTGCCGGTCACGAATTTGCCATCAATACATACCGAAGCAATGAGTTTTGCCGCCCTATGGACTGTGAAATTGTCGGGCATCGGGGCCACGGCATTGCGATTCAAGTAGTTCAAATAGCTTGATATAAGGTCCGGAATGTTGTTGGGTAGGCGCTTCCACTTCGAAACATCATCGATTATCCCGTTTTGAACCTGCTGTTCAATCTCAATGATTTGCTCCACATAGAGTTTTGCGAGGAAGACCGTAATGGGCTTGTTGTGCGCAATTGCGCTTAGCTTTCTACAATACTTGGTTACGGCTCGATCTGCTTTGAAAAGATGCTTCCTGCCGCGCAGTTGAATATGCTCGTTTACGAAAAATCTGATATTATAGGGGCTTAATCGAATTGGTTCCAATGTAATTTGCTGGGTTCCGAGTAGTGCATTTTCGCTACGTGAGGTGGCTAGGAACGCGTTTGCCGGAAAATCCGGATGCTGAGGCTGGATTTCGGCATTCGGCCTTGTGCTGGGGTCGAAAAGGCCATCCACGATCACCAAAAGTCTGCGTTTCAGGAGCAACTGTTTGACCACTTCGCCGGGAAGCGCACGGTGCAAACCTGCCAATACTCTCAATTGTCCCCGAACCATTTCGATGAGCCATTGTCCCGGCTTAGCCGTACACGGCTTGGCGTCCTGCCCCGGGGGGGGGGAGTTAATCCGCAAGAGGACGGGCAGCATTCGGTGGCTGCGACACAACCGTTGCTCAGGCTTGTCGAGGTTGCACCAACGCGCAAACTGATAGGCCAGGTTCGTCTTGCCGACGCCACTTTCCCCATGAATCAGAATCAGAACGGATTTTCGTTTGAACGCATCTTGAAAATCCGTGACCTCCAATTGAGTCTGTCGGTTATTATCGACTCGGACGGGCAGATGGATTCGGTTGTCTTGTTGATCCCTCTTGGCTATACATTCGAGGTTTTCACGAACCTGGTCCCCGTGCTTCTTCACCCAGGCATCAAGCACCCAAGGCCTGCAAACCCAGGAGGAGGGAATGAGAACAAAGCGAATGGGGGTTGTAATCGGCGCCAATCGTTTATACAACTCAAGGCGCTCCCAAAGCAGCGCCAACCGGTTATGCAACTCGAGGGCGCCCACAGGAAACAGAAGCAACAAAAGCGCAACCAGCAGGTACCAGAAACCGAGCAGGGCGCCTAGAGTGCACCAGACCGGGTGACTTTGGAGGAACCGGGGCAATCGTGGCGACAACTGCCCGTGCTTAGCATCTGAAAGCAGTTCCAGATAATCCGCGCAGCGTCGAATGCGGAGAACATAGCCGTATCCATTTGCAGTTGGGAGTATCTCCGTCCTGGCGATCATCGCCGCATTTTGTATGTCTCTGGCTGCAACCCTCAAATCAGTCAATCGCAACTGTTGGGCATTATCCTGCAGGGATTCTGCAATCAAGGCAACAGACACTGCAGCGGTGTCGCGCTGTTCGGTCGCACTGAGTGCATCCGCCAAAGCGGGCAGCGCCGAACGAGCAACGTATCCCATGGCGCCGAGCGTCTGAATGGCCGGCACACGCAGCGAGGACTGAGCATTTTCAAGCAACTTCTTTAGAACAGGTATGGCTGCCGCTGATTCAGACGGAGTTTCGTTGGCAATGCGAAGTATGGCTTCGGCCGCGGGAATCTGAAGTTCGGGTTCTCGTCCGTAAACCTCAACCAACGGTTGGAGAGCCGTAGTTCCCTCGCGAACCAACTTGGCTAACGCCTCCGCATGAGTCCTGGGCGCGGCCGCGTGAGCCACCAAATCGTGAATGTCTTGATAGCTTTCGTTTTCCGCGAAGGCACAGTACATTTCTACGGAAAGAAAGAAGCCGACGAAGAACAAGCACGGGAATTGGCGTGGAAGAAAGGGCTGGCTTTGCATAGGTATGTGCCGAACTTCGTTTGAGCGTACCAGACTGCGTACGCACTTCGTAAAAAACAAGGTTATTTCATCAAATTGCGGTGTTGCTTTCAAAGCAGGGCTGCACCTACACCCGCTGGGTTGCTCGCTCGCAGGGCGAAGCGATGCACCCCACCATGGCATTTGTTTCCCCGCTGGCCGTGAGTGAACGCCGGGCCTGAACGACGATCCGACAGTCGCGGGTCAACCATGTCTGGAACTACGACTTTGTCGTGGACCAGAACGAGGATGAGAGGCGGCTCTAATGTCTGCCGATCTGCGACGAGTTCAATCGGGAAATGGTGGCGCTGAAGGTCGAACGACGGATTTGAGGCCCAGGGATGTGATTCGCATCCTGGACGCGACAGTGGCCGAACGCGAGTGCCCCCGAGGTTCATTCGCAGTGACAACCGCCCCGAGTTCAGTGCGCTAGCGGTGTAGGACTGGAGTGAGAGGCGCGGATTCAAGACGCTCTCCATCGAACCCGGCGCCCGCCGCACTTTTTAACAGCCGTTTACAACCGTAGTGGTCAAGAAATGGGGAAAGTGAGACGGCAGCCTTCACCGTCCTGAAATCCACATTGACAGTCCGAGATATCGGAGTCCTCATTTGAAATGCAGGATGTTCACAACCCATTTTTATAGCGAGCCGATTGCGGCACATTTCGCCAGTGTGGCGGCCCATTGTCCGTTGTTGAAATAGCCGGGACATTCGACGAGTACGCGCTCGATCTCTGGGAGTCCGTTCATGGATAAGTGATACCGCCCGAAAACGAGATCGGCTACAGGCGCCCAGTTGCTTGCGATGCCGGCGTCTCTCATTTGCAGTCCTGCCGTAATCAAGGCTTCCTTGTTCGTCATGGCGAGGAGGTCAAGACACGCGTGCAGTTGCCGCCAGTTATCGGTAACCAGCAGGGGACACTCGGCAAGAACTGCGCGATAGAATTTCATAGCCATTTCGCCGCGATGATTTTCCCGCTCATAAAGCCCTTTCTTGAAGCAAGTGATCAGGCGTCCATGCTGTTCGATGGCTTCCGGAGAAATTGAAAGTCGGCCGTTCGAGCGCTTCCTGCCGACAAGATGGAGAAACTTTGTCGTGACGTTGCGGAAAACGGCGGCCGTCGGTTCGGCGTCAATGAATCGAATGCTAATCGTCTCAAATAGCGGTTCGATGACCTTTTTCAAGAATTCGAGGTCAACGATCTCGGTCTCGTGTGCGTCGACAAAGCTGGAATCGAAATAGACGGCAAGACAGAATGTGGTCCCGGGTTTCAGAATACGATGGATCTCGACGGTTGCCTTGACTGGATTGTCGAAGTGATCGAGAGCGTTTCGGCTATACACGAAATCGACACTTTCCGTTGCGAATGGCAAATCTTCGGCCCAACAGGAAACAAAGGTTGTATCCTGAGCGTCCATCACCGAGCTGGCAAACTCCGCGTAAATGTGAGCGAATAGATCGACATTGAACTTATGCCCTCGTGTAATATGAGGTATATCATCGCTAAATGAACCACCAATACAGACCATCCGATTTTCATCATTCAATAGGGTGTCATTAAGCCATGGGATCGTCCATGCGCATGGAGCCGTGGAATTTGGCAAAGCGACGTGGGCGGTTAAAAAGTCCGCGGTTTGCCGCAGTTCGTCGCGCCATTGCTTCGATGGTTCGATGTCGGAAAATACTGGAACGCCATTGACGCGTGGAACTGTTCCTGTCGACGAGATGAGTTCGTCCCCGGCGCTCTCGAGCGGTAGGTGTGTCCTCGGCTCTACGAGATGAGTCGCCAAATATTTGGCGGTGACCTTGCGCATATGTTATCGAACCCTTAGCGGAATTCTAAGCCTGGCGGTTGAGGAATGGCTTCCTTCAAGCGATTCAGAGGAACGGATAAACGTGGGTTCGGGGTTAAAAGTATCTCTTGGCGGAAGGCAAAATTTTACACCTAACTGACGTTCGCGACAGTCGGGGATATTGAATTCATTTGACAGGTCATTTAGTCTCATTGGGTAAGATTGAAGGCCTTCGGGCAGTGCCATCAAGCTTTTTTTCTGTCGGAGTCTTTTGGTCATCTTTCCGTCGGGAAAGTGACAGAGTGGTTGAACACGTGCGACCGCGCGCCGAAGCCGCCCGACAGTGGCTTCAAACGTGGTGGCGCCGAGTCTAACGAATCATCCCAGTGCTGGGCTTTTAGGCGCTTAGGCGGGAAGTCCCACTCACATTGGCGGACGTGCGGTAACGCGCAATCTGCGAATTATGCGGCTCCGGCTTCGGATTAGGAAAAAAGGACGTAGACAGTTCCTTTTGCAACGCTGACTCCTCAGTTGCCAGACGGCTTGTCCCAATTGCCGATATCGTCGTCGGTGTTCGGCTTCCGGTCGGGACCTGCCGAAAACAGGTCGAAACTCTTGGGATTATGGACACCGGGTTGCACATAGAAGTATTCCTGATCCCATGGATCGCGCAGGGGCTGCTCCAATTGCTGCGCCCAATTGCGTGGTTTTGGTTCGCTGTCGGGTTTGGTGATCAGCGCGCCGAGGCCTTGTTCGGTTGTTGGCAGGAAGCCGTTCTGCATTTGATAAACGAGGAGATCGGTTCGGAGTTGCTCGATGTCGCCTTTCACGCGGACGGTCTGTGCGGTGCTCATGTGCCCTCCGGTGAATTTGATCGCCATGCCTATGAGCAATCCAATGATTAGGACAACGAGCATGATTTCCAGCAAGGTAAAGCCGCGGTTGGTTCGGAACGAGGAGGAGTTCATGGGGCGGAAGCAGAGATGGTGTAGTCGAGGCTAGGCGCGTTGTATTTAAGCTGAAGTTCCACGGTGCGGACGGCCACGGGACCGGATTCTTTACTAAGCTGAATGACCACGGTGTTCAAGCTAGCTTGAAGCGCCGAAGCCGGAATGACCTTCTGGGCGCGCAGCCAGCCGGTGTAGCGGAAATGCATATTACTATCCAATGCCCGCACGCGCCCCAAATAGGCCGGGTCGGCGAGATCGGGCATATGGACCGTTGCGGGGCCGAGCGGTTGATTGTTGACGACGATTTCGGGCGGAGCCATGGCGTCGACATCCAGAATTTCAAAGGTGACGACAGCGAGGAGTGGCGGCGATTGGAGTTCGAATTGCCAGGAGCCGCTTCCCGCAGTCCCCGGTGTGAGCTTCATGGTTCCCGCGTCGATGGTGGCCTTGACGCGGCCGAAGAGATTGGAGTCGGCTGTGTTGGGGGCAGAAGGGGGCAGATTATCAAACGCGTCGCTGGTGGTCGAGGCGGGGGGGTAGTCGATCGGGTGATTTCCGGGCGCCTGTTTCATAGAGGCTAGAAACGCGCCACGGACGCTGGAGCCATCGCCGGTCACGGTAATCTCGACGTAATCGACACCGGTCATCGGCAGAATTAGCTTTTCCGAGGTGGGCAGCCCGAGCCCATCACCTAGAGGGCCACGCTGGAAAATGTTGGCGCCTGTTTCCGTCCAGCCAGTGACCGTCGGGCCTGCGTTCTGTATATCGTCGAAGAAAAGCCGAAGCAGGATCTCTGAATTCACGGCGCCGATTTGCCGGAAAAGCAGCCGGAATACAGTCGTCTCCGGTGTTTTGGCGCTCGCGGGTGTTGTATTGCTGGTGAGCGATTCGAACCAGATCGGCAGGGAGAGTTTGGGTGGATTGGCAGCAGATAGTGCGCGAAAGTCGAGCCACACGGAAAAAGGCGTCGGCTGTTGAAGCGCATCCTGCGCCCGGGTTGTTGCGGTCCACAGAAACGCCATGATCGCGACAACGCTCCATGCGTGACGGCGAAGGGTTTGCCAGAGAGCTTCTGGGGGAGAAGTGCGCATCGAAGTGGTTTAATGGACGCCGGCTCGAAGATTCTGAGTGAGGCCGAAGACAGCGCTCATGATTCCATACACCACGAGTCCAACGATACCTGCGATGACAATCATTATCATGGGGGGTATCAGAGTGGAAACGATCTGGATTTGCTTGTCGAGTTCCCGTTCATAGACATCGGCGATCATCTGCATGGTGCTGTCAAAACGCCCTGCTTGCTCCCCTACGGAGAGCATATCGATGAGGAGTTCCGGGAAAATGCCCTGTTCACGCAGCGCCGTCGAAAGCGTGGCTCCATCCACCACGGCCTGCCGCGTGGTCACCATCCGCAGGCGCACGTATTCATTGCCTGATATATCCTCCAGCAGTTCGAGCGCCCGCAGCAGAGTGACTCCGTTTTCGAGCAGGGTGCCAAAGGTGCGGGCGAATTGGGCGTAGAGGCGATAGCGGATGATCAGGCTGTAGATTGGCACACGCCATACAAGGTGATCCCACGCCTTCCGCCCTTCGGTAGTGCTGGTGAAACTCTTGAATGCCGCCCATGCCGTGATTCCGGCGAGCGCCGCCGCCCACCAGTAATGGATGAGAAGTTCGTTCGCCTGGACGAGGAAACGCGTGGCCGGGGGAAGGGGCTGGCCGGTGCCTTTAAAAAAGACGGTCAGCTTTGGCACCATCACGGTCATGAATGTCACAATCAGTCCGACACCGGCCGCGACGAGGACCGCGGGGTAAAGCAGCGCCTGCTGCACCCGATCGCGGAGCGACTTGATATCGGAAAGATGCGTAACGAGCCGCCGAAGGATTTCCGGAAGGGCGCCGCTGGCCTCCCCTGCGGATACGAGATTCACGTAGAGCGGAGAAAAGATGCGCGGAAAATCCCGCAATGCCTGGGAAAGACTGCGCCCGTCGATCAGCGCCCGATGCAGGCTTCGGGAGAGCCCCTGAAGCCGCGGATGCTTCAGCCGCCGCGCGAGAACCGCCAGCGATTCGTCCAACGTCATTCCGGCGGAGAGCAGATGCGCCAGTTGTTCCGTGAAAAGATGCTGATGCGTGGTGGAAAGTGTGGTGACGACGATGGCGGCTGGCTCCGCGACCGGCGCAGCACTGGGAGCCTCACTTCTGCTCTTTCGCTGAGAAGGCGATTCCCCGGCCTTCCGCGCGGCCTCCGTCGATTCAACCGGGTCGATTCTAATCGGAAAACCACCCAATTGCTCCACCTCGCGAATTGCCGCCACGCGATCACCGCACGACAACAGGCCGTCGATCAATTGACCGTCTCCTTTCCGCGCTACATACCGAAACTGGGGCATGGTGGCAGCGAGTATGGAGTTTCGCATGCGCGTGGCAAGTGAGGATTTTCATTTTCCATGATCGCCCCGGGAGGAATTGACGCTGAAGAATGGGCTCCGCGGACGGGTCTGCGAGAGACAGATGGTTGGGAAGCATTTCACAGTCAAGTACTACGGTCATCGAACATTTTCGGGGAAATTCATGCAAAACCATGCAACGCACGATTGCCCTGGAAGCCTGATGTTTCCTTGATTGGCGGGATTATGCCATTCCGTGAAAAACCCTGCAAAACTTCCGTTTGCGATTATGAGTCGCCTGCTCTAACCGTTGAGCTACAGCCCCTCCGAAAAGTAAAAGCGACCGTTTTAATGCGCGCCCTTGGATTCGAATCGAAGTTTGGAATCTGGCGCCCAACAGGTCGCCCCGCATGATACGCCAGAATTTTCGCGGACGGCAAGAAGTCCTGCGAGTGAACTGAGGAGAAGGGAAGCCATCCCCTTGCGATCAAACGTGGCGTTCACGCCGTTCTGATCGACGAACGCAAGGGATTTCGCGTTGCCAGATTGCGCGAAGCCGGGGTGAGAACACCCAAATGAAAACTCAGCCGTTCCGGGAGGCAGCAGCGATTCCCTATTCATGAACTACTTTTACGATCTTGAGAATGGCCGCCGCATTGAATTCCGAAATGAGGGCGATCAGACTATTGTGAGTCTTGGCAGCAGGAGCCCGGGGCAGCAACAGAGCCAGGGGAGCGGCTTTACCACCGGGGCATGGGCGAAGGAGCCATCGCTGTTCCGTCACGAGGATGAACTGATTTTGGAAATCCATGCGAAAGAGGGGAGCCGCTTTCTTCGGGTGGACGGAAACCAGATTCGAAGCGTTGAGGGCCAACCGGATATGGGGAACGCCGAACGGCTTTCGTTGGAAAAAACATCGGAAGAATCTGGAATGAAGCCCATGGCGCCGATGAAACCGATGAAACCAATGGCCCCCATGAAACCCATGCGCCCGATGGGGACATGAGCAGAGATTTTCGAAGGGTCTCTGCCTCTTGATTCGGACGCCGCTCCTGGGAGCGTCTATCGTCGTGAAAATTTTTTGCGCTCCAACGAAACGAAGCCCGAAAGGAAACTTCGCCATTCTTCGGCTTGACCGCTTTTCGACGCGGTTTGATACGCTTCGCAAATGCCGCGCGATTACTCACCGGGTTTTCGATTCAAGGAGGGAAAACTGTATTTGTTTACCGATGAAAGCGTCATGCTGCTTCAGAGTTGGCCAGCGCTCAAAGCGGTGCGAAAAGAGCGCGGAATAGCGTGGACGGAATTCACTCCGAACTTCCGCACGATCCGTCCTTACCGGCCCCGAAAGAAGGCGGAGCCCTCGCTTCAGCTTGAATTGAATCTCGGCGCCATTCCAGTGAGGCGCCCCCCGGACTCGCTGGCGAATCAGCGTAGACGCGCCTTCGATCAATTCCGTTTATCGCTGCCCAAGCCGGTGGCTGCGCGCACGGAGAAATTTCAAAGCTGGCAATGGGTGCTCCTGCGGCTTTTCTGCGCGCGAGAACAAACGCTGGAATTCGCCGCGCTGAATCCTGCGCTGTGCTTCGCCTTGGGAAACTACCCGGCATTTTTCGAGGAACCCAGGCGCGCGTCATTGGAAACCGCGGTTCAGGTCTCGGAACACCGCCAGCGTGAAATCGCAGGCTGGCTTGGCTTTCCGGCGACGGATGCCGCCGTTCGCATCCTCGCAAAACTGGCGCCGGAATCCGCCAGCGTAGAACTGCTTCGTCCGCTCCGGCAGGCGCTGGAAAATCCGGGGGTGGGGAAGGCGCTGGCCCATTTGCCAAGGCTCAACGCTGGCGTCATCGCCCTGGTGACCGACCCGGGGCTGCTGGCGGCGAGCACGCCGAAGCTTCTCCTGGAAGTCGCCGAGATTCAGCCGGAGAAATATCGAGCCGTCGTGTCGGAAATGCTGAGCGACACGCTACGAATGTTCCAGCGGATTCATCCGCAACGCGGTGTGCCCAGGATTCAATCCCTCGCGGGGCTGCGCGAGATGCACGAGCGGGGCAGTGTGGAATATCTGCGGAATGAAAGCCCGCGGATGCATTCCTTTCGTCTCCCGTCCCCGTCGTTGAAAGGAACGCCCCAAATCGTGCCGATCTGCACGGCGGAGGAACTGATCGAGGAAGGCCGTGCGCAGAATAATTGTGTGGCGACCTACGCCGAACGGGTGCAACACCGCGCCATCTCCATTTACCGGGTGTTGAAGCCCGAGCGGGCCACGCTTTCCATTATCAGGAGCCCGGATGGCGACTGGAAGATTTGCGAAGTTAAAATCCGTTCAAACGGGCAGGTTGCCACTGTGACGAGGCAGCTTGTGGATAGCTGGCTCGACAGGTATGCCCTTTCCGCCTGATGGAGGCATTAAGTTCCATGACGATTCCGCAAGCCTTCGCTCTGGCGCTTCAACGCCACCAAACCGGGCGGTTGGCGGAAGCGGAGGCTCTCTACCGCCAAATCCTTGCGGCGCAGCCAAACCATGCCGATGCGCTGCACTTGCTGGGCGTCATCGCTCAGCAAGCCGGACAACATGACCTCGCAGTGGAGTGGATTCGCCGGGCCATCGACCTCGACCCGAACTATCCCGCCGCTCATTGCAACCTCGGCGAAGCTTACCGCGCAAAAGGCTTGCCTCACGAAGCGATTGCCGCATATCGCCGCGCACTCCAGCTCAAACCTGATTACGCGGAGGCTCACAACAATCTGGGCAACGCACTGACGGATCTCGGTCAACGCGAGCAAGCCACGGCGGCGTATCGCCGCGCGATCGAACTCAAATTCTCCTTTCCGGAGGCCCACATCAATTTGGGCAACGCTCTGAGGGATCTCGGTCAACTTGACGCAGCCATCGTCAACTATCGCCGTGCGCTTGAACTCAAGCCCGACTTGCCCGAGACCCATCTCAAATTGGGCGCAACGCTCAGGGACGCCGGTCAGCTCGATGAGGCGATGGCCGCGTATTGCCGTGCGCTCGAACTCAAACCCGCCATTCCGGAGGCCCGCAACGATTTGGGCAACTTACTCATGGAACGAGGCCGCCTCGACGAAGCGATCGCCGACTATCGCCGCGCTCTGGAACTCAAACCCGACTTCCTGGAGGCCCTCAACAATCTGGGGAACGCGTTAAGGGAGCGAGGCCAGCTCGATGGAGCCATCGCGGCGTGTCGCCGTGCGCTCGAACTCAAACCCGACCTCGCGGAGGCCCGCAACAATCTTAGCAACGCTCTCCGGGATCTTGGTCAAATCGACGAAGCCATCGCCAACTATCGTCGCGCGCTCGAACTCAAACCGGACTTTCCGGAGGCCCATATCAATTTGGGCAACGCACTCCGGGATCTCGGTCAGCTCGGCGAAGCCATCGTCAACTATCGCCGCGCGCTCGAACTCAAACCTGATTACTCGGAGGCCCACAATAATCTGGGCAACGCGCTCAGGGATCTCGGCCAGCTCGACGAAGCCGTTGCCGCGTACCATCGCGCGCTCGAACTGAACCCGGACTTACCGGAGACCCACAACAATCTTGGCAACGCGCTGATGGACCAGGATCGGCTCGACGAAGCCATTGCCGCATGCCGCCATGCGCTCGCACTCAAACCCGACTTCCCCGAGGCCCACAACAATCTGGGCATCGCGTTGAGGGAGCAAGGTCAACTCGATGAAGCCGTAGCCGCGTATCGCCGCGCGCTCGAACTCAGACCCGATTATCCGGAGGCCTACAATAATCTGGGCGCAGCGCTGGCCCGGAAGGGGGATCTCGACGAATCCATTTCCGCGTTTCGCCATGCTCTCCAGATTAAGCCGAGGCACGCCGGGACGCACAGCAACTTGGTTTACACCCTCCTTTTCCGTCCAGGCGACAATGCCCTGGCGATCTCCGAGGAGAGCCGCCGCTGGAATCGGCAATTTAGCGACCCCCTAAAACGATTCATCCTGCCGCACGGCAATGACCGAAGGCTGGATCGGCGGCTTCGGGTCGGGTATGTTTCGCCGGATTTTCGGAACCACGTGGTGGGCAGAAATATGCTGCCGTTGTTTCGGCGCCACGATCGTCAAGATTTTGAGATCCTATGTTACTCGGGGGTCGTGCAGCCGGACAGATTGACGGAAGAGTTTCGCCGACTCGCCGCGCAATGGCGCAGCACTGTGGGCGTGGGGGATGAGGCGCTCGCCGAGATGATCCGGCAAGATGGCGTGGATATCCTCGTGGACCTCACGCAGCACCTGGCGGGCAACCGCCTTCCGGTGTTTGCGCGCCAACCGGCGCCGGTGCAGATGAGCTTCGCGGGTTACCCGGAGAGCACCGGATTGGAGGCGATCGGGTATCGGATCAGCGATCGGTATCTGGAGGCGGACTCTGCGGATGAGGAAATGGGGAGAAACGAGCAGGTGCGCTTGATCGACAGTTTCTGGTGCTACGACCCGTGCGGTGTCGAGGTGGAGATCAATGGACTGCCCGCAAAGGAGAGCGGAAGAGTGACCTTTGGGTGCCTGAACAATTTCTGCAAGGTCAATGAGCCGCTGCTGAAACTCTGGGCGCAGGTCCTCGGGAAGGTCGCGGATTCGCGGCTGGTTCTATTGGCCGGTGTTGGAAACCACCGGCACCAGACCCTGGAGACTCTTGAGAGAGAAGGAGTCGATACATGTCAGGTGGAATTTGTCGAGCAACAACCACGGCGGCAGTATCTGGAGTTATATCACCGGCTGGACGTGGTTTTGGACACGTTTCCTTACAATGGGCATACGACGAGTCTGGACGGTCTCTGGATGGGCGTGCCTGTGGTGAGTCTGGCTGGATCGACACCGGTGTCGCGCGCGGGCCTGAGCCAGTTGAGCAATCTTGGACTGTCTGAGTTGGTCGCTCATTCTGAAACGGATTACGTCAACATCGCCGAGAGTCTGGCAAGGGATCTCCCGCTTCTGACGGAACTGCGCTCGACCCTGCGTGAACGCATGCAGACTTCCGTCTTGATGGATGCGCCGGGCTTCACCCGCCAGGTGGAGCAGGCGTATCGGGAGATGTGGCGCGCGTGGTCTGCGCTCGGCACGTCGCCCAAGTAAAAATTGCGGAATCGGTTATCTTTTATATGAATAGCCGCATCCTCCCCATGACCAAATATCTCATTCTCCTCGCCCTCCTCATTCTCGGCGCTAACGCACCTGAGACACGAGCCGCCGAACCCGCGCGCATTGTCTTCATGATCGGCGAAGAAGAGTATCGCACATGGGAGACTTTGCCGGCTTTTGCGGAGACCGATCTCAAGCCGCTGGGCTACCAAATCACCGTGGTCAACGCGGACGCTCAGGACAAAAACAGCTTTCCCGGAATTGTCGCCGCCCTGCATGATGCCGACTTGCTATTCCTGAGCGTGCGCCGGCGCACGCCGCCCCAGGATCAACTCGACGCCGTGCGCGCCTTCCTTGCCGCCGGCAAACCGCTGGTCGGCATCCGCACCGCGTGCCACGCGTTTGCGCTGAGGCCGACGGACAAGATTGCCGATCCCAAGCTCGCTTTGTGGCAGGAGTTCGATCCCGAAGTGATCGGCGGCCATTACACCGGCCACCACGGCACTCAGAAGGTGACGATCTCGCTTGCTCCCGGCGCGGAGGCGCAACCGATTTTGAAGGGTATCGAGGTGGCCCGACTCATCGGAAACGGAGGTCTTTACAAAGTCAGCCCGCTGGCGGACGACACGACGCCGCTACTCATCGGCGCGATCGCCGGCGAGCCAGCCGAACCGGTGGCTTGGACTCACCGCTATGGAGCGAAGCAAGGGAGGGTGTTTTATACATCGCTCGGCCATCCCGGAGATTTTCAGAACCCAGAATTCCA
>Ga0206862_1118_pt1 | contig 21096 bp, 14 predicted proteins | sample Alteio_BWOrgCont_43_FD_152625 | JGI IMG/M metagenome (GOLD analysis project Ga0206862, IMG submission 152625) | Enriched cells from forest soil in Barre Woods Harvard Forest LTER site, Petersham, Massachusetts, United States -... | ecosystem: Environmental > Terrestrial > Soil > Temperate forest >... | reverse complement strand
CTTATAAACGGGCCGGCATACACATAACTTAAACCGATGGAATGCCCATAATCGGCATACTTCTTAAATTGATCGGGATGAATGAACGCTTTGACAAGGAGTTTATTTCGATTTGGCTGAAGATATTGCCCTATGGTGACAAGATCGCATCCTGCCGTTTTTAGATCCCTTAAAGTCTCCCGCACCTCATCCTCATCTTCCCCTAAACCCAGCATTAGACCCGATTTTATTTTCATTGAGGGGTGATAGCGATGGCTGGAAGCGTACTTTAAAATTGAAAGCGTTCTCTGATAGGACGCGCGATGGCGGACACGCCCAGTCAATCGACTGATTGTTTCAATATTATGGTTGAAAATTTCAGGTTTTGCCCTAAGAATAGTATCTAGAGCCTCCAAATTGCCATCGAAATCGGATGTTAAAAGCTCAATAGTAGCCTCGGGTTTTGCTTCGCGGATCTTACCCACAATGCTGACCAGATGTGCAGCCCCCCCCATCGGTTAGGTCGTCGCGCGCTACCATCGTGATCACAACATGTTTCAATCCTAATAGGGTTACCGATTCAGCCACACGCTCAGGCTCGGAAGGATCCAATGGCTGAGGCTTTTTGGTAAAGTCGATATCGCAAAACCCACAGTTACGTGTGCAGGCTTTTCCCATCACGAGGAAGGTAGCGGTTTTCCTTGACCAGCAGTCGAGTAGATTGGGGCATTTTGCCTCTTCGCATACGGTATGAAGCTTCTGCTGACCCAGAATCAACTGAGTATTGGCCAGCTCACCCCCTTTTGGTAAGCGACGATGCAGCCAGGAAGGAAACCGTCCTAAACCAACTGCTCGTTCGGCAACCGGCTTCTCCTCATGGTTAGGTAAAACATTCAAGCGCCGTCTGGAGGATGGTTCCTGCTCACTATTTTTCATTAACCACTCTTTTTTTCGGAGGTAAATGGATGGGCAGGCCTTCAGCCCATAGGGCTGCTTCGTGCCAAGCTTCTGAGATAGTCGGGTGGGCATGAATAGTCTCTGCGATACATTCCACTGTCAACTCATTTTGAATCGCCAACACCATCTCTGCAATCAGAGTTGAGGCTTCATATCCAACAACCTGGGCGCCTAAAATTTCCCCTGTCTTTTCATCGACAACAATCTGAGCAAAGCCTTCTGGGTGATGGATCGCTTGAGATTTCCCTAAAGCTTGAAAGGGAAATGCCCCTAACACAGCACGGTAACCTCTTTTTTTCGCTTCAGCTAAGGATAGTCCAACGCTTCCGACTTCCGGATGAGTGAAAATAACAGAAGGAATTGCATTGTAATGCATGGTAGCGGTATATCCGCAAGCATTCTCGGCCGCTACAATTCCCTGATGAGAAGCGACGTGGGCCAACCAATAGGGCGATGCAATATCTCCAATGGCATAGATCCCATCCACGCTTGTTTGCATCCGCTCATCGACAATCACTATTCCCTGGTCATTAACAGCCACTCCAATGCGATCTAAGCCGATTTTCCTTGTGTTCAAGGAACGCCCTACAGCAACCAGGCAAATCTCTGCATCAAAAGATTTATCACCGACAAGCGCACGCACTCCACTTCCTGTTTTCTCTACTTTTTCAACTGCTACGCCTGTTTCGATTCGGATGCCTTTCTTACGAAAAGCCTTACTGATTGCGTCAGCAACTTCCTCTGCTTCGGTAGATAAAATACGCGGAAGAAGCTCTAAAATGGTCACCTCAACGCCTAAATTGGCATAAAGCGATGCAAATTCGCATCCAATGACTCCTCCTCCAATAATCACAATCGATTTTGGTAATCGATCTAGCTCAAGTAATGCCGTGGAGTCGAGAATCCACTTGCCATCAAAAGAAAATGCCGGGATATTGCGCGGCTCCGAGCCTGTAGCTACGATGATCTGATTCGCCGTTACAATGCACTCGTCCTGACCGGTGACTTTGATCTGTCTGTTGTCCATAAAAGTGCCAAACCCGCGCACCAGCTGGATTCGATTGGCGGCAATTAATCCTTCGAGCCCCTTGCGCATTTTTTCAACAATTTGGTCTTTATGCTGCGCCAGCCGTGAGTAGTTGAACGACCACTCCTTGACTTCCACGCCAAAAGCATCGGCATTTTTCAGGTTTTCCACGACTTCTGACCCTGCAATCAGAGCCTTTGAAGGGATGCAGCCTCGATTTAAACAGGTTCCACCCAGTTCGTTGGCTTCGATTAATGCGACAGTTTTTCCTCTAGATGCAGCACGAATTGCGGCTGGATACCCCCCGGGTCCGCCGCCTAAAACAGCGATATCGACGACAATTTTTTTCATTTTCTTACCCTCTGTCTAACTCAAACTTAGAGATTAGCATACCTTTTTTTGGATTGAAAAGCTAGAGTCGCTTCAAAAGGATTTAAAAATTTTGATTTTTTTTTCAAAATTATACTAGAAGGCTTGCGTTTTGTAGACGAAAAAGATAACATAATGGCTTAGAGAGCTGGCATGTGCTGAGAGACCACCTAAAACACGTTATACTCATCCTGAATAGCACATCGACATAGAACTATTATTATTATTAATAAATAAACATTCCTCATTCAATTGAGGAACATTATTTTTTACAAGTTTTGACCACTCAAGGCTTTTGTAGATGAGCGCTATACCGAAAAAGAAGCTCTGTTGGAACTGTGAGGGCAACGTATCGAAAGAGATCGATAATTGTCCCTACTGTGGCGTTTACCTGCATGCCACGGAAGAAGAGTCTGAAGAATCATGGAATCCCTCTTTTCAAGATGAGCGAGATGGCACCCAATCGACCGAAGATTCAGACGATGTGCAGCCCTTTACTTCCGAACAGCTTAACAGAAACTCGCACAACCTTTCAAATAATATTTTACCTTCTTCCCTCTTTTCTCAAATAAAATCTGAGATCCTTCCTATTCTCCTTCTCATGTCCGGTTCTATCTTCTTTCTCTTTGGAGTGATTCTACTCCTATTCTCGCAAAATGGACTGCTTGTTCTGCAGTGGAATGGCAACAACTGGCTCTATTTCCTACTAGCGAGCATCCCCGCACTTATCCTTGGATGGAAATTCTTTCAAGATCTTGAGTAATTGAGGCAATTACATAACCACTTTTCGTACCCGTGTGCGTGCCCATGCCCGTGCCCAATGTGGTCAAATTAAGAGAAATTTAAACCACAGAGCCCACAGAGCACACAGAGAGGGAATGAATAGGAGAGTTAAACTTTGTTATATTGCCCCCTCCTTCTCTCTGTGTGCTCTGTGGGCTCTGTGGTTTAAATTTCTCTTAATTTAACGACATTGGGCACGCACACGGGCACGCACACGGGCACGAAATGAGTTATGCAATTAACTCAATTTTATCCCTTTTGAGTAAATGGAGGAGCCATATTTTCTCCGCCGCCAACCAGAGAGCGATTGGACTCCATTTTCAATCCCGCATTCAATAACTGCTGCAGAGACTGGTGAGGAGTCAAAATTTCGAATCGGAATAGAGCTCGCGCCATTTCAATCCGCAGGTGCCGGCTCAGTTCATCAAAGAGAGCGAAAGCCTCGTGCTTAAACTCGGTAAGCGGATCCCTTTGCCCCACACTCCTTAAGGAAACATCGGCACGCAGATGATCCATTTGCAACAGATGCTCTTGCCAAAGTTGATCGATCTTACGCGACATCAGATTTCTCACTGCTCCATGAGCAGGCTTTGGGGGCTCCCCTTTAGCCACCAGCTGAGCGGGAACTTTGGAGTTTTCTCTTAGCAGCTTTTCTCTGAAGGCCTGAGTCACCTTTTGCGAGGCGATCTCCACAATCTGATCTACCTCCAGAATCTCCTGGTCAAAGCATCCTGACTCAAATGTAACAGGGAAAAGGTGCATGAGCCAATTCCGATAGCCCTCGGGATTCCATTGCTGATCTTCGCTATGGCCCTCAAAATACTTTTCTGAGCCAAGAGCACAGACATCTTCGATGAGTGCGATAGCCAATTGTTCGATATCATCGGTATGCAAGATGTCGTTGCGGTATTCGTAGATTTCACGCCTCTGTTTATTCATTACATCATCATATTCGAGGGTCATCTTACGCATCAAGTAATTGCGCTGTTCGACCCGTTTTTGTGCGGTTTCAATGGATTTATTAAGCATGCGTGCAGAGATGGCCTCGCCCTCTTCCGGACGGAATTTTTGCAAAATGGCTGTAATGCGCGGTGAAGCAAACAAGCGCAATAAAGCATCTTCGAAGGAGATATAGAACTTGGAATTTCCCGGATCGCCCTGACGTGCGCTTCGGCCTCTAAGCTGACGGTCTATACGGCGGGATTGATGCCGCGTTGTTCCAATGACGCAAAGGCCTCCCAGCTCTGCCACTCCTGGTGCAAGCTTGATATCGGTACCACGACCCGCCATGTTAGTAGAAATCGTGATAGCACCCCGACGGCCTGCTTGAGCTACAATCTCAGCTTCTTTATCGTTTTGTCTAGCATTTAAGACGGTGTGTTCTAATCCATTCTGCTTAAAAATACGAGACAGTTTTTCCGAAACCTCAACGGATTCCGTTCCAATAAGAATAGGTCTGCCCTGCTCATGAATGGCCCTAACCTCTTTTAGAATGGCGTTATATTTTTCTCTTTCGGTCATGTAGATTTCGTCGTTGGCATCGACTCTTTGACAAGGACGATGGCTAGGAATTTCCAGGACATCGAGACGATAGATTTCCTTAAACTCATGAGATTCGGTTGAAGCCGTTCCGGTCATCCCTGCAAGCTTCTCATACATCCTGAAATAGTTCTGCAATGTAATTGTAGCGTATGTTTGAGTTTCCTTTTGAATCTCGACCCCTTCCTTAGCCTCAATAGCCTGGTGCAATCCATCCGAAAAGCGTCGTCCGGGTTGAGGACGTCCTGTATTTTCATCGATGATGACGATTTTATTATCTTGAACGATATAGTCGACATCCTTCTCCATCAGAAGATGACCTCTAAGCAGCTGACGAAGATTATGCGCACGCTCTTTTCTACGAGCATCTTCCTCTCTTACAGCCATTTTCTTCTGCATCTTAGCTTCTGCATCCAGGGTTGGGTCCTCATCGATGGAGATGTATTCATGGCTGATATCCATCATGGTAAAATCGGCAGCACTGCTCGAGTTGCAGCATGAATCCCAAGCAATGATCCCTTTATCGGTCAGTTCATATTCATTGCTCTTCTCGTCCACAATCATGTAGAGCTCAGCAAGAGCCTGTAAACGCTCCTCTTTATTTTGATCTCCATGGTAGTAGAGATCCCATTTATCAATGGCAGCTCTAACAGCAGGATCTTCTTTCAGTCGTTTGAGGATCTTATTTTGCGGTGTTCCTTTTCCAACCAGCCAGAGCTTGCGATAAGCCTCCTGTTCAGCCTCTTCCTGTTTTTTATCTAACTTGCTTGTCTCTTCTTTTTGGTGGAGTTGCTCGAGAGATTTTCTTGCCTCAGTAGCTAGACGGCTGCAAAGGTCTCTTTGACGCTTGACAAGTTCGTGTACGGCGCCTTTCAACTCGTCATACATTTGGCGGCTATCAGGAACTGGACCGGAGATGATGAGCGGCGTACGCGCTTCATCGATGAGGATGGAGTCGACTTCATCGATTATGGCGAAGTAAAACCCTCTTTGAACCTGCTCAAAACGGGTTGAAGCAACGGAATTGTCTCTAAGGTAGTCGAAGCCGAATTCGGAAGCTGTTCCATACACGACATCAGCCGCATAAACCTTGGACCGTTGTTCCATTGGAACGCTATTCGTCAAAGCGGCTGTTGTCAGCCCCAGCCAGCGAAGAATGGTTCCAACCCACTGGCAGTCCCGTTGTGCTAGGTAGTCGTTAACAGTAATGAGATGAACAGGTTTTCCTGTTAAAGCATTCAGGTAGAGAGGAAGAACTGCTGTCAGTGTTTTGCCTTCCCCTGTTTGCATCTCGGCAATGGCCCCATTGTGCATGGCAATGGCTCCAACCATCTGCACATCATAGGGAATCATGTCCCATTTTTGATCATAGCCGGAAACATGGATTTCAGTCCCTGTCAAGCGTCTGCAGGTGTTTTTAACAACACCATAAGCTTCAGGCAGTAGCTTATCCAAGCTTTCACCGTCTTGGTATCTCTTGCGGAATTCTTCTGTTTTCGCTTTAAGCTGCTCATCGCTGAGGGAATTATACTTCTGATCCCAACGATTCACATCCTCAACGATTTTGCGATAACGCTTTAATAACCGATCATGCGCACTGCCAAAAATTTTTTTTAGAATTCCAAACATACTTGAGTCTCTTTTGTAAAGGTATCCCTTGCTTCCTCTTTCTTGATACAAACATTTTATATGAAAAATAATTATTCTAGCAATAAACAAGAATTCTTGTAAAAAACTCCCTCCCGGCTTAAAATTGTTTTTCATTATAGCGCTTATTTCAGCGCCTACTTAAAGGAGGTCTTATGCGATCATCTAACCCTGCTCTAGTATCGAATCCCTTTTCCGGATTCAGCCTGACGCGTCCGAATGAGGCGATGACTGTCACCGGCACTATCAATAAGACACTTATTTTGCTTGCTCTTGTATTTATTCCAGCCGCTTGGGTTTGGAGGAATTTCTATCTATCCGGAATGAATCCAGCGAGTGTGCAAGGCTGGATGATGGCCGGTCTTTTTGGCGGATTTATCCTTGCGATGGTTACCGTATTCAAAAAAGAGTGGGCCCCATTCACTGCTCCTTTATATGCTGTGGCTGAAGGATTATTTCTTGGCGGGATGTCAGGAATTTTTGAGCACTCCTATCCCGGCATTGTCTTACAAGCTGTTTCCTTATCTATTATGACACTCCTTGTGATGCTTGTTGCCTATCAATCAGGTTGGATCAAAGCCAGCAATAACTTCCGTTTAGGCATCGTTGCTGCTACTGGCGGTATTGCTTTGACCTATCTGATCTCAATGGTGCTGGGTTTTTTTGGAATTCACCTCTCCTTTATTTATGGAAATGGACTGTTCAGCATTCTCTTCAGTGTTTTTGTTGTGGTGATCGCTGCCCTCAATTTCATTATTGATTTTGACTTTATCGCTGAAGGAGCCAGGAATCGAATCCCCAAATATATGGAATGGTATGGAGCCTTTGCCTTAATGGTCACTTTAATTTGGCTCTATATTGAAATTTTGAGGCTGCTAAGCAAAATCAGTGAAAGGAAATAGCCACCGTCACAGGCATGCCTTGTTTGAGTTGGAGGTCTGGGTTCTCGGCAATGACGCGAACCCGGTACACCAGCTCTGTTCTCAGCTGAGTGGTCTCAACCGACTTCGGCGTAAATTCCGGAATCGGCGAAATAAATCCAATTTGCCCATGATGCGGCTTTCCGTCTGCTATATTTGGGGTGACGGTTACATCCATTCCTGGATGAATGAGACCTAGATCCGGTTCGCTTATAAACACACGGACCCATACCGGAGAAACAAGTGAAAGCGTGTAGACCGGATCGCCCTCCTTCATGATTGTTCCCGGCTCTCTGATGCGTGTCAAAATGACGCCATTATCAGGAGCGAACAATTCGGTGTCCCTTAAATCTGTTTCAGCAGCTGCCAAAGAAGCCTGTGCCTGTTTTAAATCGGCGGCCAACTCATCCCTTCTTGTTCGTGCATTGTCATAATCCTCTTTGGAGATGCCTAAACCTCCAAGGAGTTCGACGCGTCTTTTCAGGAGATCATTTGCATTGGCTAGAGAAAATTCAAGGGAATGCACATGAGCATCAGCTTCAGCTACCTTATCAAGATAGGGCTGCTTATCGAGTGCTGCCATCAGCTCACCCTTCTTTACCCAGTCGCCTTCCTTGAAGCGCATAAGCAGCAACTTCCCCATAGCTCTAAAACCTAAATCCACTTGACGCACATCCACATTGCCTGAAAGTATTAGTTCATTGGATGGATTGATTAGCTTATTTTTGTTAAAGAAAAGCCCCAATAGGAATACGCAAACAATGGCAAGGATGAGGAGTTTGATTTGTTGCATAGTTACATCTTAGATTATGCGTTTGCGCTCGGTCAGAAAATCATAGAAATCAGCTTCGTTGGAGATCAAAATACTGTGATATTGTTCGCATACGGGTGTGATGGCAGTTAGGATTTCCTGGTCCCCTACACCAGGGATACAAATGGCATGAATTTGGCTGATCAGCTGCTGATGCTCGAGAAGATCCAAGCCATAGAGATAATCTTGACGACTGAATCCCTCTTCCATGACGCGAAAAAAAATCAGATTCCGTTTGAATAGCAAAGCCTGCACACCGTAATAGAGCCCCTGGCTTCCTTCAGGCGGATTGCCAAAATATTCGTCCAGCTGAACCAGATCTTGGCAAAAGTAGGCTGTTCGAAAGCTCCCCTTTTCAGCTTCACCAAAAATAGCGATGGTGTAGACCATAGACATAACGTTACCCTATCTTTCGAAAGCCATGAAACCGATTGCTATCTTGATACAGGGCTGTATTTTCTAGTTCTAAAGCAATAGCTAAAAGTCGATTATATTTAGCGATCCTATCAGATCGAGAAAGAGAGCCCGTTTTGATTTGCCCTGTGTTTGCAGCCACGGCAAGATCGGCGATGAAGCTGTCTTCGGTCTCACCCGAGCGGTGGGAAATGATGGCTGCGTATCCATGTGTCTGAGCGATTCGAATAGTTTCTAGAGTCTCTGTCAAGGTGCCAATCTGATTAAGCTTAATCAAAATCGCATTGCCGATACCTTTTTCGATTCCTTTATTGAGAAATTTTGGATTTGTTACGAAGATATCATCTCCGATGAGTTGAACATGTTTCCCCAGCTGTTCTGTAAGATGGCTCCAGCCTTCCCAATCCCATTCAGCTAAGCCATCCTCAATCGTATCGATAGGATAGGCCTTAGCAAGCTTCATGAGGTAGTCGATCTGTTCACCGGGGGTTCTATCTGCGTAGATTTCGCCAACTTTTTTTCTCTTTTTTTCCAAGTAGGTATGACTAGTGCGGTCAAAGAACTCAGAAGCAGCGCAGTCCAGAGCCAAGCTCACTTGGGAACCTGCTTTATAACCCGCCACTTCGATCGCTTGGACGATGAGATCAAGCGCTTGCTCATTGGAGTTCAAGCGCGGGGCAAATCCCCCCTCATCACCAACAGCTGTCACATGCCCCTCTGCTTTAAGCAAACTTTTCAAGGAGTGAAAGATCTCGGAACCACACCTCAGCGCATCAGCAAAATGGGTGAAACCCTTGGGGCGGATCATAAATTCCTGAAAATCGAGCAAATTGTCTGCATGAGCGCCTCCATTGATAATATTCATCATAGGACAAGGGAGGAGGTGGGCATGAACCCCACCGATATAGCGAAAGAGAGGCAGTTTCGCAGTCAAGGCTCCAGCTCGCGCGATCGCTAAAGAAGCTGCTAGGATGGCATTTGCGCCGAGTTTGCTTTTATTATGCGTTCCATCTGCTTCAATGAGGAGACGATCTAACCGTTCTTGATCGCACACATGCTCTCCGATGAGGAGTTGTGCGATGAGACCGTTGATATGGGAAACAGCTACGGTAACTCCTTTGCCAAAATAATAACGAGGATCTCCATCCCTCAATTCAACAGCCTCGTGCTCACCCGTCGAAGCTCCTGAGGGGACTGAAGCCTTCGCAATGATATTTTGATCTGTTGCAACCTCCACTTCAAGTGTTGGATTGCCTCGTGAATCAAGGATTTCTCTCCCTTTCACTGTTCTTATGTATGACATTCTCACCTCGATCTTTTTGAAGCCTCAAGATATGGGATCTGACTGTTTCTTCTCAAACTTTTTTTACTTTGAAAAAAACCAGGGTTTTATTTCGGGTTTTTCTTGCATCCTTCAGCATAGATCTATATAACAAAATTTATACCACTTTGGGTTGAAATTATAAGAACCTAAAAAATTGTTAGGAGGCAGAATGAATATTAATGATCCACAATCGAAAAAAGATACTATTACCCCAAGCACAAATGGAAAAGGAAATTCAAATTTTCAAAACGAAGAAAAAAGCGAACCTGTATTTGAAAGAAAAATAAAAGGCGATGGGGGAGAAAACGATTACAAAGAACGGCTCAATGATAAGCTTAAATTAAATAAAATTTATGACTGGGCAGGCAGCAATAAAGAGCAGACAATCTGCTATGTTCTTTTAGCTATCGGATTTCTCGTTTTTCTGCTTCTAGACATGTTTGTAGGTGGACTCATCCTTGGAGTTCTTGCAGGTTATTATTTCTCTACTGAAATCATGGATTATTTCCGCTCTCTATCACAAATTGGCGGCGGACCGCAACAGCTCTCCACTATTATTTTAACTGTGGTCATTATTTGCCTGATCATAGCCGCTCCAGGCATTTTTATCGGAGCAGCCATCGCTGCTGCCTTCAAACAGGCAGTCAGCAGCAGCCCTCGATAAAGAGCATTTTTTGAAAGATGCTGGACAGTTGTATACCCCCTTTTCGTGCTCGTGTGCGTGCCCGTGCCCGAAAATTCTTCAATTCAAACACAATTTAGTGTCCATATGAATTAAGATTACCCAAAAATCTCGCTAGATCGGGCACGGGCACGCACACGGGGACGGTCACGAAAATGGTTTATTCCGCTGCATAGCGTTGGAGTCCCTTTTTCACAATATCCACCATCTCCATCTTCGAAGGGCAAACAAATGTAGGCAAAGCAAAGTCTTCGCTATCGACTTCCAATAATCCTAATTCGACAGCCAAGTCAAAATCCTCAGCTAAAATCGCTTTGACTAAATTAATTGTGGATATATCTAAAGGCATCACTTCATCATACAATACACCATCGATAAAGGGGCGATGCTCCCCATGTTGATTGGTTGTAAATACATATTCGCGCTCTTCATTGTTGAAATGACCCGAGAGGTAGGCGCGACTAAAAGAATATTTTTTGATTCCCGCCCCAAAAAAGTGGAGAAACGCTCTTTCTGTGTTTTCCAGAACCACGGAGAAGGCGACATCCTGGAAGCCTAAAAAATCTTCTGCATCGACCTGACGCCCCGTTAGCGGATCGCCTGTGATACATCGGACAGCTCTCTTTTTGATGCGGTTGGAGATGAGTGATGAGATTGGAAATCCCTCCCTCACTTTAAAAAAGCCTGTTCGACCATCTATCACCCCTTCTCCGCCAATTCCAATCACCCGCTCCACAAAGTAGCGGCCATGGGTAATCAAAAAACCAATAGAAACGACTGTAAGAGCATCAAGAGTCCAGATTACATCATTGCTTGATAAGACGGGATCTATTGTCTGGATATGCAGTGAGGAATTAGCCACTGGATGAGGCCCCTCAGCGGTATGCTTCTCTACATTTTTAGCATTATGGAAAGCGTGACAGCTTGTATCGACATGATAAATAAGATGCACCTTCCCCTCTGTCAAGGATCTCAAGACATCCAATCCTTTTTGGAATTCACGCTCATAACCCGAAACCTGCATTTCCGCAGGGGCGCGGAATGGAGCCGACTCGATTGCCTTGACAAATATAGAACGAGGCACTTTATCCGGTTGAGCCAGGAATCCGAAGGGCCGCTGGAAAATTCGAGTAAAAACGCCTGCTTGCATTAAATAGTCGATAAGCTGCTGACGACTTATCTGATTGAGATCGATGAGTTCATGTTGAACAAAGGATTCATCCTGCTCGACCTGAATGGAGATATCTAGCAAACGTCTTTTTACCCCTCGACGAATCTCTCTGACGGTGCCGCCTGCAGGCGAAACAAAATACCTTCCAGGGTAGCTTTTGTCTTCAACTAGCGGTTGCCCGAGCTTCACCTGGTCGCCAACCTGGACCAGCAAACGAAATTTAGTCTCTTCAAAGGGAACCAGATCGAGTGCCAAAACCTCGGGTTTTTTTAACGGTGTGGACTCACCGCCTGCAACCAGCCACTGGGGCAACCCTTCTGGTTTCCCTTTCAATGGAATATCCAATCCTTTTTTCACTACAATATGTCCCATGGCGCTGCCTTTCTCAAATGTTAGTTACTGGAAAATCTACTCCTTCCTCTCTCGTTTGTCAATTGTTTGTCGATCCAGCTCCTTGCTCCAAAATTTGCAGGATGTTATTGTGTATTTTGAAGTGAAAATGCATCTATCTCCAAATATAAAGAACTCTATTTTATCCTGCCGGCGTAGCCGATCCTACCTATCTTGTTTAATTTTATTATCTCTTTCGCATTTAGAATTCCATCACGGCACAGGTTTCCTTGCTCTATAATCCATAGCTTGTTACTTTCACATTTACTTTATGTTAAAAAAATACGGCCAATTTTAATCGAATACGGCCAAATTTTAATCAAATATGGCCAAAAAAGGTTGAAAAGTGGCCGTATTTATGTTATAATTGGCCGTATTAAATAATAACCTGTTAATAAGAGGAATTGCTTGAAAGCTAAAGACAAAAAATTGGCCATATTACATCAACTGAGTCAAGAGTCAGAGCCGATCGCGATAACAGAACTTCTTAGCAAGCTTAGAGATGAGTATCCAGAGAGGAGTGTTAGAAGGTGGTTGTCTGAACTGATCAGCGCTGGGGTTGTCGACAAAACTGGCAATAAAAAAGCGACAAAATACCAAGTAATAAACCGTGAAAAACGAGAAACTATCAAAACTGGTAGTTGCTTTGGACAAAAAAGCATAGAAATTGTTGAACGACTGAGACGTCCGATTTATGAGAGAACTCCAACAGCGTATGTTGATCATTGGGTGGATGCTTATCAACCGAACATCACCTTCTACATCCCTCAAGACAGCAGACTTCAACTAGAAAAGGCGGGACAACGCTGCAAAAATGAGGATCCTGCTGGAACCTATGCACATCAAATCTTCAATCGTTTACTTATAGACCTTTCCTATAATTCTTCGCGATTAGAAGGTAATACTTATTCGTTACTAGATACACAACGACTTCTTCTCGAAAATTCTGGTGCGGAAGGCAAGCTAGAAGAAGAAAAAATTATGATTCTTAATCATAAAGAGGCTATTAGGTATTTAGTAGATAATGCCTCCAAACTAACTGTATCTGAAGAGACTATTTGTACTTTACATTTTCTCCTCGCAGATGGACTTGTTGAATCTCGCTATGCGGGAAAGATCAGAGATCATGGAGTACGCATCGGTGGTTCGACCTACATTCCATTCGAAGATAAAAAACAATTGCAAAGCAGACTCAATCGTATCATTAAAAAAGCCGCTTTAATCGAAAACCCTTATGAGCAAAGCCTATTTTTACTCATCCATATCACCTACTTACAGGGATTTACCGACGTTAATAAACGCACAGCAAGGCTTAGTGCAAATATTCCTCTGATAAAGGCTAATCTTGTTCCGCACTCATTCAATGATGTGAATAGGGAAGATTATACGTCGGCAGTGATTGCAATCTATGAACTTCAAGAGGTACGTCCCCTACTTGATTTATATTTATTTTCATATATGCGCACCTGCGCCATGTATGATTCGACAGTGAAAGCAATGGGATTCGATGAAGTTCGCGTACGTTATCGTCAACAAAGACGGAACATCATTCGACACATTATTCTGAACAAATTGTCTGGAACAGTGATGGAAGAGTACATAGACAACGAAAAGTTGAAATTAATTAAAGAAGGAGATTGGAGTCTTTTTCTTGAAGATATCATGGAGGATCTTAAGGAAATCGATGTCGTTCGGATTACCGGTCTTGGAGTCACACCTGATGAATTAAATGCCTGGGCTGCAGCTCAAAAAAACTATACCTCAATCGGCTAGTACATAGTAAAGTTATGCACGCTTCGGCTCACTGTTATTGAATAATATAATAACAGGATAGGCAGGATCGGCTAAGCCGGCAAGATAGGAATTTTTATCCTGCCGGCGTAGCCGATCCTGCCTATCTTGTTTAATTTTATTATCTCTTTCACATTTAGAATTCCATCACGGCACAGGTTTCCTTGCTGTATGATCCACAGCTTGTTACTTTCACATTTACTCTATGTAAAAAAAAACTAAACTGTTCTTTTTTGCAGGGCTGTGATAATATGACAAGCTTGAGGATTTCGTAAATTTTAAATACACGCGATCTAGGCTTTGTTGCAGCAATAAGGCCTCACATTGCGTAAATACAGATATGTTGCATATGAAAAAGATAGCCCTGCTAGGTTCAACCGGCTCTATAGGCCAAAATACTCTTAAAGTCGCCAGGCATCTTAGCGAACAGATTCAAGTCAAAGCTTTAGCTGCGTCTGAAAATATCGATCTTCTAGAAAAACAGATTTTGGAATTTAATCCTGACATTGCAGCCGTCTATAACCCTGAAAAAGCTAAGATTCTTCAGGAAAGATTGCCTCGCCGCAAGATTCTCTCAGGTGCTGAGGGGATTGAAGCTGTTGCTACCTATTCAGATGTGGATTTCGTTGTATCTGCCATATCGGGGACGCAAGGGCTCCGGCCCACTGTCGCAGCAATTCGTGCAGGCAAAACTATAGGCTTGGCAAACAAAGAGGTGATGGTATCAGGCGGGGAATGGGTCGTATCCCTTGTCGAAAAGCATAAAGTCAAACTCATTCCCATCGACAGCGAACACAGCGCCATTTTTCAATGCCTCAATGGAGAAAATCCCAAAACGATACGAAGGATTATTTTGACAGCCTCGGGAGGGCCGATGCGGCTCTTTAGCGATGAACAGCTGGAAAATATTACTCCCGAGCAGGCTTTGAATCATCCGAACTGGAAGATGGGCCCAAAAGTTACCATTGATTGCTCTACTTTGATGAATAAAGGGCTTGAGGTGATAGAAGCCTATTGGCTGTTCAAGATCCCTCTGAACCAGATCGAGGTTGTGATTCACCCTCAAAGCATTATTCATAGCATGGTTGAGTTTAAAGACCTTTCGATCCTAGCGCAAATGGGTGAACCTTCGATGCTGACCCCCATACAATATGCTTTGACATATCCTGAAAGGGCTCCGGGACTTCTTTCTCCGTTTAATTTCCACAAAAATCAGACGCTGCAATTTTTCGAACCGGACTTAAGCCGTTTTCGCTGCCTAGCACTTGCTTATGAAGCACTCAAAAAAGGGGGCAGCCTCCCTGCTTATATGAATGCCGCCAATGAAGTTTTAGTGCAGAAGTTTCTTCATCAAGAGATCTCATGGCAGCAAATTTCACTTCAATTAGAACAGCTTATGGACAAACATGTTCCATTTCAGCTAAACTCATTGGAGGCCATTCTCTATGTCGATGCGCTTGCTCGAGAAGAGGCCGCTAATTCAGCTTTATCTTTCGCCAAATAAAGGTTTTAATATGATTAGTCTTCTATATGTCATTCTAGCTATATTAGGTCTGAGTTTTCTTATTTTTATCCATGAGCTTGGACATTATTATGTTGCTAGAAGAACAGGAATGAGAGTCGAAACATTTTCCATAGGCTTTGGAAGGCCCATCTACTCCTGGATGAAAGATGGCGTGCGCTGGCAAATTGGTTGGCTGCTCTTCGGAGGCTATGTAAAAATTGCAGGCATGGATACCGATGAAAAGGATAACATATTCAAAATGGATGATGGCTTCTTTGAAAAGCCGCCTATTGCAAGAATCAAAGTTGCCTTTGCAGGCCCTTTTGTAAACATCGTTTTTGCAGTTTTAATGTTTGCCGCCCTCTGGTCATTTGGAGGAAGGCAGAAAAATTTTAGCGAATTCACTCATAAGATCGGCTGGGTTGATCCTCACTCTGAAATTTACAAAAAAGGGATCCGACCTGGGGATGAGCTTGTTTCCTATAACGGGGTACCCTATCAAAGCTCTAAAGATAACATTATTGCAGCGATGATGTCTCCTGGTGATGTTGAAATTGAAGGCAATCACATTGATTTTAATACAAAGAAAAAAGTTCCCTATCACTTCTCTATTAAGCCTTATCCTCATCCTTCAGCCATTGAAAAAGATATTTTGACAACCGGCATTCTCGATTCAGCTAGCTATGTTATTTACGATCGCCTTCCAAATGGACAGGACAACCCTCTTCCCAAAGGTTCTCCAATGCAAGATAGCGGCATTGAATATGGCGACCGTATTGTTTGGGTGGATGGGGAACCTATTTACTCTGCCAAACAGCTTTCCACTATTCTGAATGACTCAAGAGCTCTCCTCACCATTCAAAGAGGGAACCAGGTCTTCTTAAGCAGGGTGCCTCGCGTCACTGCAGATGAATTGCGTATTGATCCAAAGTTTAAGGAAGAACTCATCGACTGGCAATATGAGGCTCAGCTCAAAGGTCTCAAGCTTCAGAAGTTATACACGCTTCCCTACGCTATTAATAATGAGTGTGTCGTTGAGCGTCCCATTCGATTCATTGACAAAGAAAACGAAGAGGCAGCCTTCCCAACACTGCCATTTTCTAATACAGAGACTCCTTTGCTAAAGGGAGATAAAATCCTAGCCATCGATGGAATTCCGGTCATCTACTCCTATGAGATCCTATCCCATCTACAGCAGCATCATGTGAATATCGTGGTCGAAAGGCTAAAACATCCTTCCCATCTCATTTCTTGGCGCCAAGCTGACGCCGAATTCGATCAGCAATTTAATCCTGCAGATCTTACTCAGATCACTACAACCATTGGTTTATCTAAGCCGGTCATGCATGCAGGAAACCTTGTTCTGCTTGACAGCGTGGTTCCAAAAATGCGAAAAGATTTTGACCTTACTCCTGAGAATCAGGCCGTTTTAGCTCAAGAGTTAATGACTCAGCAAAAAGAGATCGAAAGCATTGATGATCCTGAGAAACGCGCCAAAGCACGTCAGATTTTTGACAGTAGAGAAAAACAGTATGTACTTGGCCTGCCAGCTATTCAGGATCAGACAGTCAGTTTCAATCCTAACCCGCTTGCTCTTTTCTATCAGGTTTTCGAAGAAATTTGGCATACTTTAAAAGCTCTTTTCACAGGCTCCCTTAATCCCAAGTGGATGAGCGGCCCCATTGGCATTGTGCAGGTCGTTCACGACAATTCTATGTCCAACTGGAAGGAGGGCATCTATTGGTTAGGCGCCATTAGTCTCAATTTGGGTTTTCTTAACCTACTGCCGGTTCCGGTTTTGGATGGGGGAACGATCTGCTTCTCGTTATATGAGTGGTTGACAGGGCGAAAATTGAAACCTAAAACGATTGAGAAACTGGTGATCCCCTTTGCTCTTTTGTTGATTGGATTCTTCATCTTTTTGACCTATCATGATCTTACACGTCTCCTGAGGGATTTTCTTCCTTAACTTGCTTATCCTGCTATGTGAATTTGTCAAGTCATACGAGCACTCCACCCAACTATTTCTCTAATTAGATTACTTGATGTCGTTCGTTATGCTTTAAATTTTTAAAGCCTACCTGCTATTCGTGGTCGAACTCGTAAGTGCGCCACTAGTTGTTTTTTCGAACATTTTAAAAGTGGGGCGCTCTAGACTGCCGCACGTGATGCATTTTCATGCTCACTAGGATAATGTACAGAGTCACCCCGAAAGTCATCAAATTTTTCTTTTCAGATTCTTTGTTGGTTTATTTTCTTATTTCTAAACCTACGAGGCGTAGGACTTTTGCATCTGTTGCGATTCTTGCCATTTAGATAGACTTTAAGCTAGTCATACTGGCAAGAATCGCTTCAGATGCTTAAGTCCGGACCTCAAACGTTCCTACAATTCATTGTAGTTATAAAAAAAGTTATTTTACCCCCTCAAGAGAAAAATGCGATCGGCCAATAGGCGTAATCGCATCGCTCCGAGATTGTGATTTCTAATAATTTATTCACGGATTTATCAAGGATAAAACCTTTCAAGCCACCAATTTATCTTTGTGTGTGCGTTGTTTTTTGTTTTGCGATGTTTTATTAAATTTTAAGGTTGCCCGCTCTATCTTCTGAGCTTTGTAGGGTTCTCCTGTTCTAAAGCAAGCTCTGATGCGTCCAATTAACCTTCTAGCGACAGCAATAATTGCTCTTTTAGCTCCGGATTTCGCTGCAATTCTCTCATAAATAGCCTGAAGTTCTTTGTCATGACGTATTGCTACCCAAGCGGCCTGAACAAGTATTTTCCTCACAATAGGTTTCCCTTGCTTTGTAATATGACCTTGCCTTGTGTGCTCTCCTGAGGAGTGTTCACTAGGAGTAAATCCTATATAACTAAATAACTGTCTTTCATTCTTAAATTGTTGTAGATGCCCCAACTCGTTAGCCAGCACACGAGCGCTTGTGGGGCCAATTCCGCTTGCAGCTTGATACGTTGCGTCAATTGCACAATCTTTAATAGCTTGTTTTTTTATCTCCATATCTATCTCCTTAATCTTTGAATCAAACTCAAGCCACATTGCTGATAACATTTCTATAGCAAGTCTAACTCCAGGTGTCATTTCGAATTTAGAAAGCCCTTTAATCCAAGCTAAAGAGACTTTTTTCTTGTTATCGGCTGGAATTAATCCATGTAGGAAAAGAAGAGATTTGATTTGATTACCAATTCTGGTTCTTTCTCTAGAAAAAGTATCTCTTAGCCTCGTTACTGTACGATTGTCTTCTTGTTCTACAGTCGGAATATGAACGCTTCTTAATTTACCCTCAGATAAGTGTGCCGCAATTTTGAGAGAATCCCGTTTGTCTGTTTTTACCCTAGTATTTGACACTTCGATACCTGCTGCATGAACAACAATATTTTCAATTCCTGTGGCCTCTAAAGATCTATGTAAATGAAAACCACAAAATCCCGCCTCATAAGCCGTCTTAATTTTTCCAGAGCCAAATCGTTTCTTAAGATAGAAAATCAAACCTTCAGGTTCGGCTTTTAATGTGTCTCTTTTAATGATGCACCCATCGCATATTGCTGTTACTGAATAAGTTTTTTTATGCACATCTATTCCAACGAAAATAGTTTTTCCATTATAGTCTTTCATAAGCGAACCTCCATTTGGTTTTTTTTGTTATAAACACCTTAATTGGAGTGTTCGCCCTTTTTCAAGAGAAAACTATCTTTAAAAAGTAGACTAAAATTCAGCATAGCAACTGCCGCCGATGCGATCTTGCATATCCTGTTATAAACATATTTAGAACAGGATATAGAAGATGGCCTTCGAGGGCAGGATATAAATAAGATAGGTTGAGCCGCCTATTAATAAACAAATCATCTTCGCGTTTTCTTCGTGACCTTCCCGTTTAAATAGGGTCTGCGTCAGGAGAGTTAGCATGAAAGGCTAAAACCCCAAAGATCCGGTTATCATCATTTATCTTGATTTTTGATGAACTCCTGCTCATGATTAGAATTTTAATTTGATCCAAAGTCAAGTAAGATCCATGAGCACGCTAATTTCGAAACGGCCCCGAGATATAGGTTACACCCAAGCTGCAGCCATTTTATATGGGGATTGGGGTACAAGTAAAGCTTATGTAATTGGACTAGCTTTTGCGATTGCAGGGTACCATTCTTTCTGGTTAATTGCAGGCGTCTGTATTCTCATGGCTGTTGTAGCCCTCAATTACATTACAATCTGCAAATACAGCCCCACTGGAGGAGGCGTCTATGCCTCTGCGAGAAGAAAATCTGAAGTTCTCGCGCTCATTGGAGCCTTTTTTTTAATTGCCGACTATTTAATTACTGCTGCACTGAGTGCTCTTTCCTGCTTTGATTATCTTGGAGTAGCCTATCCTGCTGTTTGGGCCTTTTTTTCCATTCTAATTATTGGAGTGATCAATTACTTTGGACCCAGGAACTCAGGAAATATTGCGTCTATATTAGCAATTATCACTGTGGTCACTGTGATTGTACTGGGGGCCATATCAATTCCCTATATTTACCCTGCAATACAATCGATTCAACCACTCACGGGCGGCGTGTGGAGCAACTGGAGCAGCTTTGTCGGCATCATTGTCGCCTTGTCTGGAATCGAATCCATTGCAAACACAACTGGAGTCATGAAACTCGATCCCGGCTCAACGGAAGAGAACCCATCGGTGCATCAGACCTCTAAGAAAGCCATTATAATGGTCATGTTTGAGGTCTGCTTCTTCACAGGTCTATTTGGTCTTGTTTTAAATGCCATACCGGGCTTAACTTTACATAGCGGCCAAGTTGACGCTCCCGATCAGCCTGAGATCCGCGATGCTATGTTGAAATACATGGGGGATTATTTTCTTGCTCATTATTGGGGTATGAGCAATCTTGGACACATCTTCGGGCATATTATCAGTATCTCTTTCGCTTTGCTTCTCTTATCTGCTGTCAACACGGCAATGGTTGCATTGATTTCGCTCCTTTTTGTGATGTCGCGTGATGGGGAGATGCCTGCGATCTTTCAAAAGCTGACGCCTTTTGGAGTGCCTTTGGTACCATTAATGATGGCGGCATTCCTACCTGCCCTTGTCTTGGTATTTGTTCATGATTTAGCTAAATTGGCGCAACTCTATGCTGTCGGCTTTGTAGGGGCTATCGCGACAAATTTAGGCGTGAATGCTTATGATCTCACGATTCCCATGTCAAAGAAAGAGCGGGTATTTATGTGGGGTGTATTCACGATAATGGCTGCCATAGAAATCACGCTTTTCATTGATAAGCCCGAAGCAAGGCGCTTTGCTATCTCTGTGTTGGCAATGGGATTAATTTTACGAGCATTAGTCATTGAACATAGGCAAAGGCAATGGGCTGTTAAAAAAGTTAAACTCCGACATTCTTCCTTATATACAGACGATGCAAAAATCCCTCTGCATGAAGGATCGTATATGGTGGCAACTCAATCGAAAGGGAAATCACTTGATTTTGCCTTACAGGAAGCTATGAAATCCAAGCAGCCGCTTTATATCTTATTTGTTAGAGAACAGAAGGTCATCACAGAAGAAGATAGGAATCGCACCTGGCTGGATGATGAGACAGCCTGTGAAGTTTTTGATTATGCAAAAGATCGATCGCATGACATGGAAATTAAATTCTTTTATACTATCAGCGATTCCACTGCTCACTCGATTGTCGAGTTTGCAAAAAAGCTCAAAGTCTCGCAGTTGATTATAGGCCGTCCCCGACATAGCGCAGTGCTGCAACTGATCCGCGGCAGTGTGGTACAGG
>Ga0206862_1009_pt2 | contig 21157 bp, 20 predicted proteins | sample Alteio_BWOrgCont_43_FD_152625 | JGI IMG/M metagenome (GOLD analysis project Ga0206862, IMG submission 152625) | Enriched cells from forest soil in Barre Woods Harvard Forest LTER site, Petersham, Massachusetts, United States -... | ecosystem: Environmental > Terrestrial > Soil > Temperate forest >... | reverse complement strand
CTGCTATCTATGGCATACAGCTTAAGCGAGATTGAGAAACTCCCTCGCCCAACGTATTCATCTCTCCCAGCTTTTTTCCAGGAGGTAGAAGCACGCAACCTCATCAGGCTAATAGAGGCAATCCGTAACGCAAGGTGGCTTCCCAATCTGCCGGCAGAGATCGAGGACCTTCATATTCCAAATAATGATCCCGCAGCGACAATGCAAAAGGCAGACCGTTTACGTGATTGGATCAATCAACACCAAGGCGCAATAGCTGCTATTGACGGTGTCCTATATCTTGGGCGAAGTGGTTTAAGTCTCTTACCTAAAGAAATCGGTCAGCTAAAGGCATTGCAAGTGCTTAATTTGTTCAACAACCGTCTTGTCAGCGTACCTAAAGAAATCGGTCAGCTAAAGGCATTGCAAAAGCTTTATTTGGACAACAACCGTCTTGTCAGCATACCTAAAGAAATCGGTCAGCTAAAAGCATTGCGAGAGCTTTATTTGGGCAGTAACCGGCTTGTCAGCATACCTAAAGAAATCGGTCGGCTAAAGGCATTGCAACAGCTTTATTTGGGCAGCAACCGTCTAGTCAGCATACCTAAAGAAATCGATCAGCTAAAAGCATTGCAAGAGCTTTATTTGGGCAGTAACCGGCTTGTCAGCATACCTAAAGAAATCGGTCGGCTAAAGGCATTGCAACAGCTTCAATTGAACAACAATGGGTTGATTAGCTTACCTCCGGAGCTAGATCGAGCTAAGAGTGCCCTCGAGAACCAAGATAAACAGCTGCAAGTTAAAAACTTTCTCGGTCAGCTCTCTCTTTGCGTTACCGGGCAACATAACACGAAAAAAATCGCAAGCCTTTTAGAGACTATGGAAAAGCTGTTTGGGAAAGAAACACGCAGCCAACTCCATCGCTGTTTGTATGAAGTGGCGCAAGAAGCTGCCAAAGCCGATAAGACACTGCGTGAAAAACTAAAAGATAAACAATTCGGTAGAAAAGCTTTCCTAGATGGGAGCATCGATCCCAAACTTAAAGCTTCTGCTATCGCAAGCTTTAGAAAAGCCCTTGGAGAATAGGTTTCTATACTGCTGACAGTTCAAACGTCCGAAGGTTTTTGGCTTAGGTGCGTCGAGTTAAAGCGAGGATGCCAAAGTCAAAAGCACTTAGACGACTGAACTGAAAGCAGGATATAGAGGTTCCAGTTCGATATTGCTGCTCGATACGATACATCAAGTTGATTCGCTGTTATGCGCAGCTCTACTTTAATCTGATTTCCTTCTTGATTATTCCTTGCGCAAAGCGCCCTGGAATGCTGCGTGAAGCGCAGCTTTTCTTCGACCTTCAGAAACTGCGGACCAATCCTAGAATAAATTCCGCAAGCCGCGTTTCCTCAATAAGACCTTATGAAAAGCTGCGCTTCACGCAGCATTCCAGGGCGCTTCGCGCAAGGAGTAAGGAATTGAGGTTCCAAGGCTTTTAGACAAATAAGATTCAAGTGGAGGCAGTAACCGCTCTTCAAAAGCTACTCAAACCTGATCATATATGATCAGATTATCAACTTTTGATCGAGGGCTATCATGCCCTCGGTTTAATTTCCTGGTGTTGCGAATCGCTTCGCCATCTTGCCCCCGCGGTGTAACAACTACGCCACTAGGCAAAATGCACCAAGCCCACCGCTTTTTGACAAAGGCGGGGTCTGAGCTAGACACTATCGAAGGGTATTCCCCTTCGCTTTTTGTTGAAAGCTCTCGCAAGAGCTTTCCCAGACCGTTGATTGCGGCGTTTTCGTCGCGAATGTGAACGATCTGACACTGTGGACATTGCCATTGCCTTAAAGAGACAGGAATTCCCTGCTCTTCTACGCGAAGACAATGATAACAGGTTCGGGTGGTTCCTTTTTCGTCGAATTCGATAAAGGTTTTCCCTGATTTACGAGCTACCCATGAGAGGGTATTTTTCCAACGTCCGATCAAAGATCGGTTGTTCATAGCTCGGCGCATTGGTCTCGTGATCCCTCCGCCTTGTGGGGTGTAATCTCCGATCCCAATGCAATCGTAGTCTCGGAAAAGGCGATGAGCGCTTGTGAACATAAATGTCTTGGTCTGTTCTCGACGTTTATCAAGGGCGCTCCTAAAGGCTTTGTCGTACTTGTTCCATTGCTTGGAGGAGAGGTAGTACTCTTTTCCTGTGGGATCTCCTTTCTCATCCAAGACCTGGACTTTTTTAGATTTTTTATTACAGCGGTCTCTTTTACTTTTTAGTTCGTCTAAACGTTTATCGTAGGCTTTAAGCCATTGGGGGGATGCAATTTCAATAGCTGTTCCTTTTGTATCGACTCCGTAAGCGAGATTTTTATGATTAGGATCTAAGGCAAGAATTTTAGAAATAGGTTTTCTGGCCGGGAGCTCTTTTTGAACAGTGAAAATGGCGTAGTACGCCCCTAATTCGGAGACGATGCGTAGATTGCGGGGGATTTTTCCTTTGAGGAGATGAGCTTCTGGAAGGCCGAGAACAACAGAGCGCTGTTTTCGATCTTGACCCATGCCAAGAGAGAGGATCAGGGTGTTGCCCTGGATCTTGAAGCCTTTTTCGGGTTCATCGTAAAAAAGAGAGAACCAGTCTCGTTTCCAGGCTCGAAATTTGGGCCATCCCACCCGTTTGCCTTTCCGTTTTCCTTTTTTTGATTTTTGATGACTTTGGATAGCTTCGCTAAGTCTTAAGGCGGTATTTTTTAATGGAGAGGAGTGGACTACTTTCAGGAAGGGATGTTCCTGCTTGATGAGGGGGAGGATATTTCTGAGTCCTCTTTTTGTGTATAGGGTCTTTGCTGTTTCGGAATCTCCAGATTGGATGAATTGCTTTTTGAGGTCATGGCTCTTTTCCAGTAGGTGGTTATAGAGCCAGTTACAAATTCTTGATTGCCCATCAAGCTCGCTGGCGGTTTGTGTATCTACTTCCACCTTTAGCCTAAGCACCAGATTTTCTTTAGACACTAGCTACCGCATTTTGAAGATTGGCGATGAGTTGTTTATTAGCGTTTGAAAACGTCCAGCCTTTTGCAGAGCAATAAGTTTCTAACATGTAGACTTATCGTTGCAAGTTTTCTTTTTGGTCATGACTGGAAACTCTTGCATAAGCAACCGTCGGGCGATCTGAGATTTTGTTGCTATGATCAAAGGGTTGCAACTGAGAAACGGCGTATCTTCGCTGTCCGCCCTGCCTACGGTGAGAGGGGGCGATTTTCTTCTTTCGTTCCTAGCGGCGGAGTGTTTGAGGAGAAACACCCAAATGTTTTGCTGCGTCTTGAATGCTCAAAAACTTGTTCATTCTAATAATGTATGATCAAGGTTGAATAAGATTGAGAGATACTGTTAACCCCTATAGCGGGAAATCCTCTGAAAACAAAGATGTCGAAAAAAAATTCACAGTTTGTAGCCGCACGAGGTATAAAGAGTGGAGAGCACGGACGACTATAACGCTATTTGGAGAAAAATGACCCCTATTTTAGCGCCATCATTTCTTAAGAAGCAATTTCCAGCGCCGGCTGCCTTTATTTCTGAGCAACGTAATCGAGCCAAAGCGATTGCTGAAGGAAAAGATTCTCGCCTTCTCATTTTGGTTGGACCTTGCTCTATTCATGATGAAAAAAGTGCTATTGAATATGCCAATGCCCTTAAACAACTGTCTGAGGAAGTGCAAGAATCGTGTCTTCTCGTTATGCGGGCTTTTTTCGAAAAACCGAGAACAGCGCGTGGTTGGAATGGGTTGCTCCACGATCCGGATCTCGATGGGTCGGGGAACATTAGCAAAGGACTTTATCTCTCAAGAAAACTCCTTCAACAATTTGCCAATATGGGGGTGCCTACAGCCTGTGAATTTTTAGATCCGTGTGCGGCTCCCTACCTCTCTGATCTCGTTACCTGGGGAATCATCGGCGCTAGGACAAGCTCTTCCCCTTTGCATCGTGGGCTCGTTTCCAGCCTTTCATTGCCTTGTGGCTTTAAAAATAGTTTAGATGGAACCTGGGGACAGGCAATCAACGGCATTTTAACAGCCCGAGAACCTTTGGCAAGGTTGACGATTGACGAAGAGGGAAGAATCGCGCAGGAAAATACGAAGGGCAATTCCGATGTTTATCTGATCCTTAGAGGCTCACACCATCGCCCGAATAGCGATGAAGCCTCCATCGAAGCTGCGCTTAGCGATCTCGAAGAATTCGGGCTTCCAAGCCGCCTGATGATCGATTGTTCTCATGGCAATTCAGGTAAATGTCCTCAAAAACAAATTGAGGTTTTTCGATCGGTTATCGAGCAGCGCAATCGTGGTGCAGAAGGAATCTTTGGAGTGCTTTTAGAGAGCTTTCTCGAAGAAGGCCGGCAGCCAATTGAACATGACAAACAGGAGCTGCGCTATGGGGTCTCCATTACAGATCCATGTCTTGACTGGGCGTCGACACGGCTTTTGATCGAGGAGGCGGCGGAGATTCATTGTCGATCGTGATGAGGTTGACCCAAAGTTGGTGACGCCATTCACGAAATAGCTTGCCCTCCTCTGTTAGAACTCTTGCTCTGTAAGCGAGCACCCCGCCGGTTCTTTCAAACTGACCATTAATGATAGGAAGCGTCACAAATCCCTTCCGTTGTTGGATCGGCCATACATAATGCCTTTCCACATTATCCCAAAAAAGCACGTCAAGCTGGACAAGGGGATTTTCTGAGAGGATTTTTTGGGGCAACTGCCACTCTATGGCTAACATTTGCCCATAAGGTGGATGTTTTGACCTTGGATCAGGACTCTCAATGCTGCTACTAGCAAGGTCGGAAGCATCAATCTTTTTTTGATACACCTCGACATAATAGCGGCCGCAGGCTGAAAAAACCAAAAGCAGGAAAAATGTCGTCAAATGCACAATCTTTTTCATCAGCCGCTTATCCAAAACTCGCGTTTATCATACAATGTCTGGCACAATTTAACGATGGCAAATGCGAGGAACGGGCGTTTGTCACACACACAACATCTATGCAAGAATCAGTCGCTGGCATCGTCTTCAATGCAAATGATGACTGCCCCTCATGTTCGACAGAAGTGCTCCTCATCAAGCGGCGCGATGTGCCTGTATGGGTACTCCCTGGCGGAGGCATTGACCATGGAGAAACCCCTGAAGAAGCCATTAAGCGTGAGCTTAACGAAGAAAGTGGCTTCCAGGTCGATATCGTTCGCAAGATAGCCTTGTATGAACCGCGCAATCGGCTATCAAGACGGACACATTTTTTTGAATGCCGCATTGTCTCTGGCCAAGCCACACCAAGCAATGAATCGAGCGCTGTTCGATTTTTTTCTGTGGGCGCTCTGCCTATCATGCCGCCACCTTATGCATTTTGGATCGATGATGCCTTAAAACGTCATCCAACACCTCTTTCTAAAGAGGTTGAGGGGGTGAACTATTGGATCTTTTTCAAGCTCCTAATTACCCACCCTTTACTCGTTGGCCGCTTCATCCTCTCTCGTCTCGGCTGGCACTACAATTCATGAAATCAATAGCAAAGCAAAGACGAAGGCAAAGATCGAAAAGGATTCGACAATTCCCAATGCGGCAAAACATTTACCAACAATAGCCGGCTGTTTTGCTGCCGCTTGGATGCCCGTTGCAGCGCACTTCCCCTGATAAATGGATGACACCATAAGAGCAAGCCCGATGAAAAAGCCTATTCCCACTCCACCCAATGCTGAAAGCGTGCCCGCCTGAATGCTAGTTTTCATAAGAAGCATGAGCACGAAAGCGTAGATTGCCTGTGAAGCTGCAACGCAGGACATAGCGATGAATGTTCCATGGTTTTCTTCTACTCGGCTCATAACCGCATGCGAAGCCATGCCAGCGATGCCACACCCAATTGAACTTCCAATACATCCCAGTCCCAAAACAATGGCGGGACCAACCATGTTATAATCCATATAGCTTTTCTCCTTATTTCATTTTGATCTTGTGCAGAGGAGCAAGTAACCGCCCTCCTCCTTCAAATGAGTAGTGGTACCATTCGATAAAATTAAGACGTAATCCATGAATCACCCCACCCATCGTAGCCAGCGACAGATTGAGGATGTGGCCAGCTAGAATCACTAAACAACCCAAGGCTAGACCAACCCCTACACCAATTTCATTGAACGTATCGGCCATAAGGGTCGAAGCCAAAGCTAATGCATAAAGTCGCAAGTAGGAGAGCACATCGCCGAAAACAGCGATTACGTTCATCACTTCCAAAAGGCCGTCGAGTCGTTTTTGGATTAGAGCTAGCACCATGGCTAAGGCTGTACCGATGAAAATCATTTGAAAGCCTACCGCTGACGCAATCTCTGGGCGGATCCATCCCAAGTAGTTGACAAGCGAGATCGTGTGTAAATAGCCGGGGAAATAGAGATAACCGCCGATCGAGAAGATGACCCACCCTAAGCCAGCCCATCTTCGACCTACATACCGCAAAAGGGAGCAACTGATGTGCATTACCCCTATGAGCAATGAGAGCTCAAGTAAAATACTATCGCGAAACTCATCTAAAACTGGATAAGCAACTCCTTTTTGTCCATGAGGAACAGAGACCGCCAGCATCTCTTCGCCATTTTTTGCCCCTTTGAGCTCGGGATAATTTTTTATCAGCCCTTGGTAAACAGCATCATTATGACCTAAATGGTACTCAACCTTTTTTTTAGCCAAATAACTCACAAGGGAAACTTTATTAAGAGGGTTATCGGGCAAGATACTAATGCCAAAATAGGCGGTCGAAAGAACACCCCAGATAATACAACTTACAGAAAGAAGGGTTAGCAGCTTGACAAATCGATGCCCTGTCCCTTTAAGGCGTGGCATTTTGTACTTAAGATAGATTGCAAGAGCTAGAAAGATAAGACCATAGCCTGCATCAGCGATGATCATGGCAAAGAAAAGACAGAACGACCAGAGCACCCAACGCGAAGGATCTTTATCATTGGAAGCAGGCGTATCATAAATTTGCACAAGATCTTCGCCGATTTTTCCAAATCCTTTATTTTCCATATAAGTAGGAATGCGATCGGTGGGTTCGATGAGAATCTGCTCCGCATGAACTGCCAATCCCTGCAGCATGCCAAACAACTGGGCCAGCTTGTTCTTAGGTACCCACGCTTCGACGGAGAAAAGACTGTGATCGATGGGATAGCTTATTTCGTGTTTTGCTGACGCAAGATGGTATTCATTAAGATCATCGATGAGGGCCTCGTTCAGAAATTCCATGGACTTCGCCCAACTCTTCATCTTCGATTCAACCTCATGCAATCGCGATTCTAATTGCGTCATTTTCTTTTTTAGCAAAGGGGCGGGTAGTTCTACCTTCATCTCCACCATATGCATAGGATGAATCGGACGAGGAGCTATGCTCATGTAATAGTCAAGATCGTATTCGGTGTTGAGATAGATCAGCTCGTCGGAGTCCACAAGTGTCTCGCGCTTGGAGCTCTTCATGCAAAAAAATTGAATCGTTCGACCATGCTGATGAAGGAATCTCAGCTCTTCAACGGAAAAATCGCCTAGCGGAGCTACGCGTACGATTTCCGCATAGGTCATGCGGATTTCTTCATGAAGCTTTTCCGACTCGGCTTTGAGATGGAGGATCTCATCCGCAATCTTCAAAGCATCTTCCCTGCTTCCACGTCTTTCATCCTGCTTGAGTCGCGGAAATTTGCGTAAAATCTTGAGGGCAGCTGTAAAACGCTCGATAGCAGGCGTTGGCTGATAAATTTTTTTTCCAGAACTGTGAATGAATTCGATGAACCCTTTTTGCTGGGCTCGCTCAAAAAACACTTCGATGTCTTCACGCACACCGATAAAAACATACTTCTGAACATCGATAATCACAGCTTGCCCTCTTTTTTCCGTAGAATCTTGCGCTTGGCTACTTTCGCTTGGGCAACAGCAGTCAGTTGCTGATCACCTAGGAAGATTCTAATCTTGCGAATATTCGCAAGCGCGCGTGGAATCATGATTTTCTCGAACAAATTGACTCGAATAGAGACTTCTCTCAGCTCTTTTTCCAATGCTCGTTTCTTCTCGTTGCTCAATGCAAGCCGTTCTCGAATAATGATGAGTCCCTGTACCCCAGCAATTGCTGAATCAAGCCAAACGGGTGTATCGAAAAAAGAATATTGTGGATTGATAAACTGTACCTTTTCAAAAATTGGGATCTCGACTCCAGCAATATTCTCATAGGACTTTTGAACCGATTCAATGGAGACCGAAGCGATCAGTTCCGACGCGGATTGATCAGAGAAGAGCAAGACGTACTTTTCTACCTTTTCACGAGCAGAACTCAGCTCCTGCGCCTGCTTAGCAATTTCCTCAGAGACAGTATTTACTTCCAGCTGCAAAAGGGCTTTTTTCAGCTGCAAAGTAGGCAAGTACTTTCGCAGCTGGGCCAACTTGATCTGCTGAACACGCAGCTCAGTTTTAGTTAATTTGAGTTCAGCCACTATGAAATCCCTCTAATATCGACGAAACATTTTACTGGGATAGGTTCTTTGGCCAATATTTATCTAAAAGCGATCGCTTGATTCCAACTTCGTTCGAGTCGAAACATTCCGCTAGTGTTTCCCAACCAAGATCGAGTGCCTCTTCCAAAGTGTAATTAACTTGAAGATTCATCATCCGCTGTTCGAAAAGCTCAGAAAATACAAGTAACTTTTCATCCCAACGGGAAAGTTTAAAACCCATGCTCTGTCTTTCACGCGCTTTTTTCGACTCGGCATAGAGACGAATCTGCGCGTTGGCAATATCTCCATGATCTTCACGAGTGACTTTACCAATCACCTGTTGCTTAAGGCGTGAAAGCGATCCAAATGGATCAATTCTGCCATCGTGAAGATAAAATTGCCCTTCGGTAATGTAACCGGTATTATCAGGGATCGGGTGGGTAACATCTCCACCAGGCATTGTCGTGACAGCGATGATTGTGATTGATCCGCTGCCATCGATGTCCACAGCTTTCTCATAGCGCGCAGCTAAATCTGAGTAAAGCGATCCCGGATAGCCACGGTTAGAGGGCACTTGGTCCATAGTGATGGCAATTTCTTTGATTGCATCGGCAAATGCTGTCATATCTGTGAGAAGGACAAGTACATCCTTGTCTTGGACCGCAAACTCCTCGGCACATGCAAGCGCCATATCGGGAACTAACAAACATTCTACAGCAGGATCAGTGGCTCGGTGGATGAACATCACCGTCTTTTCAAGAGATCCCGATTGTTCTGCATTATCGATAAAGGCTTGGTAGTCATCAAAACGCAGGCCCATCCCAGCAATCACTACAACATCTGCGTTTGTTTGATTAGCGATGCGCATTAACAATTGATTATAAGGCTCTCCAGCAATGGAAAAGATCGGGATTTTTTGGGATTTGACCAAACAATTAAAGACGTCGATCATAGGAATATTCGTTCGGACAAGATCTCTTGGAATGATCCTACGAACGGGATTAAAAGAAGGTGATCCGATGGGCACCTCATCGCCAACAATAGCGGGTCCCTGGTCAATGGGTTCGGCTGCACCGTTTAACCTCCGCCCAAGAAGAGCCTTCCCGCATTTTACTCGCATCTGGTGGCCTAGAAATATGATTCGGTCATTGGTAGCAATGCCTCGCGTATTCTCGAAACACTGCAAAGTGATTTTCTCTCCTTCTATGCGCAGCGCAGAGCCGTAGGTCGATCTTCCATCAGATTTATAGATGCGCGCAACTTCACCAAGGCTTATGCCTTTAGCGAATACTGTCAACAGATTGCCTCGCATATCGACTATTCTATCATAGATCTTTTTCATGTGCGTACCAGCTCTTCTTTAAGACAGATCCGCTCGATCGTCTCCTTAGTTTTTTTCAGGGCGGTGGAATATTGCTGTGAATTGAATAGCAAGAAGTTCATGTTTTTGACATCATTTTGCAATTCGTTAAAGAAATCTCGCGCTTGATCGTGTGTCGCAAAATCGAACTCGGCAGCAAAAATCGTATTGATGAGATCAAAGAGAGGCACTTGCCGCTTTAGAGGACAGTAAGCGTCTTCTTTATCGAACGCATTTTGTTGTAGATAAGCGAATTCATATAATTCGGATTTAAGATAGAGAATGAAGTCCTCAAGAGCAATTCCTTCCTCGCCGACGACTTCCATGCGCTTGCCAATATCATCACCTATTTTAAGGATCTTCTCTGCACCGTGCACCTTTTCAGCCCATCCCTCGAGCTCCTGATCCATCTGTTCGCCGACTTTATTGATGTATTTACTCCAGGAGATCAACGGATCGATAGCAGGATATTTTCGTGCATCGGACCGCGCACGTGAAAGAGCTAGGAATGCTCCAACGACCGATAAGGTGGCTTGTGTCACTGGCTCTTCGAAATTTCCTCCAGCTGGGGAAACGCTACCGCCGATGGTTAAGGACCCCATACGGCCATCTTTAAGCAAAAGAGCACCCGACCGTTCATAAAAAGCGGCAATACGAGAACCTAGATAAGCTGGGAATGCTTCTTCACCGGGGATCTCTTCCAAGCGCCCTGACATTTCACGCATCGCCTGAGCCCACCTGGACGTTGAGTCAGCGAGAAGGAGGACGTCGAGCCCCATTTGACGATAGTACTCGGCTATCGTAGCACCCATATAGATAGAGGCCTCGCGCGCGGCTACAGGCATGGAGGAGGTATTGCAGATGATCACTGTCCGTGTCATGAGCGATTCTCCAGTATGCGGGTCGATCAGCTGAGGAAATGTACGGAGCACTTCGACAACTTCTCCAGCTCTCTCTCCACACGCTACGACCACGACAATATCTACCGCTGCGTATTTCGAAAGGTGATGTTGGATCACTGTTTTTCCAGCACCAAAGGGTCCAGGTGAGCAAAAGGCGCCTCCTTTTAATAGAGGAAATTGCGTATCAATGATGCGAATGCCTGTATCCATCATCGAAGCAGCCTTGACTTTTTCTCCCTCCATCAAGGCATTTTTTACCGGCCATTTTTGCACCATGGTAAAAGAGTGCTCATGCCCTTTTTCATCAACTCCACGCGCCACCACCGTATCAATCGTGTAAGATCCTGGTTTGATGATCCAGGTTAGAGTGATTTGCCCATGCAAAAGAAAGGGAAGCATGATGTTGTGATGAAAACGCCCTTCCATTACATGGCCAAGGCTATCACCACGTTTTAGAACGTTACCTACCTTATTCGCAGGGTGATAGTCCCAATGTTTGGAACGATCAAGCGGCGGCATATAGACACCGCGCATAAGGAAGAGCCCTGTTGCATCTGCTACTTTTTCCAAAGGATTCTGCAGGCCATCGACAATAGAAGCCAGAAGACCAGGCCCAAGCTCTGCTTCGAGCAGATGACCGCAAAATTCAACGCGTGTATCGAGCTGAACTCCCCTCGTATCCTCAAAGACCTGAATCTTGGCAATATTTCCTGAAATCTCGATCACCTCTGCTCGGAGGGCTATATCCTCAACTAGCACTTCGGCGATCTCCCCCTGCTGAATATTCCCTTGGAATTCCACATGCAGAAGGTTGCCGAATGCGTTAATGACCTTGCCGTGTGCTTTGTTCTTTTGCATGAACCGATCCGTAAAGTAGTTTTTTTTCTGCAAGCCTTAGCTCGACTTTGCAACTTTTTAGGGCCGCCTGCCTCATCCATTTGTCCTCGGACGTTCGACCCTAAAAAGTGACAAAGTCGAGCCTGGAGATTAGTCAGCGCACGCTTTCAATGCCTCGCGTCCTTGCTGTTCATCAAGCGCTTCCCAATCTTCCACCAGAAGAAGGCGCACCATGTAAGAAAGGATGGCATCGATGGTGAAAGGAATCCCTTCACTCATCTCTTCGATGCGCGCATACTTCCATTCTGTAAATGCCTTATGCTGTTCCCATGGATCTGCCCCAGTGGAGATGAACAGCTCTTTCAACTCCGCATATTCCATTGGAGGCTCGTAACGCTCCGCGTCTTTCTGAACAAGAATCTGAGCGACAAAGGGGTCGCTGAGTTCTTCGAATTGCAGCACCTCGTTTAAATCCCTGCCCTGGCTCTTTGCTCGAATGGCAGACATCACTAAACGATATTCCCTTTCAAAAGAAAAATATTTTTTGATAAACCCTTTGGCATGGTTCATCTCCTCAAGAAAAAACCGTGCGAGTAACCCGGCAAAATGGCGAAGTTTGGCGGCATTCGTTTCAAATTGCCCAAGGAAATCAAAAACGTATTGAGGAAATCCTTCTTGCACGAGCAGCATTTCATCGAGTTCTTTTTCGGAGTAATTTCCCCGATGATCGAGCTTTTGTCCACTGAACAAGGCGCGAATGTTCAAAAGGTCAATGAGTTGACGGATCTTCAAGGCTTTTTCCCAATCACTTTTAGATAAATTGATCTGCAAGCGATAGATAAACTCCTCGAAGGTTATCTCCGGCTTGACCCCGATTTTCAAGGGGGGCAGAGAAGCTTCTAAAAAATAATACCTTGTCATCCATTTCCTTTTTTCAGAAGGCTGCTCCAAAAAGCGTAGCCCGGAAATCCTTTCGCGTATAATTAGCTACGAGTTCTTTTAAAGCCTCTTCGGATAAGTCTAATGTGATATTTTCTTTATCGAGCTTTACCTCGACCCCCCCGCTAAACGTCCCAACCATCACCCCTTTTTCTCTTAGGCGCTGGATAATTCTCGGAGCAAGAAGCGCATTGACTTCATGCGCAGGAATTGAGGACGCGATATAAGCCGACAGATTACTTTGCACCCCTTCTTTTTCAAGAGCTGTAATGACCGCTTCGATCAGTCTAGCCGCTGTTTTAGCCTCTTGTAAAGGCTGATGCAAAAGACGTCCTATTTCAGAATGAAAAAGTTTTTCGATAATGGTTTGGCGGAGTGCTTCAAGCGTCTGCTGGCAAGCTTGCTTTAGCGAAACTTCCAAAACTGCCTTTTTGCGCTCAATCTCCTTCCTAGCTTCGGCTCTAAGCTCTTCGGCTTCCTTACGTGCTTTTTGAACCATGGCCTCGGCTTCATGCTTCGCTCGATTTAAGAGTTCTGCCGATTCTCGTTCTGCGGGTTCGAGCGTCTCTTTACGTAAGACCTCGCAGATTTTTTTGACTTTATCCTTGCCCGTATCTGTTGGTTTCATATTTTTTGAAGTGATAGTACCATTTGATTGACCGAAGGATACCTTAAATAAGAGCTAGATCTCAACTGAAAATTCATCGGAGCTATTCCCGCTGTATATTACCGAGTGAATTCACACAGGATTCAAACAAAAAATTGCGCGAAATCTCAGCGTATGTCATAACCGGAAATGAAGAGTTTGGAGTTTATGAAAAAACTTTTCGTTACCTTTTTAGTAGCATCGCTGATTGTCTCTCCCGCTAAAGCTATCTATGCTGATGATCTCGATCGTCTAGGAAAAGAGACCGACCGACTCTGGCGGCGCGGCAAAGGAGCAGAAGACGGTGCGTTTACTTCGATGGCCACTTCGATGATCGCATGGGGAGTCGGTATTGGAATAGTCGCTGCGCTTCTAGCTATTCTCATTGAAACGAGTACAACCTCTGCGCATAGTCATTGCCACCAATAGACATTTTGCGTAATCTGTAAGGATGAAAACCCTTTTGAATCGTCGGATTTTGTCTTTGAATCGAGTCTTACAGCTATCGCTTTTCTTTTTTTTTCTTCATTGCTGCCCTTTTCAAGCGAAAGAGTTCAGTTATTTTTATCCTCCTGAGGGATGGGTACCCGCTCCACCTGATGCTCTTGCACCTCTTGTAAAAATGGGATTTTTAGAGCCGAAACATTTTGGATTTCGCTCTTCTCTTAATCTCGCTGAGGAAGAGATCGATTGCAATCTCGATGAATACCTTGAAGCTGTTAAGGCGATTCACACAGCTAGCCGGCATAATCATTGGACTTATCTGGGCAAATTCCTAACTAAGGCGGGACCTGCTGTCCTGTCGCAACTCGATACTACCGCCGCTTGGGGTCCCATTCGCATGCTGCAACTGATTTTTGTGCGCGATAGTAAAGCCTATATTCTAACCGCAGCTTCCAGCAAAAGCCAATTCCCCAAGATGATGAAAACCTTTAAACAATGCTTGAGTTCTTTTTCTATTGCCACCGACCTTCTCTCTGCTATAGAAAACACTAAAAAAAGGGAACACCTGCAGAATTTACAAACCCTTACCCTCAAAGACGCTTCAGAAGATAGCCTGGAAAAATTTCAGAAGGAAGTACTGCAAAACTTTGCAGATCTTGGCGCTTACTGGCAAGCTCTTCTGATTGCTGAAACGACACAAATGAGAAAACAAGCTTCTCAACCATAAAAAAACAACAGACCAGGACAAGTTTCCTATCCACTGCTGATGGATTGTGTGAGGTGTGGACAGTATTTTTTTTTGCGCGTATAATTTGCTTAAGTTAGATAACAACCCCAAACCATACTTTCATGAAAAAAATCTTTGTTCCTCTATTGATGACTTCTCTATCGTTCAATGGAACTGCAACAGCTGTTGAGGTGCAAACTGTTCCGTCAACGGATGAAGCGCCTTTGACAAATGCCCAAGCGAATGTACCTAGCATCCCCTCAAAAGAGAGACCGGTCGAAACCAAACCCGTCGCGAGCGAAGCGTCCTCGACACCATTCATGGAAGCCGCCCTAGAAGCCGCTCAAGCGATTCGGGCTGATTCTATCGCCAATAAGAGTGATCAAACCGCTGCAGTTGCTACTGAAACCCCATCTGAGGCTACCGTCGATGCTGCCCAGGCTTCTATGACCGATCAGGCAGCTACCGCTGCAACTGAAACACCTTCTGAGGCTGTCGTCGACGCTGCCAAAGCTGCTACAAGCGATCAGACCGCTGCCGCTGCAGGCGAAGTACCCTCTGCGACTTCCTCAAAAAAAGTTCAACTGTCCAAGGAAATGGCAGCGGAAGCTACTCAACCTGATCATTCAGCTGACCAACAACAAGCAATCCCATCGATGGTCGGCAAGGCATCAAGTCAATCCGCCCAAGCTGCCAGAAATCGCACCTGGCAGAATATTGCCATTGCAGCAGGAGCTGTAGCGATTGCTGTTACAGCACTCATCCTCGTTCACAATAACAATGGCCACCGCAGCCGTTAACCTGTAGAGCCAATTGCAAAACTCCATGATCGGTAGGAAGCGATTTCCGCTCTTTGCTCTTTCTCTGTGTCTTTTGTTTGGCTGCGGGTCGCAACATTCCTGGATCGTACAAAGAAGCCAATCCAATCATACGCATTACACGTCCTCTAAGCTGATCTTTCCAACAAAGATCCCTACAGATGAAATAGGGTTGGAGTTCATGCATACCCAAAACACCGTAGAATTGTTCCTCATCCTTCACGGCCGTCCGATCGCCGCAGGTAGGCCTCATCCTAAAGAAATCCCTTTGAAAGTGGAGTGCGGATCGACGACTTTTACCTCCATCGTTTATCGCCATGAAGGTGGCCAAAAATTTACTGTGGTAGCTGAAACACAATGCTTTATTATAGAGTGTCTTAAAAAAGAGCAACCGGTCATCCTGACTTTACCCGGCTATAGCAAAATAATCGACCCCAAGGGATTTGCCAGCTCTTACGATCGCTTCATCCATACCCCTTATCTTGAAAATCCAATTGTACTTCCTTTCTAAAGGATTATTGCATAAACTTAGGTTTCAACTCGACTTTGTAAATTTTTAGGGTCGGAGGCTTCGAGATATTTATTCTCGGGGGAGTTATTTAAAACAGGAAGGGGTTAGAAACCCCCTTCCTGTTTTAAATAACTCCCAGTTCGACCCAGGGTCGAACGTCCGAGGACAAATAGACAAGGCAGGCGACCCTAAAAAGTTGCAAAGTCGAGTTCAAATCAGTTTTGAGGGTGGAATGAATAAGTTAGAAGAATTAAGGAAATTCACAGTCATCGTCTCCGACACTGGCGAGATCGATGAAATCAAGAAATATAAGCCAACTGACGCTACGACAAATCCCTCACTCATTTTCGCCGCTGCTGGAAAACCGGAATATCAACACCTGATCGATAAAGCGCTTCATGCTGGAAAAAGTGCTTCTTCTTCTACCACACAACTTGACCTGATCATGGAAAACGTCTTCGTCAATTTCGGCGTAGAGATCCTTAAAATCGTTCCCGGGAGAGTTTCTACCGAAGTCGATGCTCGCCTTTCGTTCGATGTCGAAGCAAGCATTTCCAAAGCACGACATTTCATCAATCTATACCAAAAAGCTGGTATCCCTCGTGAGCGCATTCTCATCAAACTGGCATCCACTTGGGAAGGCATAAAAGCCGCGGAGGTGCTCGAAAAAGAAGGCATTCATTGCAACATGACACTGATGTTCTCGTTGGCACAGGCCATAGGTTGTGCACAAGTTGGTGCTACCCTCATCTCTCCTTTTGTGGGTAGAATCCTCGACTGGCACAAAAAAAACGAAGGGAAAGACTTCACTCCTCAAGAAGATCCCGGAGTAAAGTCTGTCGCGGAAATTTACACTTACTACAAGAAATTTGGTTACAAAACCCAAATCATGGGCGCCAGCTTTCGTAATGCTGGAGAAATTCTCGAACTCGCTGGCTGCGATCTCATTACAATACAACCAAAATTTTTAGGCGAATTGCAGGATGCTCAAGGTCCAGTTCCACGCAAGCTCGATCCAGAGACCGCTAAAAAAGCGCAGATAGAAAAAATACACCTCGATGAAAAAATGTATCGCTGGATGATGTGCAATAATCCAATGGCTTCTCAAAAACTCGACGAAGGCATCGTCAGCTTTACGAAAGATATCATTAAGCTCGAAGCGATGATGAAAGCCAAGCTACAAAGGTAATTGCAAAATTCGTTTCGTAAGATAAATCCGATGATTTTTTGATTGGATTCAGAATTAAGATAAAATCTGCATGAGCGCTTCCAATAGAAATGTCGGATGGTGTGTCCTGTGGCACACCTCCCGCGACCACCTTGCGCTTCATCTCGCTGTGCCAAATCGCGTCCTCGAAAGCGGGCCGTGCGCAGAGGCTGTGAAAAAATAGAGATTCAAAGCACTTTTGCGAGCTTTTTCTCTTTACACGACAAAATTTGTAAGCATTCATGAGGTTGTGAAGACAGCTTTTTTTCCATAAGAAAAAACAGGATGGGCATGATCGGCGAAACGCCGGCAGGATGGGTAGGCATACGCATCAGGCTAAGAATGGAAGATAAGAAAATTGAAGGCGAACTCGCCTCATTTTAAGTCATTTAAGTGATTAAATGAGCTCCTTGGAATAGACTGTTTTGAAAGTATCACCAACCAAAACGGTCAAAAGGAGCTCGCCTCGAGTATGCCTAATTTCTCTTCATTTCTCAAGCATGTAAATCAGCACCCCCCAACCGATTCCCATCTGCAATCATTAATCAATCATTACTGTTCTTATTTACAGTCTCTTATTTCAAAAGAGGAAATTGAAAAGTTAGCTAAGGAAACGCTATTCATAAAACGCTCTTCCTATCGATTATCTGGCTATATTTTTGTGCTTGCCTTACTAATTTCTTCTCTCGACGCTCGATATTATTCTCTTGAAGCTCTTTGCAGTCTTATTCGAGAGTTAGATCCTTCAATAGACATTCAACCGCAATCCTTAATGGAACGCATGAATTCACCTGAGGCCGCAATATTTCTTGAAGCTGTGGAAAAGCGAGGTCTCGAAAAGAAAATTCAAAAAGAGTTTTCAAACCTCCCAATATCCATTTTAAAACCTTTTAAAAAACTACTTCTCCAGGATAGCACCATCTTAAATTTACACGCAAAATTGCAAAATTTTTTCAAGGGAAGTGGCGGCCGCGCTAGTAAATCTTGCCTAAAAATAGATCTTATCTTCGACCTGAAGGCCAATAGATTTGAATCTACAATCATCAAAGATATGAAGCAAACCGATCAGACCCTTTCAAGAGAAATCACAAAATTAGTCAAAGAAGATTGTTTGATAATAAGAGACCTGGGCTACTGTAATTTGGATAACTTAAAAAATATTCAATATAAAGGCGGATATTTTTTATCCCGATGCCGAAGTGGATTATTAATCTATTTAAAGGAGAACTCTGAAGATCCCTTAGATCTAGTGACCTACTTAGCCAAACACCATCCCCAAGACGCTATGATTGATCTGGATCTCTATCTTACAGAAAAAAAATTCAAGGTAAGGATGGTCATTTACCGTACGCCTCAAGAAATTGCAGACGAGCGAAAGAGAAAAGCTCATGCCATAGCTAAAAAACAAGGCAGAACATTGAAAAAAAACACGCTGGAATTAATGAATTTCACGATCTTTATTACCAATGTTTCTCGAGATATTTGGAAACCTGAGGTAGTTGGAACTGTTTATAGATTGCGCTGGACAATAGAATTGATTTTTAAAAACTGGAAATCTGAGATGAATATTCACTATCTGGCTGGAATTAACCCGAATAGAATAAGATGTTTAATATTCAGCAAGTTGCTGGCGGTTTTCATCGTGAATCAAATCTACCAGTTAGCAGTTTTGTATGCTGAGAAGTTTTTGGCGAAAGAGCTGAGTATGAATAAGACTTTTAAATGGCTTAGAAACAACTCGCATATAGTGAGCTTGCTTAAAAACGGGCTAAATTCAGCGAGTGGAGCATTTTTTCTAAGAGAAATATCGAGAACAATGGTCAGAGCCAAGAGGAAGAGAAAATCAGTCTTACAAATGGTTCAGAGTGGCATATCCTTCAATGAAAGTTTTAAGTTAGTCTGATGCGTATGCCTGCTTATCCTGCCGGCGTTTCGCCGATCATGCTCATCCTGTTTTCTCTATAGCAAAATCCCTCAACAACGCCTTGAACATACGCAAGATGTGGGGTGTGACAGACGCGAGGAACGAGCGTTTGTCACACCCCACGCAAGATGTCTATTCCAAACGAGATAAGCCCTTTTTGCGGCTCTTTTCATACATAAAGACGAAGAACCAAAGAGCTATTCCCAAGTACAGGACATTCAAGCAAAAGCTGATGATGATCGGCTGCATTGAAAACTTTCCTTCATAGAGGATCTCCCGCATCCCTTCAAAAATGTATGTGGTTGGCAGACACTTCGCGACAGCTTGTGCCCATTCGGGAAGAACGCTGACAGGATAATACACAGCGCTAAACGGTGCAAAAAGATAGGCTGTCATCCAGGCCAGCATTTGCAGCCTTTGTCCATAAAAAACGATGATGGCTGCGCTTAAGAAGCCCATAAACCATCCAGCCATAGTCAATAGCGCTACGTAAGGTAAAAAAGCCCATCCCAAATGGAAAATATTGAGCTGATACATTAAGTAGACGATGGCTGCGCCAAAAAACAGATTCACAAAAATCTTGAAGAGCCCCATGAGCATCAGCGAACAAATCCATTCGCTCAATTTGAGCGGGGTGGAGAAGAGGTTCACTAGATTGCGGTTCCAGAATTCTGACAATAAGTTGACAGTTACTTCGTAGTTCCCGCGCCAAAGAACCTGCCAAAAGATCAACCCCGTTAAAATCGCAAGGGCTAGGTCGGGCAAGCCTGGCTGTGTTTTCTGAAGCCAAGTGCTCGTCATCCCCCATAGAAAGATGTCCAGCGCAGGCCAATAAAAAAGATCGCATAAGCTGTCGAGCTTGAAAAATGAATAGGCATAGCGCAAAATCACTGCCCAAATTCGTTCCCATTTCATAAAACTTCTTTGCGCTCCTTTCTAGAACTTTCCACCATGTGCAGAAAGTAATCTTCTAGTGTCGGCTGCACAATATTGATATTCGTATAGGAGACACTAGCAGCAGCTAACGCACTGAGCAACAAAGCAATCTGCGCTTCATCCAGAGAAAGCTCTATCCAGCGATGTTCGATAGTATAGGCAAGCTTGAGCTTTTCAGCGATCATGACTGTCCGTTTCATCCCATCTCCGACAGTCAATTGCACTTTCGAAGTCGATACGCTTTTAGCAAGCACTTGCGGCTCATCGTCGGCGATGATGCGGCCATTTTGTAGAAAGAGCGCCCTATCGCATACTTCCGTTACCTCAGCCATATTATGAGAGGTAAACAAGATCGAAATCCCAAAAGCATCCCTTTGTTCAAGCACAAACTGGATGACATCTTTTGCAATGTCAGGGTCGAGCGAAGCTGTCGGCTCATCGAGAAGGACAATTTTTGGGCGCACCATGAACGCCTTGACAAGCATTAAACGTGTAATTTGCCCTGCCGATAGCTGAGAAACTGCAAATTTTTTCTTACCTTCGATCCCAAAACGTCTTAATAGAGCGTCGATCCTTTTACGCAATTCGTCGATCGGGACACCATAGAGACGGCCGAACACTTCGAGATTTTGTTGCACAGTGAGCATGAAAGGCAAGCTGACATACGTACTAGCAAAGACTACCTGCCGTAAAATCTCTGAACGATGCTTATCGAATGCCTTGCCAAAGTAGAGGATTTCTCCTGATGTTGGTTTCAGGGTACTCAACAGCATTTGGATGGTTGTTGTCTTCCCAGCACCATTGGGACCGAGAAGCCCTAAAATTTCCCCCTCCTTTAAGTCAAAGGAGATCCCGTCGACGGCGACATAGGGTGTCTTGCCGGGGTAGACTTTGCGTAACTCACGTACAGAGAGAACATTAGAGGGAAACATGGGAAGGATACTATCCCAAAAGACCTCTTTTGTCAATGAAAGAAAAGCTTTCTAAATATTTTAATTACAAACTTAATTTGTTGTAACAACACAATATTTTTAATTAAAAACCTGCTAGACGCACTATGCGTAATTGGTCCTGTAAAAACTCATTACTTTATCGAAAGCTTTGTCCCCGAGAACAGGACTTTTAATGTTTTCTATTAAACTTACGATAGCGAGATTGACCCCAAGAAAGCTTGAGGCTGCATAAATCCTTGCAGGAGTCATGACCATATCCTCAAATTCATTTTTATTTGAAACAAAAAAAGAACCACCTTTTAGGGCCAGAGCATAAACCATAGCCGCAACTGTTTCGAATGCACCTAAAATTGTAGTACCTGCAAACGCAAGTTCAGTAACAATATATTTTGCGAACGCATTGTTAGAATGATTCTTGTTCCACTCTGTAATTTGAGCACACGCATATATGGTCACAGACTGACGTGA
>Ga0206862_1117_pt1 | contig 21196 bp, 21 predicted proteins | sample Alteio_BWOrgCont_43_FD_152625 | JGI IMG/M metagenome (GOLD analysis project Ga0206862, IMG submission 152625) | Enriched cells from forest soil in Barre Woods Harvard Forest LTER site, Petersham, Massachusetts, United States -... | ecosystem: Environmental > Terrestrial > Soil > Temperate forest >... | reverse complement strand
TGGCGACTCTATCACGACGAGTGACGTGGCGACACACCTGCTAGGCGGTGATATCGTGCTTTGCCTTCCGCGGGGCAATGGATTGACCGCACTGAGCAAGTGAGCCTGAACGATCTTTTCGACCGAATGACCACTCAGGAGTTGGAGGACTACGCACAGTCGGGGGCGCTCCCAGAATGGTTCCAACAGTCCTCGCGGTCCTCACCCGCTAGTGGAGTATCGTCACGAATTGTCGTCCGCTAAATTATCTGGCACGCTGCCAACGCCTCCTGCGATACCGATCTCTCCATCCTTATGAATCAGAGATGTGGATACCACAACGGATACCAAGTCATCACGATGTTAGTAAGATACACAAAATAAGAGAGAAGTCGATTGTGTGAAGAGAATCCCTCCCTCTCCGCCAGCGTTCCTTAAGCCGAGAGCGACCCAGCCCGCCTACAAAATCCTCAACACAACCAGCGTCAGATCATCCGCCTGCTCCGTCTCTCCGGCAAACGCCGAGATCGCCTCGGAAACATGAGCCACAACCTGAGTCGCGGAATCCGCTCCCTCGCGACTGATAACATCTCTCAGTCGATCCACCGAGAACTCCTCGCCATGCTCGTTCTCCTGCTCCGTAACGCCGTCGGTATAGAGCGTCAGAATATCGCCCGGATCAAGAGTGACCGACGCATCCGAATACTGCGCATTCGGCAGAATCCCCAGGATCGGGCCGCCCGCCTCATCCAGGAGCAGTGATTCGCATGACCGGGACCGTAGCAGCACCGGCGGATTGTGCCCGGCATTGGCGTATTCCAGAACGCGGGTTGCGCGATGGAACCGCGCATGGAACATCGTCACGAAAGTCGCCGAGTTCGTTATCTGTTTCAGCACCCCGTCGAGATCCGCGATGACATGTGCCGGCCCCGCCAACTCGCGCGCGCGTAGATGCAGAGCCACCGCCAGCGACGGCATCAGCAGCGACGCCGCCGCGCCCTTGCCCGAGACATCGGCAATGACCAGATCAATCACATCATCCGAGACACGAAAAAAGTCGTAGTAATCTCCGCCCAGCATCCGGGCCGTCTTCATCTCCGCCGCAATATCGATTCCGGGCAGCGTGAGGGGCTTCGGCAACACCCGATGCTGCACCTGCGCCGCCAGGGCGAGGTCGCGCTCGTATTCATCGCGTTGCCGGCGTACTTCCTCAGCCATGCGGTCACGTTGTTTTGCGATGAGCGTGACTAAAAATCCCACCACAAGAAAACTCGCCAGATTTATCGCGCTATGCACCACCCGCCACCGCAGAGACTCGGCAGGAGGCCCGAAAATATCCCCCAGAACTGTGCAGATCGCTCCCAGCCCAACCGTAAAGGGAAGCGGATTGACCAGAGCGCAGAGCGCGATGGGAAGCACATAGAGGTATGCAAGCGAAACATTCGCAACAATCACCCAGTCGGCATAAGCGACAGCGGCAACGGCTGCGACCACAACGAAATTCAACAATCCTGCGATCCGATGCTCGCCCATGCACACATGCCTTCTGCGGCCGTTGCCGCGTTCATTCCTGCGACTTCAGATACAGGGTCACTTCATCGCACGAATTGTACCTGACTACGCAAGCGCCGCCCGACCACCGATGCACCAGCCACTTGCGTCCTTCTGGAGGGGAACTCCATCCAATCCGGCAGGAGACTCCAATGCCCAAAGTTGTTCGCTTTCATGAAACAGGCGGTCCGGAAGTTCTGAGGCTGGAAGAAGTGCAACCGCAGGCCCCAGGCAAGGGTGAGGTGCGGCTCAAGGTGCAGGCAATCGGCCTGAACCGCGCCGAGTCGATGTTTTACCGCGGGCAGTATGTCTACCAGCCGAAATTACCTGCAGGGCTTGGCTATGAGGCAGCCGGCGTTGTAGAAGCCGTGGGGTCGGATGTGGACCAAAGCTGGATTGGCAAGCAAGCATCGGTGGTGCCGGCCTTCTCGTTGAATGATTACGGCATGGCGGGTGAAGAGGTGATTGCTCCGGCAGCGGCGCTGGGTGAGTATCCGGCAAAGCTGTCGCCAACGGAGGGCGCTGCGATCTGGATGCAGTACCTGACGGCCTATGGCGCCCTCGTCGACATCGCTCATGTGAGAAAGGGCGACTTCGTCCTGATTCCGGCGGCTTCGAGCAGCGTGGGTCTTGCCGCGATCGAGATTGTCAGGGCCGAGGGCGGCATTCCGATCGCCACAACGCGGAAGAGCGATAAGAAGGCGGAGCTCGCAAAGTTGGGAGCGGAACACGTGATCGCCACCGAGGAAGAAGACTTGGTGGCGCGGGTACGCGAGATTACCGGCGGCAAGGGCGCTCGCGTGATCTTCGATCCGGTGGGGGGACCATTTCTCGAAAAGCTGGCGGATGCGGCGCAGCCGGGCGGCATCATCTTCCAATACGGCGCGCTGTCGATGCAGCCGACGCCGCTTCCGCTCTTCGCCGTGCTGACAAAAGGGCTGTGGATTCGCGGGTACACTTTGCTGGAATTCACCAGCAGTCCGGATCGTCAGAAGCTTGAGACGGCGAAGAAATATATCTACGATCGGCTGGAGGATGGGCGGCTCGTTCCCAGGATTGCGAAGACGTTTCCGTTTGCGCAGGTGGTAGAGGCTTACCGCTATCTTGAGTCGAACGCGCAGGTTGGGAAGATTGTGATTACCCTGCCGTAGTGCTGGCACGGTAGGCCTGCGGCAGTTTCCGGAAATTCGCAGCGACAAAATCGTTTGCGGTCTCGAAGAGACATCTGCCAGAATTGCGCCAGCGTCTACTTTGATCGGCCCGCTATCAGCTGCCGGTACAGATCAATCGTCTCGTCCGCAATCGCTGTCCACGAGAAGTGCTCTTCCACCCTCTTGCGTCCTGCCTGTCCAAGCTCTCTTGCCTTGGCCGGAGTCGCCAGCAAATCGGAAACCTTGGCCGCCAGATCGCGCGCAAACTGATCCGGCTTGGTGGGAAAGCTGGTGACCGGGTCCTGGTCGAAGGGCACAAGGTATCCAGTCACGCCGTCCACGACGACTTCGAGAATGCCTCCAGTCGCGCTCGCAACAACCGGAGCCTGGCACGCCATCGCTTCCAGATTAATGATGCCGAAGGGCTCATAAACAGACGGGCAGCAGAAGACAGCACAGTTGCTGTAAAGCTGGATGGCCTCCTGCTTGGTGACCATCTTCTCGATCCACACAACGTTGGGATTGTAGGCGCGGGCTTCCTCCACCTTGCTGCGCATTTCAGCGGCGATCTCCGGCGTATCCGGCGCGCCCGCGCAGAGAACGACCTGCGTCTTCGGCGGCATGTAGCGGATCGCGTCAACCAGGTGCGTCACGCCCTTCTGTCGCGTGATACGGCCCACGAACAGGACATACGGCTGGCTGAGATTGACGCCGAATCCCGCAAGCGCTGAAGTGTCGCTGGTCTTCTGATATTGCGCGAGGTCAATGCCGTTATAAATGACGTGCACGCGCTCGGGCCGCACATCAGGATAGGCGCGCAGAATATCCTGCTTCGTGCCTTTCGAGACAGCGATGATGGCGTCGGCATCGAGAATGGCGGTGCGCTCCATCCAGGAGCTCATCGCGTACCCGCTGCCAAGCTGTTCAGCCTTCCATGCGCGCAGCGGTTCAAGGCTGTGCGTGGTCAGCACGAAGGGAATATTATGCAGCTTCTTGCCAAGGAAGCCGGCCATCGAAACATACCAGGTATGCGTATGTACGATATCGACACCGCCCAGCGACTTCACCTGCATGAGATTGAGGCTCATCGCCTCCAGCGCCGTCGCGAATTTCTGCGGCTCGCCCTGCGTGAGCTTGTCCCAGGGCTGCGCGCCGCGGACGTTCAGGTTGCCGTCATCGGAATCCTGATCGCCCCAGCAATGCACTTCGACTTCGATCTTCTTGGCTAGTTCGCGGCTGAGGTATTCGACGTGAACTCCGGCGCCGCCGTAGACATTGGGCGGGTATTCGCGGGTCATAAGTGCTGCTCGCACTGTTTGTCCTCCGGTAAACGCATGCCTCGGGGTGAGATGCGTGTTTGAGGCTGCCGGAGCATTCTAGCTCTGGATTCTGCGAGCAGCAAACAAAGTCCTATCGTGACTTCTCAGGACGGCGGTCGTCCCACTGTTACGATTTCGCGAGTTCGGATTCGAGCGTGCTGATCAATGCCGAATCATCAGGCGTTGTATTGGGCGCGAAACGTGCCGCGACTTCTCCATTGCGGCCTACAACAAATTTTTCAAAGTTCCAGAGGATTTCCGGCTTCAGATTGGGCTGGACGCCAAAGCGTTTCAGGTCTTCTTCGAAGGGCTCTGCCGACGTGCTCACGGCTGTCGGCTGCGCTTCAATCAGAGCACTATATAGAGGGTGCTTGGCTTCGCCGACAACCGTAATCTTTTCGTACAAGGGGAAATCGACGCCATAGTTTAGGCTGCAGAAACTCTGGATCTCGTCGCTGGTCCCGGGCTCCTGTCCGGCAAAGTCATTCGACGGGAAGCCGCAGACGACGAAGCCTCGGTCTCTGTACTTCCCGTAGAGATTTTCCAGGGCCTCATACTGAGGCGTCAGTCCGCACTTGGAGGCAACGTTGACCACAAGCAGGACCTTGCCGTCGTACTCAGAGAGGTTCGTTTCTTCACCAGTGATGCGACGGACCGGGATTGTTTGGATGGATGCGCTCATGGGTAGCATTGTAAAGTGGTTTTGATGAATATAGTGGCCCGTCAGCGCCCGAGAAAGGGCCCTGAACTCCCACGACTCGGCCTTGAATATCCTGTATTTATAATAACTTAAAGAACAGAGCCGGAGACAAAAGTCGCCTGAAATCGGCCGCCGGGGGCAACAGCCGATCTGTCGCGGAACAGGAAACAGAGCCGAGGTTTCTGCAAACAGGGTTTGACCTTGCTTATCCACACACCTATAATTCGCATGAGTTCCTGAGAATGTCCTCTGTCCGTGTTTCTGCTCCGCGTCTGCAAAGCCGCACCCACGAAGCGCCTCAGACGGGAAAGCCAGGAAGCGACAGTTCGCTTCCGCACAGAAATGCGGGCGACCACACCCAAGAACCGAAGGAGTTTCTGATTTCCATGAAGCGTTCGTTAACACTCGCTTGCATGCTTGCGTCCGGACTCGGCGTCAGCGCCCTCGCCCAGACCGGCAGCGCAGCCACCACGGACCCGGCCCCCAACGCCCCGTCTACCACTGCGGCTGCCCCTGCAGGCGCAACGAAGATTGCCGTCATCATGTTCCAGCCGGCCGTTATGCAGACCAACGAAGGCCAGCGCAACTTTGCCGATCTGCAGAAGAAATACGATCCCAAGCGGACCCAGCTCAAGGCAATGAGCGATGAGATCGACTCGCTCAAGAAGGGCCTGCAGACAGCCGGCGCGAACCTGAGCGACGCCGAGCGCCAGAACCGCACGAAGAGCGTCGACGAAAAGGAAAAGGCCTTCCAGCGCCTCGGCGAAGATACGCAAAACGACTTCCAGCAGGATCTGCAGCAGACCTACACCCAGCTCGCCGAAAAAGTCTTCACCGTCCTCCAGGCCTACGCGCAGCAGAATGGCTATTCCCTCGTGATCGACGGCAGCACCCAGCAGAGCCCGGTCCTCTGGGCTAACCAGGGAACGGACATCTCGGCCGCCGTCATCCAGGCATACAACCAGAAGTCAGGTGTTCCCGCTCCGGCCACTCCGGCAGTAGGATCGGCCCCGGCTGCTCCCACACCGCATCCGACCGCCACGCATCCGGCAAGCACTGCTCCCAGGCAGTAACCAGCTAGTTCACCAACAAAAAGACCCCGAAAACCGGGGTCTTTTTGTTTCTCAATTTCAAGCGCCAACAAGCGCTTCTAAGATGCCGACATCCTGTGGAAAAAATTGTGGAAGAAATTCCCGGGACCGTCGAAGAGCCACTTCAAAAAACAATAAATTCTCAAAGCCTGCGAAAAATGGACCTGCAACCTCTTTGTTTTCAATCGACAATTGTTACGAAAGTACTCTTGCCCTTGAACAAAAACGTGCTGCCTATTCAGGCGTATTAAATTGCACTTTCCACAGGTCAGGTTAAAGGAGTGTGACTGCGCAAGCCTTGCCGGGTGAAAGAGATGCCCCTAACGGCTGCTGTCTTCCCCAACTTTAAGGACGGCCAGAAACGCCTCCTGCGGGATATCGACTTTGCCGATCCGCTTCATCCTCTTTTTGCCTTCCTTTTGCTTTTCCAACAACTTGCGCTTACGAGAAATATCGCCCCCATAGCACTTCGCCAGCACATTCTTGCGCAGCGCCGTGACCGTTTCGCGGGCCACGATCTTCGACCCGATGGCGGCCTGAATGGCAACCTCAAACTGCTGCCTCGGAATCAGTTCCCGCATCTTCGAGACCAGCGCCTTCCCCCGCTCATAGGCAAATTCGCGATGCACAATGATCGAAAGAGCGTCCACCGGCTCGCCGGAGACGAGAATATCCATCTTCACCATGGGCGAAGCCCATGTACCCGAGAGGTGATAATCCAGCGAAGCATACCCGCGGGAGACGGACTTCAACCGGTCGTAGAAATCGAGCACGATTTCATTCAGCGGCAACTCATAGGTGAGCATCACTCGCGTCGGCGTCACATATTCAAAATTCTTCTGCCGCCCGCGCTTCTCTTCGACCAGCTTCAGAATGCCGCCGACGTACTCTTCATTGGTGAGAATCGTAGCCGTAATAATCGGCTCTTCGATCTTTTCAATCTCGCTCGGATCGGGCCAGCGCGAAGGATTATCCACTTCGAGCACAGTCCCGTCCGTCATCGTGATCTTGTAGCGCACGCCCGGCGCCGTCGTGATCAGGTCAAGATCATATTCGCGCTCCAGCCGCTCCTGGATGATCTCCATGTGCAGCAGCCCCAGGAAACCGCAGCGAAAACCAAAGCCAAGCGCCGCCGAACTCTCGGGTTCAAAGAAGAACGAAGAATCATTCAGCCGTAGCTTTTCGAGTGCCTCGCGCAGCAACGTGTGCTCGTGGGAATCAACAGTGTAAAGACCCGCAAAGACCATCGGCTTGATGTCTTCAAACCCCGGCAGCGGCTCCGCCGCAGGACGATTGTCTTCCGTGACCGTGTCACCGATCTTCGTATCGGCAACGTTCTTGAGCGTCGCCGCAAAGAACCCAACCTCGCCCGCCGACAGCTCATCGATCTCCACCGGCTTCGGCGTCAGCACACCCAACGATTCAACATCAAAGACCTTGCCATTCGACATCAACCGGATCTTCGCGCCCTTGCGCAGCTTGCCGTGCACAATACGCGCCAGCACAATCACGCCACGATACGCATCGAACCATGAATCAAAAATGAGCGCCTGCAACGGGGCACTCGCGTCTCCAGCGGGCGGCGGCAGACGATGCACGATCGCTTCCAGAATGTCTGGCACGCCCTGCCCCGTCTTCGCGCTCACCGGAATCGCATCCGTAGCATCAAGCCCGACAGCCTGCTCAATCATCTCCTGCGTGCGCGGAATATCAGCACTCGGCAAATCAATCTTGTTGATGACGGAAATGATTTCGAGCCCATGATTGATGGCGAGATACGCATTCGCCAGCGTCTGCGCCTCAACGCCCTGCGAGGCATCCACCACCAGCAGCGCGCCCTCGCATGACGCCAGCGAGCGCGAAACTTCGTAGGAAAAATCCACGTGGCCGGGAGTATCGATCAGGTTCAGCTGATACGTCGTGCCATCTTTTGCCGGATACATCATGCGCACCGAATGCGCCTTGATAGTGATGCCGCGCTCCCGTTCGAGGTCCATGGCGTCAAGCACCTGCGCATGCATCTCGCGCGCGGTGAGAGAGCCGGTCAGCTCCAGCAACCGGTCAGAGAGCGTGGATTTGCCGTGATCGATGTGCGCGATAATCGCGAAATTGCGGATAAGCTTGCTGTCCATGAGAAAAAACGCGAGGCGGAAGGGCCTGCTTCCGGAGAAACTTCCCTGACACTCAGCTTTATTATCGCATCCAAATATGGCGAGCAAGCGCCCGCAGCCCATACAATAAAGCCAGTAAATACGAATGGTTGTTGCCAAACTCTCAAGCGCCGCTCTTGTTGCGGCTATCGTAGGTCTCTCTTGTTGCGACGCTGGCGCTGAAGCCCCGGCTCCCCCTCAATCACAAACTACGGCGACACAGCCGGCGCCCTCTCCGCAGAAGGCCGCATCGCCCGCAATCTCCTCGCGCGACCAGTCGCTGATCGACAGCGTCGAAAAAGCCTATCAGATCGGCCTCAGCAATTACCGCGACGGCCACACCGCCGCAGCCAAGTCGAACTTCGACTACGCCATCGACATGATGCTGCGCAGCGGCATCGACATCAAAAACGATCCTGCCATCAGCGAAGAATTCGATCACGTAGTCGACGCCATCAACACGCTTGAACTCGACGCCCTTCGCGAAAACAGCGTCCAGACGGCGCAGCATCCTGAAGACACTCCCGTCGATATCGCCAACGACGTCACCTTCCCCGCCGATCCCAAGGTCAGGGCGCAGGCTGAGGCAGAGCTGAAGACCACGCAATCCGATCTGCCGCTCGTAATGAACGACTACGTCGCGAGCTACATCAATTTCTTCTCCAACACCACTAAGGGCCACAACACCATCGTCAACTCGCTGACCCGCGCAGGCCGATACAAGGACATGATCCAGCGCGTGCTCAAAGAAGAAGGCGTGCCGCAGGACCTGATTTACCAGGCCGTCGCCGAATCCGGCTTCCGTCCGCAAGCGGTCAACCCGCGCTCCCGGGCAGGCGGCATGTGGCAGTTCATGCCCGGCGATGCCTTCGCTCCGCAGAAGAGCGCCTGGTACGACGAGCGCTTCGACCCGGAGAAGTCAACCCGCGCCTACGCGAAATACATCAAGTACCTCTATAAACAGCTGGGCGACTGGTATCTCGCCATGGCCTCCTACGACTGGGGCGCCGGTAACATACAGCGAGCCGTCGAACGCACCGGCTACGCCGATTTCTGGGAGCTGTATCGCCGCAACAATCTTCCCCAGGAAACGAAAAACTACGTCCCCATCATCCTCGCCGTCACCATCATGGCGAAGAATCCAACGCAGTACGGGCTGACCGACCTCGTGCCTGATCCGCCGCTCCTCACAGAAAAAGTAACGACGAACTACGCCGTCGACCTCCGCCTCGTCGCCGACGTAGTCAGTGCTCCGGTACAGGAAATCGAAGCTCTCAACCCGAGCCTGCTGCGCGCGAGCACTCCTCCCGACGAGCCTTTCGATCTGCAACTGCCGCCGGGCGGCAGGGAGCTTTATGAAAAGCGCATTGCCGAGATTCCCGAGGACAAGCGGCGTTACTGGCGCTTCCACATCCTTTCGCACGACGAGACGCTCGAAGACGTGGCGCACCAATACCACGTCTCCGCCTCGGAGATCGCCTTCGTCAATCAGCTGAGTTCAACCACGGCTGGCCTCGGCAATATCGATTCGCTGGTCATACCCGTCGCTCCCGTAGCCGCGCCATCGTCGGCGCGAAACAGCATGTATAAGGTCCAGCGCGGCGATACGCTCGTGACCGTCGCCGACCGCTTCGGAGTTACCGAAGATCAGCTGCGCCGCTGGAACCATATCGGCACCAGCGCCATCACGCCGGGCCACAAGTTGTATGTCACCGAACCGGCGCGCATCTCCGCAACATCGCGTTCCCGCCGGGGAAAGGCCATAGCCTCGAACTCACCAAGCGCATCTCACAAGGGAGCGCACGGAGAAAAGCAGGTGCATGCGGAACCAAAGGCGACGACATCGACGCACACCACATCGGTAAAGGGAAAGAAAACGGACCAATGACGCTCACTATATACTTGCGTTCATTGGCAAGCCGTTGCATGCTGTTGCTATAATCCGCGCCGCAGGGCATTCTCACTCTGTGGTAGAACGGAAAACAGTCACCGAGGCCGGAGGGCATTTTCATGCAGGATGATCGCAAACTTTACGGGAAGAACGATGGTGAATTTGAACCTGAAGCAGATGACTACTCAGAAGAAGGTGAAGACAGCTTCGGTGAGGATGAAGAAGAGGAGGAAGTAAGCATCTCCATCTCCTCCGATGATGATGACATCGAAGATCTCGATGATGAAAAATCGGAAGTCTTTGAAGAACCGGCCATCATCGCCGAAGAAGTAATTGTGGCGGTGCCCGCCGCGGCAGCCAGGAAGGCAGCCGCAAAGAAAAAGGCTCCCGCGAAAAAGGCTCCGGCCAAGAAAGCTCCGGTAAAGAAAGCAGCGGCCAAGAAAGCAGCGAAGAAAGCTCCTGCGAAAAAAGCTCCGGCCAAGAAGGCCGCAAAGAAGTCTGTCGCTAAGACCAGCAGTATGGGCGCTCGTAGCGGCGGTAAGGCCACAAAGAAGTCCGTGGCTAGTAAGAAAAAGAGCGCCAGCGGTAAAAAATCAACTCAACGAGGTACTACTTTGGCAGTAAAGAAAGCAGCAAAGAAGGCAGCAGCCAAGAAGGCTCCTGCAAAGAAGGCAGCAAAGAAGGCAGTAGCAAAGAAAGCCCCCGCAAAAAAGGCAGCGAAAAAGGCAGCAAAGAAGAAGTAACCACGTAGTTTCAGGCAAGCAAAAGAGCCCGGCTCATCGCCGGGCTTTTTTGCGTCTGCTCGCTGATTGCATCATCGCAACACATATCTGCATACTCCCGTTACCTCAAAAGAGGCCGTCATTCTGAGCGCGTAATCCGCGCGAAGAATCCATCCGAAGCAGGTAGTCCAGAGAATTTCGAACTCTCTGATTGAGGTGTGCGACTGAAGACTTCCTGAGGAACGGCAAGAGCGCAATTCTGAACTGGATCAGAACCAACTAAAGGTGCACTTCGACTTCATCGCCATCGCGCAGCTGATAATGGTCGCGCAGTTTAATATCGGTAGCGATCTCAATGATGTTCTTGGCATGGTGCCCCTGTCCCGCCTCGTTGGCATCTGTTCGAAGAAGAAACGCCCGGCGGCCAAAGACACTGCACGACACCAGGCTCACAGAAACCGTGCCGCCATACTCTTCCTTTTCCAGACGAATCACATTGGCAGGAAGAGAATAAGGCTCAGGCAGCCGCAGATTCAGCGTGCCCGGAAACAGGCGCATGCCGGTCTTCTGCGTATAGAACTTTTCCAACTTTTCGATCCAGAAGGAGAAATTGCCCATCCCCGAAACAACCACTCCCGTCAGGACGGGCATAGGATCTGCGCCAGATGATGCTTTTGATGAGCGATGTAATCCTCGATCAGAAACCGCAGCGTGACCGGCTCGTTATCGCCAACATGGCATTCGGCATCGAGCTTCTCTGCCGGAATGCGTTCGACCACGGCCTTGAGAATCTCGTGGTAGGTCTGCCACCACGCGAGCAAAGTCGCCCACGGCATCTCGTTGTAGCCATGCGCGGCAACCCAGCCCTCCTGCGCGTAGAGAGGGCCGGCGTAGCCGCCGTCGAGCGACGCACGCACAAAGCGCTGATGATTGTTCGCAGCCGAATCGATCATGTGCCCAAGCACTTGCTTCCGCGTCCATCCACCCAAGCGCCACGGCAGGGCAGCAATATCTTCTGGCACCTGCAAAAGCGAATGGCGGATTGCCTCGCAACCCGCCACAAAATCCATCGTTATTTGACTCGTCATATGCGTTCAATCAATTGCCCAATCACCGTCATTCTGAGCGCAGCGAAGAATCCATGCGATGCAGAAATAAGCACTCCAGCCGGAAGTTTCCACCGCTAAGGTCTTTCCCCAGCTGTTACGAGGCAGGCGAGGGCTTCAGCCCCGGCCTCAGTGCGCACCCTCGATCTGGTTCAGTGCCGTCAACACCTCTTCGCTGTGGTGCGAAGGATCGACCTTCGTCCAGACCTTCACTACCTTGCCCTGAGGATCAATCAAAAACGTATTCCGATTGGCGATCTTGAATCCCGCATAATTGCCCATCGAGCCATACTCCGCCACGACCTTTTTGTCCTCGTCGCTCAGGAGGGTGAAATTGAGACCGTCCTTGGCGCAGAACTGCTTGTGGCTGTCGACCGAGTCCACACTCACGCCCAGGATCACCGCGTTGGCTTTGAGGAATTTATCCTGATCGCGCTGGAAGTTGTGGGCCTCAATCGTGCAGCCTGTCGTCATGTCCTTCGGATAGAAATAGAGCACCACCCACTTGCCGCGAAAGCTGTCGAGGCTCACCGGCTTGCCTTCCTGCGACTTCAACGTGAAGTTGGGCGCCTGTTGGCCCACCTGCGGCATCGCGGTCTCGTCGGCTGCAAAGCCGCGGACGACAAGAAGACCTGCCCCAATAACGACAACTGCAGCAATCAATGCGATCGTAATCTTTGACACGGCGAACGGCCCTCCTTTAGGGGCATTCTCATTATCCTTGTTCCACAGCCACAATCGCAATCTTCGCTGTATTGGCACGCAAAAGAACTGTATCCCTGTCAAAAATCAGCGTTCGCTCTGCCTCGATCGCCAGACAGGTCGCATGCGCATGCTCCATCGCTTCAATCGTCTTCAGCCCAATCACCGGAACATCAAACCGCATGTCCTGCTTAGGCTTGGCGACCTTCACGACCGTCAGAGTGCGATCAAACGTCGAAGCATCGCCATCGGCCGCCATCGTCCTCATGATCGCGCCCGCGCGTTCAATCGCAGCATCGGTGCCCTCCATCGCTTCGACAGCAACACAAGCCTGGCTCGCGACCACAACGGTCTGTCCAATGTCGTATCCGGCAACCGCCAGACCCACCTCGCGCCCGTATGCGATGTCTTTCTGCTCCTGCTCAGAAGGCGCGCGCAACGTCAGCACCCCCGCCTTCGCCAGCAGGGGCTCCAGATACGCAGTCGACGAAACCAGTTCGATGCCCTCGTCGCCCAGGACTTTCGCAACGGCCCCCAGCAGCATGTCCGTGTTCTTGGTGCTCAGCGAAAGCAGCAGCTTCGCCAGCCGCCAATCCGGCCGTATGCTCGAAAAAATCTGCTTGTGCTTCACCTGCCCGGCCATCACCGCGCGCGTGACATTTTCTTTGTGGAAGGTCTCGATCAGCTTCGACAACTCGCCCAGCGAAAGCCAGTACACGCGCACGCCGGAGTCCGCGACAGCGCGCTCGTCCATCTCCGGGTCTGTCTCCTCCTTGATCGCGGCCACGACAACATCGAGCCCATGCGCGCGCGCCGCCTCCAGCAGCAAAAAAGGAAAGCGCCCATTGCCCGCAATCAGCCCCAATCTGCTCAATAATTACCCCGTACAAAAAAAGCCGTCATTCTAAGCGCGCAATCCGCGCGAAAGAATCCAGGCCTACTTCAAAACCCCGCGCTCCGACTTCTCAACAAACTCCACCAGATACGCCACATCCTCCGTGGCAATCCCCTCACTCTTCAACTTCTCGATAGCCTGCGAAGTATTCATCTTCGCCGCCAACAGATACCGGTAAGCTTGCTGAATCGCCCGCAGCCGCGTGCGATCAAACCCGCGCCGCTCCAGCCCGACCTTGTTGAGCCCGTAGGCACGCGTCTCCCGCTTGGCCGAAGTCAGCGAAAACGGCAAGACGTCCTGTGTGATGGTTGTCCCGCCGCCGGTGTAGGAATACTTGCCGATCCGGCAAAACTGATGCACCTGGTTAAGCGCGCCCACCGTCGCGTAGTCTTCGACAATCACATGGCCAGCCAGCGTCGCCGCATTCGCCAGAATGCAGCCATCGCCGACCACGCTGTCATGCCCGATATGCGTATACGCCATAATGAGGCAGCTGCTGCCAACGCGCGTCGTACCGCCGCCACCAGACGTGCCACGCGAGATCGTCACGCATTCGCGAATGACATTGTCATCGCCCAGCACCGCGCCCGTCGGCTCGCCTTTGTATTTCAGATCCTGCGGCGCAACCCCTACGCAGGTAAAGGAAAAAAAACTGTTCCGCGCGCCGACCTTCAACTTCCCATCAAGCACAACATGCGAAACCAGCTCGCAATTCTCGCCCAGTTCCACATCCGGTCCAACCGTGCAATAAGGCCCAACCGTACACGACTCGGGAATCACAGCCGTCGGCGCAACAATCGCCGTTGGATGAATACTCACTCTTCCGTCACCGCTGCCGGAGCAGGCGCCTCTGTATGCGCCTCCTGCCTGCGCCGCGGAACGAGCTGGCACATCACCGTCCCCTCGCAGGCCAGCTTGCCATCGACCGTCGCCAGCCCTTCCAGGCGCACAGCGCGGGTCTTCCATTGCAGCACGTTGATTTCGAGCCGCAGCTGGTCCCCCGGCACAACCGGCCGCCGGAACTTGGCGCGCTCAATCCCGGTAAAAACCATCAGCTTGCTGTCGCGATCAGGGATCTCCGTCAACAGCAGCGCCCCGCCGGCCTGCGCCATCGCTTCAATCACCAGCACACCCGGCATAATCGGGTAGTCCGGAAAATGCCCCTGAAAGAACGACTCATTGATGGACACATTCTTGATGGCAACAATCCGCTTCTTCCGCTCCAACTCGATCACGCGATCGATGAGAAGAAACGGGTAGCGGTGCGGCAAAATCGCCATGATGTCGGAAATATCCATCACCAGGCGAGACTCCGGAGCGTGGGTTGAGTTCTCCATAATCTGCACAAGCGATTATAAAGGGGACTCGCCCTCCAGGCACCCGTGCCCTTCGGTCGCCAATCCGTGCGTTCGGAAGTTTTAACAGCGCGGTCTACGCCCGCGACTAGGTTTGTGGCCGCCAGGTATGTAGTTAGAGCCGTCATTCTGAGCGCGAAATCCGCGCGAAGAATCCATGCGACGCAAGTTCACACAAAACCAGAAAGCCTTCAGCCGCAAAGTCTGCCCGGCAGAGCCCTCAACCCAAACAAGAAAGGAGCGGCCAAAGCCGCCCCTTTCTTGCGCTTCCCAGGATTTACTCCATCTGCGGCTGAGGCGGAGGCCCTCCGCTGCCGTCCGCTGCTGGCGGAGGACCACCGGGACCACGCCGCATACCACGCCCATCGCGACCCCATTCCTCTTTCTTCTCCGCACGCAGAGCCTTCAGCTTCGTCCACTGATCCGGCGTCAACACCTGCCGAATCCCCAGCAGCATCCGCGCATTCCCTTTTTCCAGCTCGGCCCGGGCCTGCGCAATGGCATCAATCTGCGTCAGAATCTTTCCCTCATCCGGCTGCTCGGCCTCCATCAGCGGCTGCATAATGGCTTCCTGCTTCTGCAGCGACGCATTCAGATCAATCAGCTTCAACCGATGCTGCTGCAGAATGTCATCCATCTTCTTCTGCTGATCGGCCGACAACCCAATCTGCTGCGCCAGCTTCGGATCATCCCACCACCGCCCATGCATCCGCCCGCCAAACGCGCGCTCCATCGGAGGCGCTCCCGGCCGCCCATCCTGAGCGAAGGCGCGTCCATGCACGCCGAGCCCTCCAAGGCAGCCAACCAAAATCAACGCCAGTCCCAAAAGCTTTTTAGTTTCTCCCATTCTTCCTCCCCGTTTCCCCTGTCGTAGTCTGATAACTCACGTAATCCGCATCCATCTCCGCCAGCGGCCGCATCGAATCCGGCACCGCCTCGGACAACTCGCTCGAAACCTCATCCAGCAGCGCCGTATCCGCCTCGCGCTGCTGCAACATCTGCGCCTGCTGCGCCGTCCGCACCTGCGCCGCATGCTCGCGATAGAAACCCACCGCCGGAACCAGGGCCGCCACGCACAACGCCGCCGCCACCGCCCATTCCAACATCACGCGCCGCTGCGCCGACCGCCTGCGCCCCCGCGCCTGCTCAAATCCCCAGTCCGTCGCCGATCCCGCCGTCGTTGAACCCGTAGAGCGCTCCGCAACATGGTGAACCGCCGCGCAAAACTGGCTGATCGAATTCGCCAACCCCTCCAGGTCGCGCTTCGTCGCCGCATCGCTCTCCGGATACAGCTCCTGCACCTGCCCGTTTGTCGTCTCCTTCGTCATCGCTTGCCTCCCATGCTCTCCCGCACCGCCGCCAGCGCGCGGTAGAGATGCGTTTTCACCGTACTCGGGTTCATCCCCGTCAGCTCCGCAATCTCCTTCAACTCCATCTCTTCCACAAAGCGCAGAACAAAAACGCTGCGCTGCTTTGCCGGAAGCTCGCTCACCGCCTGCCACACATGCTGCACCTGCGTCCGCGCAATCAACTCGGCTTCCGCAGAACTCCGCCCATCCGGAACCCAGTCGCTCACATCGATCGGGTCCAGCGCCGTCTCCCGCGTCTTCGTCCAGAACCGCATCCGCTTGCTCCGCAGATGGTCGCGCACCAGGTTCATGGCAATCTTCATCAGCCACGTACTCAAACTGGAGTCGCCGCGAAAATGCGCCCGCCCCAGGTACGCCTTCAGAAAGCAATCCTGCGTCAGGTTCTCGGCCACATCGCGGTCGCGCAACGACGCCAGCAGAAACCGGAAGACCCGCGGACGATACAGCCGCACGACTTCGTCAAAATCTGCAAGATCAAGCACCGCCTGCTCACGCGCGGGGGCCGTCAGCTCACTCGCTGCTATCTGTTCCATGCAAAGGAATAGACGGGAAGGCGGGATGGCGAGTTTACCCGCCGAACGAAACACACCACCCAAAACGAAGCACCCTCTCAAGAATTGTCATCCTGAGCGAAGCGCGAAGCGCGGAGCCGAAGGATCTGCTTTTCTGTAAGCAGCAGCACGAACGGGTGCCCCATCCTTTGCGCAGCAAAGGGTGGGAACCACAAAATCTGCACAAGAGAAAGAAACGTAGCGGCACCAACTTCCCCCCAGGAATGTCGAATACGGGAATCGTCTTCGAAATGACCTGACAAAAATGGTGGCAAGCTATCCGCAATCCCGTAATATGGCCCAAGCTTCACACATTCAATCGGATCGCCTGACACTTATAGCCAATGGTTCGCTCATCTCTGTGGATTTTCTTTTGCCTGCTTGTATTTTCAACTTCCTGTTCAACCAACGCGCAAACTCACGTCAAGCGGGACGGATACATTACTCAAATTGATCCGCCATCGTCGTTCCGACTGAATCAACAACAGGTCTCAGCCACACCGTCTACCAGCCTCGTTTTCGGGGCTCAAAGCCCATCGAATGACGGGCGGAATTTCGACCTTTATTCAATTTCTGTGGGAATGCCTGTCTCGGTCAGCGGTGTGGAGGACAAACAGACACACGTCATCACCGCCAAAAAGATCACCGTCCCCGAAAGCAGCTCACTTGCCCATCTCTCCGGACAAGGGCTGGAAGACCGTGCCCCCGCGTTGTCCAACGACGGAACGGGATGGCACGGCACCGCCTACGCCGACGGCTATGAACTCACTGTCACTCCTAAAACGAAGATCACCTTGCCGCAGGGCACAACCGACCCGAACGCCTGGAAGCAGAATCTGTGGATTGCCTACAAAGCGGAAAGGCAGCCGGATGGAGGTCTCCTGGCGACGCAGTTGAGTTTCATCGTCGACGAGAATGTTACCGACCAGCAGGATTACCGCAATTCAAAGGACTTCAAGATTGAATTGCCTGATTACGACAAACAACAACCCGGCAAAGTGCATTTCTTCGTGCAGAATTACCGCATCCTTCCTGATCGCAAGTTACAGGATGCAATCAACGCCTTCGGACAGAAGCTTGTTCCAGCATGGCAAAGAGCGCTTTCTGACTCAGACCCCGCTAAGATTCATTTCCGGTTTTTCATTTTGGAGAAACCGAAGAATCTAGACAAAACGATATCCAACGACGCGGGAACGGTGCTCATCCCTTCTCAGATCATTGCCAAACTTCAGAATGGAGCCCAATTGGCATCTCTGCTCTCCGCCGACATCGCTGCTGCATTGGAAAAGGACACCTACCGCTCACGCGCTCACAAGCATGCGCAGACGGCAATCGATTTGGCTACTCTACCTACGCTCGGCCTTGTTGGCGGTGGTCTTGTAGCCGATCCGGTTGTCAACGGAGCATTCTCAGCGGAGTATTGGACCCCGCTGATGGAACACGAAATCCGGGTTGGCTTGCGCTACACGGTGGCTGCTGGATACGACCCGCGCGAAGCTCCAATCGCGTTGCAGCGCATCTCTGAAAGGCACCCAGGCTCGAAAACAGACAAACCCCTGCCCACTTTGGCCTACTACGCAGATGCCGAACTCGGCTTCGATCACATGACGACTGACTTCGCATCACTTCGCAAAGGAGAAACCGAGTACGAACAATTGCGAAACATGACCCTGGCAGCCGATCCGAAGTTGAGCAACAAAGAAAAAAATAGGCTCTCTGACTAGCCTTATTTCTTGGCCGAATGCCATGTGCCCCAATTCTCAACGAGACCTGGAGGACTCAAACCCGGAAGTGCTTCTAGGTAGAAGCCCCGGGCGATGAAAAATCCTGTCAAGCCCAAAAAACCGACAAGCCACATACCCTCAATGACTTACCGCTGCAAGAAATTACCCCATAATTTGCTAAACTAAACAAAGAGGCATGGCCAAAAGCCGTGCCTTTTGTGTTTCTGAGCGGAGAGAGACGTAACTCACGTTAATAGAGCAATTTACCGGAAAATATCCCCGCAATACCGCTAACCGCCTGCAAAATCACGAGTTTAGGAAAAATAGTGGGGGAGGGAGCAGGCAAAAACCTAATAATCATCCATGCACGGCCCGATCTAACCCATAACTCTCATAATTAGAGCAATTTAGGTGAAAAAACAGCCAAAATGCATCTAACCCGCTGTTAAATGACCAATTTAGCTGAAATGGGGGTGAGGGACCTCGAAGCCCGAAAGGCTTCCAAGGTGAATGGGGCGCGAAGCGAGGGGGGCTTCGGACAACCACAGAGACTATTCCCTCCCAACCGGGTCTGAAGCATCATATAGAAGCAGCGAGGTCCAACCATGAAAACTGGACTCATCACCTTCACGCTATGCGCTCTCATAGCAGCCGCCCCCTGCCACGGCGAGAAAAAGACCCGCAGCGCCGGCGGCGAGGTCGCCAGTGGCACCGGAGACATCGGCAAAGGTGCTGCCAAGGGCGCGGGCAATCTGGCCGCAGGCACCGGAAAGGGTGCCGTAGACCTGGTCACGCTCCATCCCATCGACGCCGCAGCCTCAGTCGGAAAGGGCGGCGTCTCCGCAGGCAAGAATGTCGCCGTCGGGACAACCAAAGGCACCGCCAAAATCGCCACCGGCATCGGCAAAGGAATCAAGCACATCTTTTAAGACGATGGCCTGCGAAAATCACCTCTTGCTTTCTTGAAGAAATGCGGTATTCTTGATCCTGCAAGTCGGCCCCCTCGTTCCTCCCAGATTCACAAGTCAGCTCCGGGCTCCCAGCTCCGAATCGAACACGGAACGAAATCCATCCTCTCAGGAAAACTTGTAATCGTGAAACATGCCATATTTGCTTTAGTGTCTACGACTGTCCTGGTCGCCACCATCAGCCTCGCCCGGCACGACACATCCCGGGCGGAAGAGATCGCAAAGCACGCCCGTCGCACCGCGGATTTGACAGCGGCTTCTCAAATCAAGCCTTTTTCCCCGGCAAATCCGGAAAAAGACGCAGCGTACCTGCGTACCGTTACCCAGGCCGATCTGCTGTCTCTTCATATGTGTCAGGACAGTCACAAGCTCTACGTAAACGAGCCCGCGGCAACAGCCGACGGACTCGTCGATGCGCAGGGAGCCGCAGAGTGTGTCGTGCAATTGCGGTCCGCGCTGCGCGAAGTGCCCGAAACTCACCCCGCATATTCTGACATACGCGCTGAACTTGACTGGTGGAACGGCAAACTCCTGAAACTTGATCCAGCCGACTATCGCCGACTGAATTCCTGAGCAGGCATCATTCCCACACCTCGTGGTTGAGGTGTTACAGGATACTCAGGACCGGACACGGACCGTTGTGATCAATCAGCAGAACATGCGTCTGCACGCCCAGCGAGATTGTCCCCGGGCGCGAGCGTCCGGTCATAATCAGATTCGCGAACTTCTCAACAGCGACTCGATGGATGGCTCTCGCTACGCCCCCCGATTCCACCGCAAAATCCGAGATGTCCTCCATCTCATGTTGGATCTTTGTCAGGCGCTCGGAGATCGACGCAGCCAGTTTCGAATCGGACTGAAGAAAACTGGAGCTGTGCTCTCCAACATGAAGGCACGTCACCCTCGCTCCGAAGGTCAAAGCTACATGGCGCACGGCGTGGATCAGCCGTTCATTCGCGGCATCCAGCGAAACATTATCCTCAACATGCAACGCGCATAAAATGTGCGAAAGATCCGGGCTCGGATCATCATCCAAATGCTCCGAGGTCCAGACCGGAACGGGACACTCATTCAACAGCTTCGCGGTAACCGAGTCGGTCATGAAACGCTCTACGAGCGGTTGATGGTCTCGCGGGATCATTAACAGATCGGCATTCTCATCCTGCGCCAGAACGGAGATGCCCGTTGCTCTCTCGGCCGTTCTGACAATGCGTCGCACCTTGCAGGAGGGTAAATTCTGGTCACAGAAGAAGTCGAGGTCGCGCGTGGCCTTCTCCGTCAATATGGGAAGCTCCTCCAGAAAACGTCGATCGTCAGGTGGAGGCGCAGCGTGGTAGTCCTCAGGATCGATGAAATGCACCGCGATCACTTCTGCGTCAAACTTCCGGGCCCAGGGGGCGACGTGCACCGCCCCTTTTGTCGACCGGCGCGAAAAGTCGACCGGAAACACGATCTTCTCAACCTTGTTCATAGATTGCCCAAACAAAATGAAGACAAATGGAAGGGCCTGAGATTGCCCCAGAGATTATATGCGAGGTTGCAACCGCGCTCGTCGAAGATTCCGCTTCCCACACCCCCCAGCGTCATTCATCGTCGGATGCCGAGCGCCGACGTCTTTAGAAGTTGTCAAGCCCTGTTAGCCCTTTAAACTGGCTTAAGTCATTGCAAAATAGTTACTTATACTCCAACAAAAGTTGGCGTACTATTTCCTCAGATTTGCTATTCTGGATATAGGGAGATTTTGTTCGCAGACTTGAAGTTCTGGGCGACTGGATTCGATCCGAATTGACCGTTGCATTCGGCCGAGACCCTCCCGTAAGTGATTGAAAATACTAGAAGCGGCTTAAGATCTTTGAAATCATACAGTTAGCGGGGGATGATCCCTCGCTAAGCTATTGAAAACAAACGAGAGGCCAGCGAACCAAGGGGGGAGGGGAGTCCTTGCCACCGTCCTCGTTATTGGGTTACACT